>Ga0115026_10000534_pt1 | contig 10678 bp, 8 predicted proteins | sample Mud_0915_D1_FD_83878 | JGI IMG/M metagenome (GOLD analysis project Ga0115026, IMG submission 83878) | Wetland microbial communities from Old Woman Creek Reserve in Ohio, USA - Mud_0915_D1 | ecosystem: Environmental > Aquatic > Freshwater > Wetlands > Sediment ...
ACGGTGGCGTCGAGCGCCTCGCCGGCCTGGAGGGCCGGCTCCAGCATCGTGCCGAAGGCGAGGATGGCGACACGCCGGCCGCGGCGGCGCACCTCGGCCTTGCCAACCGGCAGGGTGGTGAGCGCCGGGTCGATGGCCACGCCGGGGCCGCTGCCGCGCGGGTAGCGCACCGCCGCCGGTCCCGGCAGGTGCGCGCCGGTGGTGAGCATGGCGCGCAGCTCGGCCTCGTCGGCCGGGGCCATGACGGTCAGGTTCGGCAGGCAGCGCAGGAAGCTCAAATCGAACGCGCCGTGATGGGTCGGGCCGTCGGCGCCGACCAGGCCGCCGCGGTCGATCGCGAACAGCACCGGCAGGTTCTGCAGGCAGATGTCGTGGATCAGCTGGTCGTAGGCGCGCTGCAGGAACGTCGAGTAGATCGCCACCACCGGCCGGAAGCCCTCGCAGGCTAGGCCGGCGGCGAACGTGAGCGCATGCGGCTCGGCGATGCCGACGTCGAAATAGCGGTCCGGGAATTTTTCCGAGAACTGCACCAGCCCCGAGCCCTCGCGCATCGCCGGGGTGATGCCGATCAAGAGCGGATCGGAAGCGGCCATGTCGCACAGCCAGTCACCGAAGATCTGGGTGTACGGCTTGCCGGCGGCCTTCTTTTCCATCTTGCCGGTGGCCGGGTCGAACGGGGTCACGCCGTGGTAGACGCACGGATCGCCCTCGGCCGGCTCGTAGCCCTTGCCCTTGCGCGTCACCACGTGCAGGAAGCGCGGGCCCTTGAGGCCGCGCAGGTTGCGCAGGGTCTTCACCACGGTGTTGAGATCGTGGCCGTCGATCGGGCCGTAGTACTTGAAGCCGAGCTCCTCGAACAGGGTCGAGGGCATGAGCATGCCCTTCATGTGCTCCTCGGCGCGCTTGGCCAGCTCCCACACCGGCGGGATGGTCGACAGCACGGTCTTGGAGCCCTCGCGCATGCTGGTGTAGAAGCGGCCGGACAGGATGCGGGCGAGATAATTGGACATGGCGCCGACGTTCGGCGAGATCGACATGTCGTTGTCGTTCAGGATCACCAGCAGGTTGGCGTCCATGTTGCCGGCGTTGTTGAGCGCCTCGTAGGCCATGCCGCCCGAGAGCGCGCCGTCGCCGATCACCGCCACCACCTGGCGGTCGGAGTGCTCGCGCACCGCGGCCACCGCCATGCCGAGCGCGGCGCTGATCGAGGTCGAGGCGTGGCCGACGCCGAAGGTGTCGTACAGGCTCTCCTCGCGGCGCGGGAACCCGGCCAGCCCGCCCTTCTGGCGCAGGGTGTGCATCAGGTGGCGGCGGCCGGTGAGGATCTTGTGCGGGTAGGTCTGGTGGCCGACGTCCCACACCAGCCGGTCGTCCGGGGTGTTGAACACGTAGTGCAGGGCCACGGTCAGCTCGATGGTGCCGAGCCCGGCGCTCAGGTGGCCGCCGGTGCGGCTCACGGAATCGATCAGGAACCGGCGCAGTTCCTCGGCCAGCTTCGGCAGATCGGCTTCCGGCAGGGCGCGCAGATCCTCCGGCAGGTTGACCCTGTCGAGGAGGGGGTAGTCGGCACGCGCCTGCATCAGTGGCTTCGGTGGATCACGAAATCGGCGATTTCACGCAGGAGCCGACCATTATCCCCCAATGGAGCGAGACTTTCGAGCGCCCGGGCGTGGCAGTCGCGGGCCCGTTTCCGGGCCGGTTCGAGGCCGAGCAGCGCCGGGTAGGTGGGTTTGGCCCGTTCCTGATCGCTGCCCTGGGGCTTGCCGAGGGTGGCAGTGTCGCCCTCGACGTCGAGCACGTCGTCCACGATCTGGAACGCCAGGCCGATGTTGCGCGCATAGTCATCGAGGCCGGCGCGCAGCGCGTCGGGGGCATCGGCGGCGAGCGTCCCGAGTGCCACCGCAGCGCGGATCAGGGCACCGGTCTTGCGGGCATGCATGGTTTCGAGCTCGGCGAGCGTGAGCGGTTTGCCGACGGCGCCGAGATCAATCGCCTGGCCGCCGGCCATCCCGGCCGCCCCGGAGGCCGCGGCCAGGCGCGCGATCATGGCCAGCCGGGTGGCGGGCGGCACGGCCAGGGTCGGGTCGCGGGCGAGCAGCTCGAACGCCAGGGTTTGCAGGGCATCGCCGGCGAGAATGGCGGTCGCCTCGTCGAACGCCTTGTGCACGGTCGGCTTGCCGCGGCGCAGGTCGTCGTTGTCCATGGCCGGCAGGTCGTCGTGCACCAGTGAATAGGCGTGGATCAGCTCGAGCGCGCAGGCCGGGGCGTCAAGCGTTTCCGGCGCCGCGCCGAGCGCCTCGCCGGTGGCATAGACCAGCGCAGCGCGCAGGCGCTTGCCGCCGCCGAGGCTGGCATAGCGCATGGCCGCGTGCAGGTGGGTCGGGGCGAGCGCGGCCGGCGGCAGGCGCGCGTCGAGCGCGGCCTCGGTGCGCGCCCGCACGCGCGTCAGGAATTCGTCGAGCACGGCCAAGCGGGGCGGGTCAGTCCTGGTCTTCGGTGAACGGCTCGATGCGGACCTCGCCGTCCTTGGCGAGCAGCTTTTCGACCCGCTGCTCGGCCTCTTTCAGGCCCTGCTGGCAGGTGCGGGTGAGCTCGATACCGCGCTGGAACGAGGCCAGGGCCTCTTCGAGACTCTGTTCGCCGGATTCCATCTTCTCGACGATCTTCTCGAGCTCGGCGAGGGCGGCCTCGAAGTCGGGCAGGGCGGATTTCTTGGCCACGTGGCCTCCGTGGGGCTGAGACGGCGGAACGCTAACGGACGCAGCGGGCGGCGTCAATTGCGGGCGTGGCCGGGCCAGCGGCCGGTGGTGCTTGCCGTCACCGAACGGCATGGTAGTACCAGGTCGTTCGAGGTTCCCGCCGCGCGCGGGCGGCGCGTTCCGGGGCGGGACACGGCGGGCAGGGAGCAGTCACGGGCCTTTGGCTTGACGGGCGGCATTTTGGCCCGCTGCGGTCCGCAACCCGAGTGCCTGGAGGCCCGGCCCGCCCGAATCGGGAGATTTTCGTGCGAGCGCTCCGGACCAGCTGCTGCGGCAGGCCAAAAAGCCCTGATTTTTCGGGGTTCCGGCCGGACAAAGGCCGGTGGTGGACTCACCATATTATGGCTATAGTTGGAGCAGACCTCGCGCCGGCCCAGAGCAATCTGGCGCCGGCACAACAATAGAGGGGTCCTTCAAGCACACTTGAGCAGGGGTATATCTCGATGAAGAAAAAACTTGCATGCCTGGTGGGGGCGAGCCTCGCCTGCGGTTCCACCGGGGCGTTGGCCGCCGGTGAGGGTATTACCCTCAGCGGCTTCTTGACGGCTGGGGCGACCTACGCCGATCAAAAGGTGTTGCCGCCGGCATCGACCACTTCAACGGGTAGTCGCGCGGTGTCACAGGACGGGAATATTGAGAACCGCGTCGGTTTCACCAACGACAGCCGTATCGGTATCCAGCTGTCGGCCAAGGTCAACCGCGAGGTCTCGATTACCGGCCAGCTGCTGGCGCGCGGCAGCGACGAAAACTTCAACATGAAGGCCGACTGGGCGTTCGTGACCTACCGCGCCGCTGACCAGCTCAGCATCCGCGGTGGTAAGCTCAAGCTCACCACCTTCCTGGTGTCGGACTACATCGAGGTCGGCTACGCCTATCCGTGGATTCGTCCGCCCCAGGAGGTGTACTACGCCAACCCGATCACCACGATCACCGGTGTCGATGCGCTGGCGCGCTTGAACTTCGGCGACTACTCACTGCTGTTCCAGCCGTATTTCGGCAACAGCCGCGGCGAGCAAGCATTGGTGCCGCAGGAGGCTGTCACCGGTCAGCCTGTGTGTCTGACGCCTCCGTCGGCGGGTCCTAGTCCTGCTTATACGACCTGTCCGGCTGGCACCATCATGTACGTCGATTTCACGGCCGACTCGCTGACGGGTGTGAACCTGAGTTTTGGTTCGGACCTCTTCACAGTGCGCGCCGGCTATCTGCAGACGCTCGTCAGTGCCCCCAGTTTCGGTGTAAGTGAAGATCAAGCCACGTTCAGCAGCGTCGGCGCCACGGTCGACTGGAAGGGTCTGGTGTTCTACAGCGAGTACTTCCAGCGCGAGATCGAAGGGCGTGCCAACGGTGCGTTCCCGAACCAGAAGGGCGGGTATGCAACCATCGGATATCGTTTCGGCAAGTTCCTGCCGCATTTGACTTACGCAACCCTGGATGACAACGACAACCCGATTAATCCGGGTGTCACTGGTTTGCCGCTGAAGCAGACGTCCGCAACTCTGGGACTGCGTTATGAGCTTGGTACGGGCGCCGCTCTGAAGATCGAAGCCCAGCAGGTCAAGCCGGAGGTGGTCTATACCGGTCAGCCCGGGCGCGGTCTGTTGATCTATGACCCGAACCTCGGGCCGGAGGCCAGCGAAAGCGTGATGATCTACAGCCTCGCCGTCGACGTGGTGTTCTGAGGAGAACCAGCACATGAAGAAGCTTAAGTTCCTGGCCGCCGTGGCGGCCGCCGTGCTGAGCCTCGGCACCAGCATTAGCGCGCAAGCGGCATTGGCGATCATTGCCCATCCGAGCAACTCGATCTCCGGCATCAGCGCCGACGATGCCCAGCGTATCTTCCTCGGCAAGACCGGCGATTTCGCCAATGGCAAGCGGGCCAACCCGGTCGACCAGACCAGCGGTGCCTCGCGCACCAAGTTCCTGAAGAGCGTGATCCAGAAGGACGAGGGCGAGCTCAAGGGCTACTGGTCGAAGCTGATGTTCTCCGGCAAGGGCCAGCCACCGAAGGAAGTCGGCGACGACGCCGCGGTGAAGGCGTGGGTGGCGAGCAACCCGGATGCGATCGGTTATGTCGACGGCAAGTTCGTCGACGGCAGCGTGAAGGTGCTGCTGATCATCCCGTAACGGCATCGTCTGCCAGCAAAGAACCCGGCCTTGTGCCGGGTTTTTTGTTGTCGGAGTCGAATGGCGCTGACTTGACGAATGAGCCTGTGTTTACGCCGTCATTCCGGCGAAAGCCGGAATCCAGGGGTTTGAAAAAGGCATCGGCCGACAGACCGAATCCGGATGCCGGCCCCCGGCTCACACCATACCGGGGCGGGCCTCGCCGGCATGACATCTATCGTGGCTGTGCGGCCTAAAGAAGGCGCCACTCTTCTCTGAGTCGTGAGCGTCCGAGCCTCTGTATATCGAACGTTCCTGCCGCACTGACGCCCGACTCGTTGCCCACGGAGCGTCTTGGTGCCTGCACCGCAGCCCGGAGCCTTGATAGTGGCCAACGGTGCCGAAAGGCGGCCTGGTCATCAGTGCGGCCCGGTACCGCATGCGGTGTCCTTCGTGCTGCGTTGTGCGCAGGTGTCGCTGACTGCTACGCCGCTGCGGTGTGTCTTCACCCGATAAAAAACCCGGCCGATGGCCGGGTTTTTTATCGGGTTCCGGAACTCGAAACTGTGGCTATTGGCAGGTCGACAGGAACTTCGCCTGCGGGCCCTTGCACGGATTGGCGCTGAACTCCGCGTCGGCCTCCTTCTTCGCCGCTGTCGGCTTGGCGGCCGGGGCCGCAGCCGGTGCGGCCGCCGGTGCCGGTGCGGCCTTGGCCGCCGCGGCCTTGGCCGCGGCTTCCGCCTTGGCCGCCGCTTCCGCCTTGGCCCTGGCGGCAGCCAGTTCGGCCGCCGCTCTCTGTTTGGCGGCTTCCTCGGCCTGCCGATTGCGCGCCGCTTCCGCGGCCGCCTTCTGCCGGACGACGTCGTTATTGTCCTGCTGCTGCAGGGCGCGCATGGCGGCGTTCACCCGCTCCTGCTCCTCGGCGGTTTCGGCCTTGGCCTTGCTGTCCATGGCCGTCAGCTTCTCCTTGGCGCGTGCGTTGCCCTGGATCGAGGCCTTGTTGAACCACAGGAACGCCATGCTCGCGTCGCGCCCCGTGCCGAGGCCCTGCTCGTACATCTCGCCGACCCGGAACTGGGCGTCGGCGTTGCCCTGCATGGCCATGTTCAGCTGGTTCTGGAACTGCTCGACGGACTTCGGGTCGAGATTGTCGGCCCAGGCCGTGCCGGCGACGAGCAGAAACGCGCCGGTCAGTGCCGCGAAAACACGCTGACGATGATTGCTCATGATCGTGTCACCCCTCGACGTCTGGACGTCTCTCTAACTGGTGTGTGTTCATGTTTCTAGTGTGTGTTCAGCTTTCAGTCGCGTGAGTACTGGTAGCTGCCCTTGCGGTCCGCACGCGTGCAGGTGAGCGAACGCTCGTCGCTCAGGCGGCACTCCATCTTGACACCCGGTTCCTGCCAGCCGGTGCGGGTGGCCAGGTCGTTGACATCCGCGAGCGCGCTGCTGGGCTGGCCGAAGGTGCTGCCGTTCACGTCTGCGACGTTATAAACGTAGTGCAGGTTGAAGCGCCCGTCACGACCGTCGAGGCCGCTCAGGGTGGCCTTGACCGTATAGGTGAGCCCCTTGTCAGCCACGTTGCGGGTGATGTCCTCGGAGAAGCAGGTGACCTCGGAGGCATTGGTCTGCAGGCAGGCCGCGCGGCTCGACGGCAGATACTCGGCCGGCTTCTGCTGGCGGCTCCACTTGCCGCCGAGCACCGCCTGCTGGGCGTTGATCGACACCGGCTCCGGTGCCTTGGCGACCACTACCGGCTCCGGTTTCGGCGCCGCGGCGCGGACTGGCGCCGGCGCTGCCTTGGGGGCCGCCTTGGGGGCCGAGCGGCTTTCGGCCGCTGCCGCGGCGGCCAGCTTGTCGGCGATCGAGTCTGATGTGGAGGCCGCACTCTTGGAGCCCTGGCGTTCCTCAACCTTGCGCTGGGCCAGCGGATGGCCCTTGGCGGCCGCCTTTTCGTACCACTCATAGGCCTTGTCGATGTCGCGGGCCGTGCCCTTGCCGCTCTCGTAGCGCGAGGCGACGATGAACTGCGAATTGGTGTCGCCGGCGGTGGCCTGTTCAAGGTAGGTGTTGAAAATACGCACCTGGATGTCTTCCTCGGCATGGACCGGGACAGCCAGAGCCAGAAACAGCACGGAAACAGCAGCAAGCCGTTGCATTCCTTGTCAAACCTCTCGTTTTAGTGGATAGGGTAGGCCGGGTCGTGAGACCGCGGTCGCCGGTCGCAATGGGTCATACCCGTTCCTTTTGCAAGAACTGCGCCAAACTCCCCTAGCTTAGCGGGGGATACGACGAAGGGCACGATCATGGACCGAACCGATAAGGATCTGGGCGGCAAGCGCGCCGGCCAGGGCCAGAAACATGTCCCACTGCGTATCCCATACGTCACCCTGGGTGCCGAGAAACGCCACCGCCGCTTCCCCGGCGAGCAGAGCAGTCAACCATTCGATCAGCTCATAAACCGCGCTGATGGCGAGGCATATGCAGGTCACGATAAAGAATAGCCACTTTCCGGGCCGCAGGGGCGACCGCCGCAGCAGGATCTCGCGTGCCACGATCGCCGGGAAAAAACCCTGGGCGAAGTGCCCGACCCGGTCGTAGTGATTGCGGCCGAGGCCGAGCGCATCGCGCAGGTCGTTGAACAGCGGCACCTCGGCGTAAGTATAGTGGGCGCCGATCAAAAGGATTGCGGCATGCAGCCCGATGGCGAAGTACGCCAGGGTGGTGAGCGGGAAGCGGCGGCGGGTGGCTGCCAGAATGATGGCCGCAATGACCACCGGCGCCGCTTCCAGTGCCCAGGTGGCGTAGTCGCGCGGTACGATCACCGACCACAGGAACAGCCCGGCAAGGCTCGCGGCGAGCAGCAGCAAGGCAAGGCGGTCGCGAGTGATCACGTCGGGCATCGAGTCGTCCTGGTTTCGGTAAGCATAGTCGCCGGATCGTTCATCATCAGTTGTTAATATCGACCGATCCACGGCAATCCGGTGCGCCGCGCCGGCCGAGGACTGTTCGCCCCGGGTCGAATTGCGGTACAGTGATTTCACAAAAGAGTTTCAATGCCGGGGTCAGGGAGATGCAGGCGGCAAACTGCTAGTGCGGTAAGGTACTGTTCACCGCATCCTGCGGTACGCTGCGCCGGCCGGATCAAGAAAACAACAAGAAGTTTCGGCCTTCTGTTCCCATGTCTGGCGACCGGTCGGCGCTGAGCGCTGGCGCGTGCGGTATTCGGAAGGCAGGGGTGTTGCACCATGGAGGAGAGGCGGGGTAGCGCGGCGCAACTGGCTGGCGGCGATCCGCTGTCTGCGAAACTCGACCAGCTGTTCGGAACCGCGGTGGGCAGCGTCTTGTTCGATCAGCTCGCCCACCTGGTCGGCGAGTGGCAGGGGCTCGAAGCGCGGCTGGCTCAGACCTACGGCAGCCTGCTGCGGCTGCTGATCGACGATGTTGCCAATAATCCTTCCAGTGAACATGTGCTCGCCGTTGCGGCGCGCCTGATCCAGAGTCGCAGCAGTTCCGTGTCGATTCGTGTGCCCGCCGGCACCGCCGGCGAGGTTGCGGAACGTCTGGCCGGTGATGCCGACAGCCAGGCGGCACTCGATCGGCTGCTCGCGCGCCTCGGTCTGGTCGAGGCGGCCGGCGGACCGGCGCCGGATAGCCGCGAGCCCGTCGCCGCCGGTTCGACGGTCGAGGCGCGCGTCAGCACCGCATACCGTCAGCATCTCGAGCGCCGCCGCGACGAGATCGAACGGCTGCAGGACATGCTGGCCCAGAAGGTGCGCGAGGCGATCACCCAGAACAAGGAGTTCGGCGACCTGCTCCAGATCGAACGCAACGCGCTGCACCGGGCCTCGAGCATCGAGGAGGTGGGCGCCTTGCGCCAGATCGTCATCGGCGGCATCGAGGAGCTGATCAAGGGCCAGCACACGCTCGCCGAGAGCCTGACCAGCACCGGCCAGTATCTGCAGGCGGTCGAATCCGACAGCGAGCAGCTGCGCGAAGAGCTGCACAAGGTGCGGCTGCTGAGCCTCACCGACGAGGCCACCGGCCTGCCGAACCGGCGCGCCTTCATGCGCCGGCTGGAGGACGAGGTCGAGCGCGCTCAGCGTCACGGCGCGCCGCTGGCGCTGGCGATTCTCGACCTCGATGAATTCAAGTCGATCAATGACAGCTACGGCCATGCCGCGGGTGATCGTGTGCTGCGCGACTACGCCGGCCAGGTGCTGTCGATGTTCCGGCAGTACGACATGGTGGCGCGCTACGGCGGCGAGGAGTTCGCGGTGCTGCTGCCGAATACCGAGCTCGAGGGTGCGCGCAGCGCCCTGCACAAGGTGCAGGCGCGGGCGGCGGCGCTGCGCTGCGAGTTCGACGGTCACAGTCTGGCGCTGCCGACGTTCTCGGCCGGGCTGACGATGTATCTGCCCGGCGAGTCGCTCGGCACTTGCATCGGCCGCGCCGATCACGCCCTGTACCGCGCCAAGCGCGATGGCCGCAATCGCATCGAGGTCGATATCGCCGACCGGGTGGTCGACAACGCGGCCGCCGGCAGTGTCCAACCAGGCAACAGCGGCCACTGATGCGACCGGCTTCAGCGCGGTCGAGTCGTTGACGTCATGCCTGCCGTTCACCTATTTCAAGCCGCGGAAGGTGATCGCGCCCGCAGATTGCCGGGCGGCCGGGCGACCGGTTTGAGCCTGTATACTCGCGCGATCGAGTGCGGTCGTGAGGCGGGCATGTCTTGCCGGATGGCCGTGCACATCATTGTCGTTGCCCTGCTGCTGGCGGGGATCGGCCCGGCTCAGGCCGCGCCGGTCGCGATTGCCAGCGCCGATCCGCAGGCTACCGCCGCCGGCATCGCGGTGCTCGAGCAGGGCGGCAACGCCTTCGACGCTGCAGTCGCGGTCAGCGCCACGCTCGCGGTGGTCGAGCCGTTCAGCTCCGGTCTCGGCGGTGGCGGGTTCTGGCTGCTGCACCGGGCGCGCGATGTCCATGACGTGATGATCGATGGCCGCGAGACCGCACCGCATGCGGCGCATGCGCGCATGTACCAGGATGCACGCGGCGAAGTCGTGCCCGGCCTGTCGATCGACGGGGCGCTGGCGGCGGCGATTCCCGGCGCGCCGGCGGCGCTGGTGCACCTCGCCGAGCGCTACGGCCGGCTGCCGCTCGCCGCCTCGTTGGCGCCGGCGATTGCCGCCGCCCGCGACGGCTTCGTCGTCACGCCGCACTACCGGCGCCTGGCCCGGTTCCGGCTTGCGAGCCTGCGTGCCTCACCGGCAGCCGCGGCGGTGTTTCTCGACGGCGGCGAAGTGCCCGCACCGGGTAGCCGCATGCGCCAGCCGGCGCTCGCCGAAACCCTCGAGCGGTTGGCCGCGCACGGTCGCGCCGGCTTCTACGAGGGTGAGCTGGCCGCGCGATTGGTCGAGGGTGTGCACGCGGCCGGCGGCATCTGGACGCCCGCCGATCTGCGCGATTATCGCGTGATCGAACGGGCGCCGCTGCGCGGCGAGTATCGCGGCGCCCGCATCGTTACCGCGCCGCCGCCGTCGGCCGGCGGGGTCGCACTGCTGACCATGCTGAACACCCTCGCTGCCGGCGAGTCGCCGCCGTCACCGCTGCTCGGCAAGCATCTCCTGATCGAATCGATGCGCCGCGCCTATCGCGATCGCGCCGAGTTCCTCGGCGATCCGGACTTCGTGCCGGTACCGGTGGCGCCGTTGACCAGCCGTGCCCATGCACTGCAGCTGCGCCAGTCGATCCGGCTCGATGCCGCGACCCCGAGCGCCGCACTGCCGCCGGTGGCGGTGAACGACAGCGGC
>Ga0115026_10000536_pt1 | contig 10670 bp, 6 predicted proteins | sample Mud_0915_D1_FD_83878 | JGI IMG/M metagenome (GOLD analysis project Ga0115026, IMG submission 83878) | Wetland microbial communities from Old Woman Creek Reserve in Ohio, USA - Mud_0915_D1 | ecosystem: Environmental > Aquatic > Freshwater > Wetlands > Sediment ...
AGGCCCTTCGGCTCTCTCCGAGCGAGATCCCCGATCGCATCTACGGCGTCGGCAACTGGGGCGCAGGCTACTTTGGAGTCAGCGAACAGGGCAGCCTCACCGTCCACCCGACACGAAATCCGCTGGTGGGTGTCGAGGTTGCCTCCCTGATACAGATGCTGAATCAGCGGAAGGTCTCGCCGCCATTCCTTTTCCGATTCCCTCAGATCCTCGACGCGCAGATCAAGGAATTTCATGAAGCGTTTCGAAGCTCCATAGCGGAATTCGGCTATGCTGCGCGTCATCGGGGCGTGTTCCCGATGAAGGTCAACCAGACCCGCAGCGTCGTCGAGCGGCTCATGGCCGCAGGGCACCGCTACGAATACGGGCTCGAGGTCGGAACGAAGGCAGAGCTTGCAGCAGCGCTCACCATCTCGCTTCATCCGAACGCCCTGCTCATCTGCAATGGAGTAAAGGACCGCATGTTCCTGGAATGGGCGATCCAGTCCAGCAGGATCGGCAAGAACCCGCTGATAGTCCTGGAGGAGATCTCAGACCTGCTCAAGGTCAACGAGATGGCCACTTCGCTGCAGATGCGACCCAACCTGGGGATACGCGTACGCGTCTTCTCCCGCGGCGCCGGCAAGTGGGAGGAGTCGGGAGGCGAAACCTCGAAATTCGGCATCAACACGATCCAACTGCTGGACTGCCTGAGGCTGGCGAACGAGAACCAGATGGCGCGGCAGGTCAAGATGCTGCATTTCCACATCGGGTCTCAGATCACCGATATCCGCAGGATCAAGAGCGCGATCAAGGAAGCTGCCCGGGTTTACGCCAAAGTCCAGAAAATGGGGTATCCCGTCGAGTTCCTCAACGTGGGTGGCGGCCTCGGTGTGGACTACGACGGCAGCCGCACCGCATCGGATTTCAGCGTCAACTACAGCGTCCAGGAATTCACGAACGATATCGTCTACACGATCAACGAGATCTGCCAGTCTGAGAATGTTCCGCCTCCCACCATTGTTACCGAGAGCGGCCGCGCCGTGACCGCTCACCACGCGATGATCGTGATGAACGTGATCCGCACGCTCAACCCCGGTCTGGGCGGCACGGAGATCAATCCGTCCAAGGTGGATTCCGAGGTGGTGCGGGAGATGATGGACCTGCACAAAGAGATCAATCCCAAGAATTTCCGCGAGTACTATCACGATGCCCTGCAGCATCGCGAAGAACTGCAGTCGCTGTTCAACCTCGGCTACCTCAACCTTCAGAACCGCGCGCAGGGCGAGTGGCTTTTCTGGGAGATCTGCCGCAAGGCGATCAAGTTCTCACGATCGTTGAAGGAGCGCCCCGAAGAATTCGCCGACCTGGAAAACATCCTGGCGAGCAAGTACATCTGCAATTTCTCGGTCTTCCAGTCGGTGCCTGATACGTGGGCACTGGATCAGCTTTTCCCCATAATCCCGATCACCCGGTTGAACGAGGAGCCGACCGAGCGGGCCACGCTCTGCGATATCACGTGTGATTCCGACGGGCAGATCGACAAGTTCGTCGACTTGCGCGACGTGAAGCAGGCCCTCGAGCTGCACGGCGTCAATTCGGAGCCGTATTACCTTGCCATTCCCCTGGTGGGTGCCTACCAGGAATCGCTCGGGATGAACCACAACCTGCTCGGTTCGTCAAACGAAGCGCATTTTCTCGTGGATGACGCCGGGCGCCCGCATCTGGAAAGGGTGGATCGCGGCGATTCCATTCAGAGTGTGCTCGCGGCTGCGGGATACAACGGGCAGGATCTGGCGGAAGGATTCACCAAAGCCGTGGAAGCGGCTGAAGGGCAGGGAAAGGTCACTCCTGAGGAAGGCCGTGCACTGATCAGTGCTTACGAGGGCGCGCTCGATTCGTACACCTACCTCGAGGACTAGCTCAAACGGTGCTTCGTTAGACAGTGCTCCCGGGTAAACCCGGACCGGCGGAAGCAGGCAGCAGGATCATGAGCAGAACTGCTGCTACTGCTTGCCTCGAATGGAATGGTCTACGTCCAGCTCCAAGTCCACGTCGACGTCCAAGTCCACGTTCATGGCGCGATTTCTCCTATCCGGGCGCCATTCAAACGTGACCCGGCGACGGAAGTCGGTCGACTCGCGCCCACGCCTCAGCTCCTGATCCGCTTCCGGTAACGGCGCAGGGCGCCACGGACCTGGCCGGCGGATGTTCCTCCCGTAACAGAGCGACGCGCGACGACCGATTCGAGCCTGAGGCAAGCGTACAAATCGCGCCGGAACAACGGCGATATGCGCCTGTATTCCTCCAGCGGCAGATCTTCCAGCATAAGGCCCAGGTCGATGGCCCGGCGGACGATGCGCCCCGCGATCCCGTGCGCCTCCCGGAACGGAACCTTGCGTGCGACGAGATAGTCCGCGAGGTCCGTCGCGCCCAGATATCCCTCGGCGGCAGAGGCACGCATGCGATCGGGGCGGAACTCGACGGTGCCCAGCACGAGGTCGAGCACACGCAGGCAGGACATCGCGGTCCGGATGGCGTCGAAAAGACCCTCCTTGTCTTCCTGCAGATCCTTGTTATAGGTCATGGGCAGCCCCTTGAGGACCGTCAGCATGGCCACGAGATGCCCGTAGACACGGCCCGCCTTGCCGCGAATCAGTTCCAGCGCATCGGGGTTCTTCTTCTGGGGCATCAGGCTGCTTCCTGAAGCCACCCTGTCCGACATCCGGACAAATCCGAACTCCGAAGAGCTGTAGAGAATCAGGTCCTCCGACAGCCGGCTCATGTGCATCATCAGGATGCTCGCGAAGCACAGGAGGTCGAGCACGAAGTCCCGGTCGGAGACCGCATCCATACTGTTTGCCGACGCTGTGCGAAAGCCGAGATCGAGGGCGAGAGCCTTCCGGTCGACGCGGTAGGCGGTTCCGGCCAGTGCGCCCGAGCCCAGGGGGCACACGTCCATCCGCTCGACCAGCTGTCGCAGCCTCTCACGGTCCCTCAGGAACATCTCTCCATACGACAGAAGGTAGTGCGCGAGCAGGACCGGCTGCGCTCCCTGGAGGTGTGTATAACCGGGGAGGACGGCTGCACCATGGCGCTCCGCCAGGCCGGCAATCGTGGACAGCAGTTGGTTCAATGCCTTTTCGAAATCCGCGCACTTCCGTTTGAGGTGAAGGCGCAAATCGGTTGCCACCTGGTCGTTGCGGCTGCGACCCGTGTGCAACTTAAGCGCCAACCGGCCGACCCGCTTCCTGAGCGATGCCTCGACGTATGTGTGGACATCTTCTGCTCCGCTCTCGCTGATGCGGTGCGGGTCCTCCCGGTGCTGCCGCAGTACTTTCCGGAGTGCCGATGCAAGTCTCTGCTGCTCACGGCCGGTGATAGCGCCGGCATGCAGGAGCGCACGTGACCAGGCGATGCTCCCCTGGACGTCGGCGTCGATCATCTCCCGGTCGAAGGGGAGCGAATCATTAAAGGCGGCGAATAGTGGATCTTCCTCTTCTGCAAACCGCCCGCCCCACAGCTTCTTTCGTGTCATACTCGCACCATTCAGGGCAGAAACGGAGTCGGGGCGGCACGGCGCCAGATCACATAGGGACCTGGCTCCTGCCGCCGGGACTTCAATGTGACAGCCCTTCGGGATAGCAGCCTCTTTTACATGTGAGAATCCGGAGCCCCCTGTGCCCAGGGCCCAATCCTGACGCTTCTCCACCGGTCACCGTGCCTCCCCGGGGGTAATACCCGAAGGAATATTGATCGTGCATCCGATCGGGGATTGTGCGGCAGGTCTTTTGCCGTTCACCCGGATTTCGCACGATGAACGTCCGGCCCCCGGCCGATTGCGTCAGTTGACCCCGCATCGTGCCAATTCTAACCCAAAGGGACAAAGAGATCAGCAGGGATGGACATCAGGGTGTGGCCGCATTCTGCGGCAGCGCTCTCATCGTGCAGGCAGGCACGGCGCCGTCGGTCCGAACGCGTGTTGTGGTTGCGCAGACAGGCTGGCAGCAGGAGATTCAGCTCTCAACGGGCGAAGAAGGGTCCGTGTCCAATTCAGCCGACTCGGTTTCCATGCCCATGCGCTTGAGCTTCTCGACGAACGTCGTCCGTTTCAGGCGCAGGAGCGAGGCTGCCTTCTTCTTGTTTCCGCCGGTGGCTTCCAGGCTCCGGAGGATGAGCCGCCGCTCGAGATCGGACACAACCGTGTTGAAGTCGAGACCTTCCTCGGGGATGTCGATCCTGTGCAAATCGAGTCCGTCGGTCCCGGTGTCTCCGACGATTGGAAAATCGGCGAGGTCGAGGAATTGCCTGTCTCCCGAGAGCGCGACCGCCATCTCTACCGCGTTCTCCACCTGGCGCACGTTCCCGGGCCAGTCGAACACGGCCAGCTGTTTCATCGCGGCGTGCGATACCTGCTTGAGTGGCTGCTGCTGCTCGATGCAGAACTTCTTCACAAAGTGAGAAACGAGCAACGGTATGTCCTCGGGCCGCTGTCGCAACGGCGGGATCTGGATCGGTATGACATTGAGACGGTAGTAGAGGTCGTCCCTGAATTCCCCCTTTTTCACCTTTTCCTGAAGGTCGACGTTCGTGGCTGCGATGATTCGCACATCGACTTTGATCGTGCTCGTACCGCCGACTTTCTGGAATTCTCGCTCCTGCAGGACGCGTAACAGTTTCACCTGGAGGTCAGCAGGCATGTTTCCCACTTCGTCCAGGAAAAGCGTTCCGTGATTCGCCTGCTCAAAGCGGCCGATCCTGTGCTGATGCGCGCCTGTGAAAGCTCCCTTGACGTGTCCGAACAGCTCATCTTCCAGGAGGCTCGAAGGAATGGCGCCGCAATTCACGCAAACCATCGGCTGGTTCTTCCTGGGTCCGCTGTAATGGATTGCCCGCGCTACCAGCTCCTTTCCTGTTCCCGTTTCACCCGTGATCAGGACCGTACTGGTCTTGTCCGCGACCAGGGTGGCCATCCTGTAGATCTGGTGCATCGCAGGACTGTTGCCCACGAGACTGGACGACTGGTATTTCTCGTGCAGCTCCGAGCGCAGAAGGTTGTTTTCCGACTTGAGCTTCCGCTCCTGAAGCCCCTTTTCCACTCGCATCACGAGTTCGTCGAGCTGAAACGGTTTGGGAAGGTAATCGTAGGCCCCGCACCTGATGGCTTCGACGGCGGTCTGTATGTTTCCGAAGCCCGTCATGATGATCACTATAGTTTCAGGGAATATGGAAAGCGCTTCCTCCAGGATCTTTTCTCCCGGAGACCCGGGCATGCGCAGATCCGTCACGATCACGTCGTAAGGGTAACGCCGGATCATCTGGAGCGCCGCTTTGCCGTCCGCAGCTTCCTCCACCTGGAAACCGGTGTCCTCCAGGGCATGGCGTACGATCTCGCGCATGTAGTTCTCATCATCGACCACCAGGATTTTGACATCTTCTCTCGCATCCATCGTCGCGACAGCTCCAAAATCGAAACCTATATATCAAAATGACAGAAAACAGGCACTAAGCGGTGGCGAGCATATCCCAAGAGCTTAAAAAAAGTCAACAATAATGAGACGAGCGTCACAAAGTTGTCACACGAGTAGATTCCGATTCTGATGTGGGATGCCATCGAGTCAAGCGTTGATCATAGGTCGAAATGATGACGATAGGCCTAAGACAATCTGTGCCGCCGCCGATATCTGAGGATTATGAGCGCGATCGAGATCAGGATGCTGGTGGTAGACGACGATGAAGACATGAGGGCCACGCTTATCGACTTCATCTCGAAGATGGGGGTGAAGGTCCGACAGGCCGCGAACCTGGAGGAAGCCCGCCGTTTCCTCGGGAATGATGCGGACCCCTATGACATTGTGATTACCGATCTGCGTCTCCCGGACGGGAACGGATTGGAGGTTGTGCGGGCCGCTCATTCCAGGAGACCCGACACCCTGGTTACGATCGTAACCGGCTACGCGTCGCTGGACACCGCGATTGAGGCGATACGCCTGGGTGCCTACGACTACGTGACGAAGCCCTTCACCCTCGACCAGATAGGTGTTCAGGTCCGGAACATGGTGCAGCGGATCCTGCTCTCCAAGGAGAACGCGCGGCTGTCGGTACGGCTGCAGGAACTGTACCAGGAGGTGAATCGCCTCCAGTCGGAGAAGGTAGAGGCAGTCGGCTTCCACACCGAGATACGCCGGCAATTGCTTGAGATACACCGGAAACTTGACCGGCTCATGGCTTCCAGCGTGACGGACGCGCTCGCCGCGGAAATGCCTTCGCAGAACAGCCGGCCTCCTGTGGCCAGGTTTCTGCTTGGCCTGGATGACTCCTCCGACGCCCACGCAGGGACCGATCGTTCCTGAGCGCGTGTTCTGACAATCGCTCTCCTCCCGTGCCTTCCGACCTGTGACTGCCGAGTGGATCCGCCCCGCCGGCGCGGACACCTCTGACTTGGACGGAGCGCGCCGCCGAGGCTCATTCGAACGTAACTATGATGCGGGCTTTCAGCCCTCCTTTGCCAGTCGGCACGATTCCTCGGCCTTCGAGGTTACAACCGGTTTTCTGCGGTTGCGACTGCGCGACAAGCGCCAGTCCAGGTCCAAGTCCACGTCCAGGTTCAAGTCTGAGTCCAGGTTGAGGTGTGCGAAGGAGCAATGGGCTTAAGTTAGCGCCTGTGCGGCGAAGCCCGATGTCCGCGTGTCGTAACTTGAAGGCCCGCTCCAGAGACCGGAGTGGCAGGAGGGAACCAGGCAGGCTGGGCGTCAATCGGCATGGCCACGTGTGTCAACCATTTGACATTTATCTGATTGCGCAGCCGCGTCTGAAAACTCATCCCTCCTCGATGGGCTCTGTTCTATCCAATAGGAGAATCAAGAGATACATCATTTCGCAGAGATGATCAAACCTCTCCCCAGGGTGTGGCATACGCTTTGCCTTAGGATCTGCGGGCCCGCGTGCGGGTCCGTCAGCAACCCTATTTGCCAGGAGCCGAGTGATGGAATCTGCCGCAGGGCAAGCGAAGGGATCGACCGGGATCCAGAGCACCACCCCTCTCGAAAACCCGATGCTCGGCGGGCCGGCCGAAGCCAACCTGCTGCTCGAGGCCTTCCAGACCTTTACCAAGGCCTCTGATTCCCTGGAGTCCGCCTTTCAACAGCTGCAGGCCCGGGCGCAGCGTCTCTCGGAGGAGCTCGAGGCAAGGAACCGCGAGCTTAAAAAGAGCCTGCGCGAGAAAGCAGAGGCACAGAAATATCTCAAGACCATCCTCGAACGCCTGCCCTGCGGTGTCCTGGTGCTCGATACAAGGGGGAATGCAACGCTCTGCAATCCCGTTGCCGGTGAGCTCCTCGGGGAGCCCGGTGTCGGGACCTCCCGTCGGTTTACAGTAAGCCGTCCCCTCAGGAACCAGTCGTTGCGCGAACATCTGACCTCCTCCGTTGCCAGGGTGCCCGGCAAGGAGACCGAAGTGCCGATCGAATCCGGGCGCGGTACGAGCATCTGTGCCCTCTCTGGTACCCCGTTGACCAACGCTTCCGGCAAGGCGTGCGGGACGCTTTACATCATCCGCGACATCACGGAGATCAAGGCCCTCGAGGAGCAGAGCAAACGCAGCGAACGGCTCTCCGCCATGGGTGAGATGGCCGTGGAGCTGGCCCACGAGATCCGGAATCCGCTGGGGGGTATTGAGCTGTTTGCCTCGCTCCTGGAACGGGAACTGCCGCCGGGAAGCGATACGGGCCGCTGGGCGGAGAACATACTCATCGGGAGCCGCTCACTGAACAACATTGTCTCCAACATGCTGCACTTCGCCAATCCGCTGGCCCCGACCTTCGGGCAGGTGGACCTCCATCAGGTCGTCCGGGAGATCGTCGGCTTCATGGAACCGATCATGAGCCAGAGGGAAGTGCAGGTTCTGGAGCGCCTGGACGCGTGCGACCCGAACATCACCGGAGATCGGGAACTGCTCAAGCAGATGATCCTCAACCTGGTTCATAACGCCATGCAGGCGATGCCATCGCGTGGTTCGCTGACTGTCTCCAGCCGCGATCTGTCCGCGACGCCAGGCGTTGCCTCGAGCGAGGGATTGGAATTCAGCATCCAGGACACGGGACTGGGGATTCCCCCGGAGAATATCGACCGGATCTTTGATCCGTTCTTTACGACGAACCGGAATGGCACCGGGCTCGGTCTGTCCGTCGTGCATCAGATCGTGGATCGTCACTCAGGCGTCATTGCCGTGACGAGCGAGGTCAACAGAGGGACTGCATTTACGATCAGCTTCCCGAGGAACAGAGAAGTCTCCAATGCAGCCTGATAAGGATCGCCCTATGGCAGAAGAAATCCTTGTAGTGGATGACGAGCCGCAGATGCTGATCGCCGTCAACGAGACGCTTCGCCGCAAGGGGTACTCGGTCACCGCGGCAGCCAGCGGGGTTGAGGCGCTGTGCCGCATGAAGGAGAAGTTCTTTCAACTGGTTATCACCGACATGCGCATGCCGGAGGTCAGCGGGCTCGATCTTCTCCGTCGTGTCCGCAACGCGACACCTCACACGCCGGTCATCCTCCTGACTGCCTACGGAACGATTGAGAACGCCGTCGAAGCCATGAAGCAGGGTGCCTTCGACTACCTCCTCAAACCCTTCTCCTCCGAATCACTCGAGCAGGTCGTGAGGAGAGCGCTCACCTCAGGATCCGGCCGCGAGGAGAAGACCTCACATGACCTCGTGACACAGGACCCGGACATGTCGCTCGCGATCGAGAGTGCCTGCAAGTGCGCGCCGAGCAGCGCGACGGTGCTCATAGAGGCGGAGAGCGGTACGGGGAAGGAGCTGTTTGCGCGCCTGATACACAGCCGGAGCACGAGGCGGCTCGGCCCGTTCGTGGCGGTGAACTGCGCAGCTCTCCCCGAGAATCTGCTCGAGAGCGAACTCTTCGGGTTTGAAAAGGGGGCTTTCACCGGAGCCTCGGTATCCAAGCCCGGTAAGTTCGAGCTGGCGCACCGCGGTACTCTCCTCCTGGACGAGATCGGGGAGATGGCTCCCATACTTCAGGCAAAGCTGCTGCGTGTGCTTCAGGAGAAGGAGGTCGACCGAATCGGAGGAAAGGATCCGGTCAGGATCGACGTCCGGATCATTGCCACGACCAATCGCGACCTGCACTCGCTCGTCCGGGAAGGGGCGTTCCGAGAGGATCTGTATTACAGGCTGAACGTAGTGCGTCTGGCCATCCCGCCGCTGCGCCGGCGCCAGGCGGACATTCCCCTGCTTGCCGACTTCTTCTGCAGACGTTACGGCCGGGAGTTCGGCAAGGAGGGGCTGCGTTGCGGCCCGGACGCTGTCGAGGCGCTGGTGCGTCACAACTGGCCGGGTAACGTTCGCGAACTGGAAAACGTGATCCAGCGCGCCCTGGCGTTGTCGTCCGGCCCCCTCCTGACGGCCGCAGACCTGCTTCTTACCGGGGATGCGGTGCAGGAGGCCGGCCCAGCGGAGGCTGCCTCCGATCCGCTCACAGTCGGGACAACCGTGAAAGACATGGAGCGGCAACTCATCCAGAGAACCCTGGACGGGACCGGAGGCAACAGGACCAAAGCTGCGAAGTTGCTCGGCATAAGCCTGCGGACGCTGCGCAACAAATTGAATGAATTCGGACTGCAGGACCGGCCGGCAAAATTTGCCCAGTCCAGGGCGCAGATTTGACACCGTCGCGCCGGAATCTCGACGGTTGCCGGGGATTGGACGTGACTGATTCAAGCCAAACCCATGAAATTGCGGGCAATTACACTCTGGCACTACTTTTGCTTAAGTGATGGTCGGGCCCGTGTTTTGCAGCTGCGGGCGGAGTGATCTGAATGAAAGCTGGATTGATCCAGGATCCGACGGCCGAAGCCATGGGGAACTTCATGACCCGGCTCTCCCGGCGTCAGCAAGTGGTTGCCTCGAACATCGCAAATATCGACACGCCCGGCTACAAGACCAAGGATGTCTCGTTCCACCTGACGATGCAGGAGATTCTCTCGGGGGACTCGCTGCCGCTGAACACGAGGAAGCCTGAGGCTGGACTCCTCCAGGGGTGGGCTCCGATCGCAATGGAACCCGAGGTCTTTGAAACCAGCGGCCTGCCGGTGCGGGCCGATCGCAACAACGTGGACATCGATCGCGAAATGCTCAAACTGAGCGAAACGTCCTTCACCTACGCGGTCGCCACCCAGTTGCTGCGCTCGAAATTCCGAACGATTTCCAGTGCGATCCAGGAAGGGAGGGCAGGCTGATGAGCCTCATGACCGCGATTGAAGTCAGCGCATCCGGTCTCACCGCGCAACGACGCCGGCTGGAAGTGCTGATAAGCAACCTTGTCAACGCCAACACCACGAGACCTGCGGGGACCGAGCCTTACCGCCGCAAGGATGTGGTGTTCACTGCCGCCGAACCTCAGCAGAGTTTCGAGAGTGCGTTCGGGGAGGCGATGGGTGCCGTCCAGGGCGTCGAGATTGCCCAGGTGGTTGCAGACCAGGGTGATCCTGTAAAACGTTACGAACCCGGCCATCCGCACGCGGACAAGGATGGCTATGTGCTGTATCCCAACATCAACGCGATGGAAGAAATGGTCAACATTCTTTCGGCCACGAGATCCTATGAGGCGAACGTGCAAGCCACGACTGCTGCCAAGGAAATGGCCGTCAAGACGCTCGACATAGCACGCTA
>Ga0115026_10000538_pt1 | contig 10664 bp, 12 predicted proteins | sample Mud_0915_D1_FD_83878 | JGI IMG/M metagenome (GOLD analysis project Ga0115026, IMG submission 83878) | Wetland microbial communities from Old Woman Creek Reserve in Ohio, USA - Mud_0915_D1 | ecosystem: Environmental > Aquatic > Freshwater > Wetlands > Sediment ...
AATCGGTTTAGTATAGATAAATGTGTCTGTTAACGGTTGAAAAGGAGGCTGTTCAATATCTTCCAGTATGTACATTTTTGGTTTTTCGAGCGGGGTAGTCAGAAAATTTAAAACTATAGACTGAATTACCTGATAATCTCCTCCTTGTCTTGTCCTGAAATCAAGTATCAGTCCTTTTGTATTGCTTAAATGCTTTAATATTTCAGGAAATTCGGTTCGCAGGTCACTCTTTAGAAGGTCATAAAAATAAATATACCCAATATTTTCCGGCGTTATCCCATACATAACACTTTTACATTCTGCTCTTACCAATTTCTTGCTAAAGTACTTTCTGATAATCTTAAGGTTATACGCATTTTTGTCCTTAGTCTGTCTTGGCGATTCATATACATATTTCTGATTCCCTTTTACATTTTTGTGATATACATGCACATCTTTAAGTTCAGCCAGCATATCATTTAATACTTGAGTGAACTGTTTTCTATTGGCATTTTCAACTTTAGGAAGATAAACAGTGTAAATGGAGTCCCAGTTTATCTTCTTAAACTCAAAAAATGGGTAAACATCTTTCACTCTTTTCCATGCTGTATCAAAGCATGCAATGTACTTACCATTCATTCCTATATTTCGTTCAGTTTGCGATTCATTCTGGTGATGTGTCCCACATCCGGTAAATAGAAATGCTGATATTATAATAAGCACCTTTTTCATTTTTCAATCATTTTGATGTTGGTGATGACTGTATTAATGATTGACGTTGTGTGCTGCCCTTAAAGTATATGATCGACTATCAATTATTTTGTATTTGTGAGTATCCATTCAGAAATAGTATTCAGAACCAACGGAGAAATAGTCTCCTCTATGTCGGAATATTCCGATATAGTCCCTTTTTTACAGGTCTGCATCATGTGGTTTATTCCGGGTAATTCAATGAGTTTATAATTTTTATTCTTCCCTGATTTAAATGCTTCATCCATTGCTGCAAGATTTTTCGCTGGAGATGCCTGAAGGTCTTTTTCTCCTGTCATTGCAAGTACCGGACATTTTACTTTTTGAAGAAATAGGGAAGGATTACACTTAATAATATCTCTAAAATAAGGGGTCAGTAACAGGTCATTTATTCTCATATCAATAACTTTCTTTTGTTCCGGAGATAAAAGCTGGTATCTGTTCATAGTATAAGCCGATCTGAGCTTTTCAGCAGCCACTGAATCATTTGCTTCTTCTTTAGTTATTGAGAAGATCTGTTTCTGAAGTGAATTATATTGTTTGATCATATTTGCACTTTCTCCTTCTGCCATTCTTATCATTTCGTTCTGTTGATATAGGTTTTCTTCAATACTTTGTCCGGGAGCTCCCATTAAAATAATATATTTAATTTGTGGACACTTACTCGCCACAATTGATGCAATCAAGCCTCCTTCACTGTGCCCAATTAAACCTATTTTCCTTTTGTTTATATCTTTCCTGGATCTAAGAAATCCGGTAGCGTAAATTATATCTTCGCTATTTGTCTTTGATGTTGCCTTAAGATGATCTCCGGAACTGCCTCCGACACCTCTGTCATCAAGTCGCAGCACAGCAATTCCGATGCGAGTGAGATAATCCGCGATTACCAGAAAAGTCTTATGCCCAAATGCAGATTCATCCCTGTCCTGTGCTCCTGAACCAGATATTAATATAACAGCCGGGAAGGGTGCTTTTCCATCTGGAATAGTTAGTGTTCCTGCCAGTCTGGTGCCATCATTTTCATTAATGAAAGAAATTTCTTCCTCTTTATACGGATAAGGTTTTTCCGGCATTTGCGGTCTGTTTAAAATTACCTCGGACTCAGTCTTCTTCAGAAGCAAGGGGAAGTTTATCTGGCCGTTTCGAATATATAATCCATTTAAAATCGTATCATTTTTGTTCATTACAGCATAGTACTTACGCTGTATAGATCTGATATCCAGTTTGAGGCTGTCATCTTTAATTATTATTTCATTGACGGGTACATCTTTTAAATCCTGCTCAGGCGAATCCAGGGTTCCTTTTAATATTTTTTCATCGTCAATCCAAAACTTAAAGACAAATGTAAATTTCGAGACTCCCGCATTTATTGTTCCCACCCAATTCCCTATGATAAACTGTGGTTCTTCAGTATTAAATCCCGGCTCATTATGCTGGCATATTGACACTTCGTTAAAAAGCAAAATGATTAATATGATTGAGATAATAGTTTTCATAATTATCTTAATTTCAGAATTCTTATTAATAGCGGATTATTATGATCGGCAGAATAATCATTATTATTCATCCAGATCATCAAATAATTCCCGCATATTTTTAATATAATTTTTAAACGACTCCCGCCCTTTCTTTGTAAGTGAAATAATTGTCTGCGGCCGTTTGCCAATATACCCTTTTTTAATTTCCACGTAAGCTGCATCCTCCAGTTTGCTGAGGTGACCTGATACGTTTCCCTGGGAAAGTCCTGTCTGTCTCATTAAAAAGAGAAAATCGGCGCTCTCAACCACATATAACTGTGCAATGATTTTCAGGCGTGCAGGTTCATGAATTAATTTATCAATTTCAACCTGCTGGTTTTCACTGTTAGTTTTCTTTATCATAAGAAATTTTTTCTGGCAGTGGATACTTTTTCAGAAAACGGATCAGATATATGCATCCAATAGTAATTAGCAAAAATGACATTATCAGATAAACATAGGCTCCATCTGAAATAATTCCGGGATTTTTCCTGATTTCTTCAGTAAGATTAAATGCCCCTGCAAACAGAAAAGCATAGAGATACATTCTTTTAAAATTTAAAAAATAAGCGATCGTCGTACATATGAAAAAAATGATTCCAGTGATGATCAATCTCCCATTGACAGGTACAGCATTAGAGTGGTCTTTACCTGTAATTGTGAGAATGACCATTATTACCAGAAAAACGGTAACAGTCACTATGAACCACGTATTTCTTCGCATGCGTTTCCTTGCAAGTTTCACTATTCCCATACGAGGAATTACAATATATCTTATGGCCAGAATGAGGAATATTATCGGTACAACCAAAAAGATGTCAATATAATAACTTATATCATCAAAGATCATGGCCAAACTTGTAACAACTTCGCTCAGTCCTATTCCAATTTCTACGAGGCCGGTCTGAAACATTACTGCTGCAGTATTCTTCTCCAATTGTTTTAGATTCATTTTTTGTTCCATTTTTTCATAAATTTAGTAATGTAATTAAGTTAGTAATACAAACCACATTACAAAGATATATAAATATTCTTGTAATTTAAAAATTAATTCGTGTTTTTCTATTATTCTGTATTATCTGCCCTGTCATTCCAGTATTCAGGTAAAATAATATCAAGGTGATTCCTATATAGTATCATTGTAAACGCAAACGCTCATTGAATCTTGCACTCACACTCGCCTGCCTGCCGGCAGGCAGGCACTCACACTCACACAAACAAACCAGTAAGATCAATGGCTGCGGGTTTTTGTTTTAGAGGTGGTGATGGATTCGGTGATGGATTTTTTAACCTTTACATCTTCAACCTTTTTTATAGATGAGTAATCTACTCAGGCCTCTCACATGATGTGTCTTAATAATCAGACAACATCATTAGTAAATCTGTTATCTGCTATATAGGTGCTGGTTCAGATAAGGAAGATATGAAAAAGAATTAATTAGAATGCCGTAATTGGATACATAGAATATTTGAAATATCTTTTTCCAGGGATCTCTTAAATTATGGCCTGATAAAACTTATAATGTTAAGACGTTCACTTTAAATTATTATTTTTGGGTAAATTGAGATTTCAAAAGTTTATTATTAATTATTGTACTTAACAGGAATGAAAAGGCTTAAACTTTTTATAGTGATTTTTGTATTGATATATTGCCTTCCAATTATATCAAATGCACAACAGTTAAAGTTGGCAACAAAGTCTGTACTGACATTGGAAGTTGTTAAAGCGATTGCATATAAAGCCTCTGAATATGCCGCACTGAATAAATGGAATGTGGTAATCGCGATTGTTGATGACGGGGGTCATTTGCTGTATCTGGAACGTATGGATGGTGTGCAGACAGGCAGTATTGATGTTGCAATCCAAAAGGCAAAAACTGCAGCAGCATTTAAACGCAAATCAAAGGCATTTTTAGATGCTTTAAAGAATGGTCGCTCTGAGTTGGTTGCTTTACCCGGAGGAATACCTTTTGATGGAGGTGTCCCTTTAATGTGGAATGATCAGGTTGTTGGTGCTATTGGTGTAAGCGGAATGACAACAGGTGAGCAGGATGGAATGATTGCTGAATTCGGATCAAATTCCCTTACTTTAATCCTTAAATGAATTTGCCCCGGGTCTGTTTGGTATAAGAACTATTTGCGGGTATCAACTAAACGGAAGAATTTCCCATAACAGATACTGAAGAGATATTTTCTTTCGAAAGACAATCTGATTCAAACTCCCGGACATTCTGGATTTACCATCTATTATATCTGCAAATTAGTGTATTAGAGTTATCTGTCTTAGTCATTTTTTTTTTTCGAATCCAAAGTCCGGATATTCCATTGATTCTACCTTCACAATCATCCCTGACCAATGAAAATTTTAATGTGTCTTTGTAAATATTATAACTATAAATACCGGTTGAGTTACACACATTCCCTTCTATGTCATTAAAATAAATCTGTTTCCCATGTAATTCATAGAATCCCTGAACTTGAATTCCTAAAGTATCCTGATAACCGTACTGATGCTTATCGGCAACAGTCATAAATTCAAAAGTTGTTGCAGGGGATGTTTGCTTTTGCCAGGTACCATTTATTGGAACACCTTGAGCCGGTGTCAATAATTTGGGATTAATATTCCAATTAATTGAAAGTAAAAACAAGCAAATAAAAATTTGGATTCTTAGCATGGCGATAAGTATTTAATACTTAATTAAAAGAGAAGTAATTAGAAATTAATGCAAGTTACACTTACACAAAGCAAAAGTCAAATAAATCTACTTCACCACATAATTAATAAACACTACATCTGAAGAACGTTAATGGGTGAGCCCTTCTAGAGTGTAATAATCTTATGAATGCGATATTTCAGAAAACATTCTGACCTGGCCACCTCTTTTAAGTCTTATAAAGCCATTATAATGAAAGACAATTTTAAGTTATTGATCCCGCAAAGTATTAGGAATCCGGAAGCAAATTTAGGTTTATACCTATTGCTTATCCGGTGGTACCACAACATAAAAGATCCTCAGGATCAATATCCTGAGGATCTTTTATTAAAAAAAGTGAAGAAACTGTTGAAGGACAAAGTTATCCTTACATATTGTTTATTCCATCAGGCTTACCTGATAAAACTGTCACTCTTTAGCTGCCCTGAATATGGGCTCGGCTTTGTAAGCTGTATTTTCTGAAGGAATTGCATCCTGGCCACTTCATCAGGAATCCACACATCCGCCTCAATCCATGTCGAATTATCAATCCTGACAAACTTGGTGTTCTTTGAATGGTTGAATTTTCTGTTTTTCATTTTCAGGATTCATTTAAGTTATAGTAAAAACGGCAAATCAATGCAGGATATTGCATTAATACAGAGAATAATGACGAATATAAATTATCTATTTATCCCCGTTTTCCAGAATATATGGAGTAACCTGGTAAACACAGTAGTTCAGCCAGTTAGAAAACAGGAGACTTGCATGACTTCTCCACTTTACCAGAGGTGTCTGTGCCGGATCGTCATTCCTGAAATAATTCTTCGGTATTTTAATATCCAAACCTTTAGCAACGTCACGGTCATATTCCGATTTCAGGGTAAGGGGATCATATTCCGAATGTCCTGTGATGAAGATCCTTTTCAAGTCCCTCGAAGCAACCAGGTAGATACCTGCTTCCTCTGAATCGGCAAGGATCTCAAGATCTTTTACTTTCTCAATATCCTCCTTCCTGACCTCGGTGTACCTTGAGTGCGGTGCAAGAAACTCGTCATCAAAACCTCTGGTTAACAGATTGGTCCTGTTATAAATCTTATGCTTGAAAACACCGAACATCTTTTCCTTCATCATGTATTTGGGAATTCCGTAATGGTGATATAATCCGGCTTGTGAAGCCCAGCAAATGAACATTGTTGATGTTACATGAAGATCAGCCCAGTTCATAATTCTCACCATCTCATCCCAGTAATCAACCTCTTCAAATTCAAGATGTTCAATAGGAGCACCGGTAATGATCAATCCATCATATTTATGAGCTGAAATATCATCAAAAGTCTTGTAAAATGAATCAAGATGCTCTTTAGGGGTATTTTTTGACAGGTGCATCCTGGTATATATCAGGGTGATTTCAACCTGAAGGGGAGTGTTTGAAAGCAGCCTCAGAATCTGTGTTTCAGTGATGATCTTTACAGGCATCAGATTGAAGATCAGTATTTGCAGAGGTCTTATATCCTGATGAACGGCCCTTGTCTCTTTCATCACGAATATATTCTCGTTTTCGAGAATTTTTACTGCCGGCAGATTATCTGAAATATTAAGTGGCATAATGCAAATTGGATTTTCTTTTTACTGTCTGGTATTGTTATTTCCCGCTTGAAAGATACTATTTACAGAATTATTTATGACTATTTTGCTATCAAATCATCATTTATTTAAAAATCCGGTCATTCTATTCAAAGCGTTTGTCAAAATCCATTATCCTGTATTATTTAATCATCATTACGTCCTAAAGTGTTAATAATCAGGAAATATGTTCTTGTTGTCATGTGTCCGGGACCTGGTTTGCACATGTTCCCTTGTAAATTCCGACTCAATTTTGACGAATGCGCTCAATCTGTTTATCAGGTATCTGGACCTGTATTTAATCATGATTTTTTCATTGACAAGACCTAAGCATTATTATCGCATTTCCCCACAGATTGGGCTTTAGTGTATTGACAGGCATTGATCCGCATTATACTTTTACATCAAACGGTTGTGGTCAATAGATAAACAGGCAACAATGAAAACAATTTACCAGATATCATCAAAGGAATTGGGAACAGTCTTACTTAAAAGAAGGAAGATCGCCAAGGCATTGCGATGGTGGTTACGCGAAAACGGTTTTGTATACAAGTATATGTTTTTTGTTAATTAGATCAGGAAAGGTTGGTCTAAGTTTGTTAATCATTGCCGGATTTTAAATCCGGGGTTTAGTTAAAGAGAAGGGTATATAATTATCCTTCTCTTTTTTTTGACAGGTTTTTATTAAATTTGCCTGTACAACAAAAGACAACTGATATGAAAAGAATCATTCTGACATTAACTTTCGTAATATTCATTTATGCCTTTACATCTGCTCAGGACTATAATACAGGTGTAGGCCTCAGGTTAGGTTTCTCAAATGGTCTTACGGTCAAACATTTCATCGGTCAAAGATCTGCTCTTGAAGGATTACTTTCAACAAGATGGCGTGGATTTGAGGTGACCGGTTTGTATGAAGTCCATAACCAGGCATTCGATGTCGAACGGCTGAACTGGTATTTCGGAGGAGGCGGCCATATTGGATTCTGGAATGGGGATAATACATATGGCCGTTGGGGAGACGAAGGAGTGAACTATACAGTAATTGGAATTGACGGTATCCTGGGCATCGAATATAATTTCGACGCAGTACCGATCAACATAAGCCTCGACTGGAAACCAGCATTCAATCTAACCGGTTACAGCGGATTCTGGGGCGACGGCGGAGCTCTGTCGATAAGGTATATTTTCTAGTACATCATTATTTTAATCTTGTTTTCGAACCTGTACGTTTCAGTTCAGGTGATTTTAATGTTTATTCCGAATCCGGATATCTTAAAATTCATTATAAGATATCCGGATTTTTTATCAAGTGAATGCAGATATTTGTTTAATTTTAAGCAAATCTATATAATAAAAAATCAAAATTTTTCTGTGGCACCTAACCTTTAAACCGGATGTTATGAAAAAGAATCTTTTGCTTTCATTACTACTTTTACTAATGCCATTTCTGGTATTTTCTCAGGCCCGTTTCAACGGTCTCGATATGAATATGGGAAATTTGTACCGGCTTTCAGATGCAAAAACACGGTCAATAAGTCCTGAGAATTTTACTGGCGAAAAAGGCAAAGCCGGCATGGCGCGTCTTGAAGACAAGGACAAACCGAATGTTGCCAATGCCGCTAATGCTGCCCGTGACCTTGGGCAGGGCTGGAAGGTGAATCCATATGTTCGGATAAAACCTGGAGAGACATTTACAATGGCAGTGATTGATGGTCCGGGAGCTATCCAGCATATCTGGATGACACCTGCCGGTAAATGGCGCTTTGCAATATTCAGAATATACTGGGATGATGAAACCGAACCTTCAGTTGAATGCCCGGTCGGTGACTTTTTTGGAATGGGCTGGGGCCAGTATGCACCTCTTGTGTCGGCGGCTATCTGTGTGAATCCCGGTAGTGCCTTCAACAGTTACTGGGTGATGCCCTTCAGAAAAAAATGCAGGATCACAATGGAAAATGTTGGCGACCAGGATCCCATGACATTATATTACCAGATAGACTATACTCTGACTGATGTACCTGATGACGCAGCCTATTTTCATGCACAGTACCGCCGGCTCAATACCAATGTGACTTCTGATTACACAATTGTGGACGGTATAAAAGGCAGTGGACATTATGTCGGTGTCTATCTTGCCTGGGGAGTAAATAATAACGGATGGTGGGGCGAAGGTGAAATCAAATTCTTTATTGACGGGGATACGAAATTTCCTACAATCTGCGGAACAGGAACCGAGGATTATATATGCGGTTCCTATGATTTTGACACCCGCAGGAAGAATGCTGCAGGCGTGGAAGAGGTGAACTACACCGAGTTCTGCACTCCTTATTCAGGATTGCACCAGGTAATAAAAGGTGACGGGCACTATAATGTAATGCAGAGGTTTGGACTGTACAGGTGGCATATTATGGATCCGGTCAGGTTTGAGAAAGATCTTAAAATTACAATCCAGGACCTCGGTTGGCGGCAGGGCGGAAGATATCTTGCCCAGAAATCTGATATCGCATCGGTCTGCTACTGGTACCAGACTGATCCGCATACAAAATATCCCGGATTACCGTCATGGCAGGAGCTTGAAGTTTATTGATAAAAAATCAATTTATAAAAAATATGGACAAAGAAGTAAAAAAAGAAGTGGACGGCATTGATCGTCGCAGTTTCATCTCAAAAACAACACTGGCAGCTCTGGGGACAATTGGGACAACAAACCTGATCTCCTCATGCAGAAGGGAACCGGCAAAGAAAAAACTTGAGCTTCCGGTTCTTTTAACCAGGGCACCTGGCGGTAAGCCTCTTAAGGCCGGACTTATTGGTTGCGGCGGGAGAGGTACAGGTGCAGCAGTCAATTTTATGGATGCCGGCCCTGATCTCCAGATAACCGCTCTTGGAGATGTCTTTCAGGATAAGCTTGATCAATGTCGTCAGCAGCTGAAAAAAGAGCGTGACATTGAGGTTCCGGATGAAAACTGCTATATCGGATTTGACAGCTATGAGAAGGTGATCGACTCAGGAGTAGATATTGTATTACTTTGTACCCCACCTGTCTTCCGTCCGGCTCACGTTGAGGCTGCAGTTAATGCCGGAAAACATATTTTCATGGAGAAGCCAGTTGCTGTCGATCCTGTCGGGGCGAGGAGAGTGATGGTAGCAGCTAAGAGAGCCCAGGAAAAGGGTCTTAACATCATAAGCGGTACAATCCGGAGGGTTCAGAAAGATTTTATGGAGACCTGGCGGAGAGTAGCCAATGGTGAAATAGGTGAAATAGTCAGTGCCCACATTACAAGGAACGGAGGTTCCCTCTGGGTTATAAAAAGACAGCCGGGTTGGAGCGACATGGAATATATGCTCCGTAACTGGGCAAATTTCTGCTGGCTGTCGGGCGACCATATTGTGGAACAGTTTATTCATGAAATAGATGTGATGAATTGGTATCTTGGAAAGATCCCGGTTAAAGCAATGGGCTGGGGCGGTCGTCAGAGGAGAGTAACCGGCGATCAGTACGATTTCTTCAGCGTTGAATATATCTACGATAATGGCATGCATACACATTGTGCAGCCAGACAGATTACGGGATGCAGCAATCTCACCGAACAGTTTATCGTCGGGACAAATGGATTCGCCAATGCCAAAGGTACACTCTATAACCTGAAAGGAGAGGAGATATGGAAATATCCTTACCCCGAGGAAGGTTCAACTGATGAGACCTGGAAAGTCACAGATCCTTATGTCCAGGAACATATCAATCTCATCACCGGTATCCGGACCGGTAACACTGTCAGCGATGCTGAGGCACAAATAAACTCAACACTTATAACAATAATGGGGCGCATGTCGGCCTATACGGGAAAGGATGTCACATGGGATGAGGTTATGAATTCGGATCTGTCGCTTGGCCCAAAAACCTATGAATTCGGCCCTGTTCCGGGTATCCCTGAAATTCCTCCTGTTATCGGAGCAGAACCTAAATTAACATAATATGAACAGACGGCAATTTACCAAAACAACAGCTATGGCGTCAGCATTCCTTTCAACAGCCTCTTTACAGGGTTTTTCGAATGTCAGGGTGCCTTCTCAAATGAATTTGAAAAAAGGTATC
>Ga0115026_10000540_pt1 | contig 10652 bp, 2 predicted proteins | sample Mud_0915_D1_FD_83878 | JGI IMG/M metagenome (GOLD analysis project Ga0115026, IMG submission 83878) | Wetland microbial communities from Old Woman Creek Reserve in Ohio, USA - Mud_0915_D1 | ecosystem: Environmental > Aquatic > Freshwater > Wetlands > Sediment ...
CGAGGACCGAGCGCTCGCGCGGCGCGGGCATCACGTACGACGCCGCATCGATCTTCCAGTCGGTCTCGATGCCGGCCTCGATGAAGCTCGGCCAGCTGAACCGGCCCTGCTCGCCCGTCGACGACACCTCGCGCCACCGCGTCTGACCGTCCTTGTTGTCGGAGATCCACGCCGTCGTGCCGTCGTACGCCATCACGCGCGCGCCGAGCGACAGCTTGCGCTCGCCGGGGCGCATCGGCGTCTCGCCTTCGAGCCACGCGCCGTCGGGAAACACGACCGCACGGCCGGTGCTCGTCGGGACGTGCCACGTGCTCACGTCGCTCTCGAACAGATCGTGCGGTGCGCTGCTCCAGTACGCGCGCGCCTTGTAGCCCTCCTTGAGGACGACGAGGAACTGCCCGCCGATAAACCGCGTCGTGGTCACCTCGTGCTTCGCGGGGATCACGAAGTCGTGCACGCCGAGGCGGCCTTGCGGTCCGACGGCGATCGCGCGCGTCTTCGATGCGACGACGAGCGCCTGCGGCGCGCCGTGATACGTGAGCTCGGCTTTCCCGTCGGGATCGAGCTCCGCGACGACCTCCTCGAGCGCCGGCCAGCCGAGCTCGTCGACGAGACCGATGCGCAACGTGCGCGCGAGTGCGGGCGCGACGTCGAGCGCGGCGAACCGCGCGTGCAGGTCCGGCAGCTCCGCGAACGTCTCGGCTTTGACCTTGCCGTTGATCGTGGTGATCGCCGTGACGAGGTCGGGCAGCGCGCCCTGCTCCGCCTTCGCGATCGTACCTTCCAGCCACGCGCGCTTCGCGGCGAGGAACCCGGCCTTGCCGCGCGACATCGTGTCGAACGGCTCGTCGCCGATCTCGCTCGCGACCGACGCCGCGACGAGCGGACCGATCGTCGGGTGCGCCGCGCTGCGCACGGGATCGCGCCCGCGCTCCGGTTCCTGCGCGTGCTTCGCCCACTCGCCGACATCGAGCCGCGGATACTCCGCCGGCGCCGCGACGGGCACGCCGAGCTCGAGCGCGAGCTCGCACAGATCGAGATCGATCCGGTTGTAGCGACCCGCGCAGGTGATCGGCTTGCCGTCGGCGACCAGCATCGGCGCCATGCGACGCAGCAGATCGAACGCGCGCTTGCTGATCGTCGAGCTCCGCCAGCTCCGTGCGAGGTGACTCGTGAGCTTGTCGAACCACGCCGCGCGCCCGGCGTTCGGCTGCGCTTCCTTCGGCGCGTTGTTCGTGGTGAGTGCGCCGGTGGCGCCGCTCGCCTCGAGGAGATCGAGCCAGACGTCGTCGAGATCCGTGTTGTACGAGGAGCCGGTCGGGAACAGGTTCAGCAGCGCGCCGCGTGCGACGGGGTTCGCCTTGCACAGCGCCGTGATCGGCTCTTGGTAGGCGCGCCAGAACTCACCGGCGGCCTTGCCGAGCGCGGGCGACTCGATGATCTCCGCGATGAAGCCGGCGTCTTCCTTGTCGGGATCGAGCTTCGCGGCCTTCGCCAACCGGCGCAGCTCCTTCGCCATGCCGGACCACGGCGGCATCCCGCCGAGGGTTCGCTGCAGGCAGAGCTGGCGAAAGTGCGCGTAGGCGATGCCGGGCTCGTGATGGTCGCCGAGGTCTTTCGCGTACTGCGTGAGCGCCTTCGTGGTCACGGCGCCGGCGAGCGCAAACTCGAGGAAGCCGTGGACGCGGTGATCCTCGTCGACGTCGAGCGCGTGCACCGCCTCCGCCTCGCGGGCCTTGCCGAAGAACGCCGCCGCGAACGTCGTCGCGCCGTGCTCGATGAACGCGCGGCCGGCCTCCTCGTAGAACGACGGCAGGAAGTGCGGGACGCTCTTGCCGAGCTTCTCCGCGATCGCGTCGATGCCGTCCTTCGCGTGTCCCGGCTTCGACTTCGCCTTGCGCGCGTGCTTCTTGAACTCCTTGACGACATCGAGCGCGAACCGCGCGTTCTTCGGATCGTTGACCAGGGCCCAGCCCGGAAAGCCGAGGGGCCGCCGCCGCTCTCTGGCGACGGCGCCGCGGTCTTCGCCGGCACCGAACCCGAGCGTGGCCATCTCCAGGTCGTCGCCGGCCGCGACGCTCTGTGCGGTCAACCGCACGACGGTGCGTCCCGGCAAGACGCCGTGGCGATACGCGCGTGCGACGACGGTGTCGACGGCGTCGTCCTTGCCGAGCTTCGCGTTCAGCGCGACCAGCCCGCCCGCCTTGAGGATCTCGGTGGTCTCGCTCACGACGCTTCCTCCTGCTTCTCGACGACGCGCGCGGCGTAGATCGCCGCGGCCATCCGCATGCCCTCGCTGAACGCGACCGGTCCGACCTCGGCGAGCTTGAGGCCGCGCTCCTTGCCGTCGACCCAGCTCAGCTGTCCGGTATAGGTCTCGCTATCGGGGCTGTCCGCGCCGATCCAGAACCGCGCTTCGCTCACCGCGCCGCCGTCCCAGACCTGACACGTCGCGAAGCCGCCGCGGACCTTGTAGCCGAGCGCACGCGCCTTCCCGACGGCGTGCATCAGCATGGCAAACTTCCCGTCCTCGAACTTGTCGATCGAGGTCCCCGCCGCCGCGGCGATCTCGGGCGGCTTCGGGTGCGTCTCCCGGTGCAGCTGCGCGATGCCTTGCGACACGCCGAGCTGGGTCACGAGCTCGCGCCAGCCATCGAGCTCGTGGATCAGGATCGGATGCGGGATCGCGACGCGATCGGTCGCGAGCCACCCGGTCTCGCCGTCGAGATCGACGATGCCCACACCCTTCTTCGCATCGACGCCGCGGAACAGCCCCGCTCTCGCCAGGTCGTGCCCGCCGTCCGCTTTCACCGCGACGACGACCGCATTCTCGAGGGGCTTCTTCCACGACGGGTCTTCCCACACGGCCTCGAGGACCGCGCGCGGAACGGGCAGCGAACGCAACATCCACTGCTCGACCTGCGCCACGCACTCGCGGTCGTGCTCGACCAGCCAATCGCGCAGCGCTTCGAGCTGATCGGCGACGTCCCCATCCTTGACCTCCTTCGGCACCGACGACAGCCGCTTGCCCTTGTCGTTCTTCGCGGCGAGCTTCCCGTCGTCGAGCGTCAGCTGATACCCCTTCCCGGCGTCGACCCATCCGAGCCCGCTCTCGTCGACGTTCGCGAGCAGCGGCGCCGGCGCCTGGCTGTCGCCCTTCACCGGCTTTGCAGCCTTCGCGGCGCCCTTCGGCGGGACGTTCGGGGCCGCCTTCGGTGTTGGCTTCGCCTTCGAGATCGTCTTCGGCGCGGGCTTCGCCTTCGGCTTCGGTGCCGACTTCGCCTTCGTCTTCACGACCGGCTTCGACTTCTTCGCAGGCGCGGACTTCTTGGCGGCAGCCTTCTTCGTCGACTTTGCCATCGTCGGATTCCCCCAGCCGACGAGTTGAGATCAGGAAATCCACTCCCGGCAACGGATCGCGTCCGGAATCCTGTCGCGCGTCGAGAGCATCGCCTCCCTCCGTGCGACGCTCGACAAACCATGGCGATGGCCGCGCACCTCCAGCTCGTGACCGACCAAGAGATCGACGCGCTCGTGAACGAGCCCGCACGCATCAACAAGCTCGATAACGAGGGCTTCAGCTCGTACTGGTCCCTCTCGATCAGCTTCTTCTTGTGCGGGGACGGGTGGCCGTCGGCGTCGAAACAGCGGCCGCTGACCGCGATGTTCTTCGGCTACGAGACGATCGAGACCCCGACACTCGAGAACGGGAGCTTCGGCCTCGTGCGGCCGGCGGACGTCAGGGCGATCGCGACCGCGCTCGCGAAGGTGGATCTGAAGAAGCTGAAGACGCAGGTCGAGGAGGCGGATCCCGACCAGATGGCGGACGCGGAGTGCGATGACTTCGAGCTGCTCGTCACCGACGACGAGGATCCGGGCAAGACCGTCGCCGAGGACGTGAAGGGCCTCGCGGCGTTCTACGAGAAAGCCGCGAAGCTCGGGCACGGCGTCGTCATGTACTCGTCGTGAGACGGCTCGGACTTCGATAACCGGGCCGCCGGCTAAATAAGCGAAGCCCGAACGGGAGTTGGCCCGCGGCGCCATGGTATCGTTTTCCCCGAGCGGGGATGGACGACACGACGTCGCCTAGTCATCAGATCGACGCACTCGAAGCGCGCGTCGTGGTGTTTCGGCAGCAGCCGGAAGCGAGGAGCTTCACCCAGCTGCGGCAGGAGCTTCGCGACGCGGGACGCGGCGAGCTGCTCGCGGAGCTGTGCGCGACGTGGGCGCAGCACGAGCGCGACCCGATCCGCGCGGCGGACGCGTGGTCGGAAGCCGGCGAAGCGATGGTCGTGCTCGGCGAGACCGCGACGGCCGTCGAGTACCTGCGCACCGCGCTCGAGCTCGATCCCACGAACGATCGCGCGGCGGACCGCTTGCTCGAGATCGTCGAGCCGAGCGACCCCGCGTTCGCCGTCGAGATCATCGAGATGGAGCTGGCCGAGCTCTCGAAGCCCGGCAAGGCGGACCGCCGCAAGGCGGACCTCACCGCGCGGCGCGCGGCGAAGCATCGCCACGCCGCGGAGCTCTGGAACGATCACCTGGGGCGCGTCGATCGCGCGCTGTGGCACTTCCAGCAGGCGTGGAAGCTCGAGCCGCAGAACACGTCGTCGCTCGAGGCGGCGCGGCAGCTCTATCACTCGCTCGGCGACGACGCGATGGTGATGAAGCTGTACCAAGCCGAGCTCGATGTCCTCGGCAACGCGCCGAAGCAAGCGGGGCGCAAGGCGCAGATTCGTTACGAGCTCGGCTCGCTCGCGCTGCGCAACGGCGACCTCGAGCAAGCGGCGATTCACCTCGAGGAAGGCGCGAAGCTCGATCCGACCTCGCTCGAGATCTCGGAGAAGCTCGCCGAGGTCTACGCGAGCCCGGGCTTCCGCGAGGGGCAGACTCGACACAAGGCGAGCGAGCTGTTCGTCGAGCTCGGCCGGCGGCGGCTCGCGACGCGCGACGATCAGACCGGCATCAACTACCTTCGCCGCGCGGTCGGCATCGACCCGTATTCGAAGGGCAGCTCCGCGGCGTACGAAGAAGCGCTCAGCGAGCACTCGCAGTGGGCCGAGCTCGATCGCAACCTGCGTCATCGCAGCGCCGTCGTCACGGATCCCACCGAGCGCGCCGAAGTCCTCCGTCGGCGGGCGGCGCTCTACCGCACGCAGATGCCGAACCGTGCGGGCCTGATCGAGGTCCTCACGGATCTGATCCAGTACGAGAAGCCGCTCAGCAAGGCCGCGCGCGAGCTGCGCGAGCTGTTGCGCGACGATCAGGACTACGACTCGCTGTCTCGCCTCATGGAGGCCGAGATCAACGCGCTCGGCCAGGATCCCGAAACGCCGGCCGAGGTGCTCGTTCACGAGATCCTCGAGCTCGCGACCGTCGCGCGCGAGCACATGGGCGATCGCGACCGCGCCGCGGAGCTCTTGCATCAAGCGCTCGGCGTGATGCCGACGCACGAAGAGGCGCTCGCGCGCTACGTCGATCACTTCCGCGAGCGCCGCGACTGGCGCGGCCTCATCGACCTCTGCGAGTTCCGCCTCGACAACGCACGCGAAGCAGGGGCCGAGCCCGACGAGCTCGTGCGCCAGCTCGAAGAGATCGCGCAGCTCGCCGAGCTTCGGCTCGGCGATATCGATCGCGCGATCGGCGCGTGGGACCGCATCGCCGAGTTCGAGCCCGACTCGCCGAAAGTCGCCGAAGCGCGGCGCCGGCTCACCGCGCGCAGCAAGATGTGGCAGCAGCTCGTCGCGAGCCTCGAGCAAGAGGTCGCGAACGCGGTCAGCGCGGACCAGCGCACCGCCGTCTTGAAGAAGATGGCGCAGACGTTCCGCGAACGACAGATCGATCCACGCCGCACGATCGAGCTGTTCGAAGAGGTCATCCAGGCCACGCCGAACGACGACCAGGTGCTGAAGGCGCTCTCCGAGCTCTACGAGCGCGAGGGTGACGACGCCGGTCTCGCATCGTCGCTGCGGCGCATGCTCGAGCTCGACGAGCGGCGTGTCGTCGAGCAGATGCGTCTGCACGGCAAGAACGCCGACGCGCCGAAAGAGTGGCCCGTCGCGAAGCGCGCCGAGCGCCTCACGCAGCTGCGGCGCCTCGCGCAGCTGTACGAAACGCGGCTCGCCGATGTCGACGGCGTCGTCTACGCGTCGAGCGCGGTCCTCGAACTGCTGACCGGCGATCGCGACGCCCTCGAGCGGATGGAGCGCGTCCTCGAGAAGGCAGGCGATCCGCGCCTCGAGCAAACGCTCGAGTACCACGCGGCCGCATCGACCTCGCCGGCCGAGCGCGCGAAGCTGTTGAAGCGCCTCGCGCGCCTCGCGGCCGCACGCAACGACGACGTCGCCGCGCTCGAGCGCTGGGAACAGACGATGCGCTCGTCGCCGTCGGATCCCGACGCGCTCCTCGCGCTCTCCGAGCTCTACGAGCGCGCGCAGCGTTGGGGCGAGCTCGCACAGATCCTCGAGCGCCTCGATGGCGGCAAGCCACTGCCCCCACCCGGGACGCCCGAAGCCGCGATTCGCGCGCTCGATCTCGAGCGCTACGCGACCGTGCTCGACACCCACCTCGGCGACGGTGTTCGCGCGATCAAGGCGTGGCATCGCGTCCTCAAGCTGACGCCGAAGAATCGCAACGCCCTCGAAGCGCTCGTGCGGCTGTATCGCGGCGCCTCGAAGTGGCGCGAGCTCGCCGACATCCTCGGCGCACAGGTGACGACGATCGCGGGCCTCGTCGCGGTCTCGGGCGACCCGAACGATCGCGAGCGCGCGGTGCAGGCGGCGATGGAGCGCGCACAGCTCCTCGAAGAGAAGCTCGGCGCGCCGAACGACGCCGTCAAGATGCTCGACTACGTGCTGCGCGAGCTCAACCCGAATCACCTCGAAGCCCACACCGCGCTGCGCCGCTTGCACGAAGCCCGCGGTGACTTCGACGCGGCCGTGCGCATCGCCGAGCGCGAGATGTACTTGTCGCCGGAGCCGGACCGCAAGGTCGCTCGCGGTCTCGAGATCGGCATGATCTGCCGCGACCGGCTGAACAACCCGACGCGCGCGCTGCAGGCGTTCAAGCGCGTGCTCGAGCTCGATCCCGAGCAAGACGAGGCGCTCGCAGCCGCCGCCGATCTGCTCGCACGCCTCGGCCGCTGGAAAGAGCACGTCATCGTGCTCGAGCGGATGCTCGCGCTCGTGCCCGGGCGCGACACCCCCGAGGCTGCCGAATACGCGGAGACGCGCCGCACGCTCGTGCAACGCATCGCCGCCGCGACCGCCGACAAGCTCGGCGATCCGAAGGGCGCGTTCCGGTGGTGGCGCCGCGCCCACGACGAAGCGCCCGACGAGCAGACGCTCGCCGACGTGCGCCGCGCCGCCGAGGCGTACGGCCTGTGGCGCGAGCTCTCCGAGGTCCTCACCGACGAGCGCAAGCGCCTGATCGCGAATGGCGAGCACGGCGTGCCCCTCGAAGCGGAGCGCTTCATCGCGCTCTCCCGCGAGCTCGCCGGTCTGCTCGAGCGTCGCCTCGGTGACAAGCCGCGCGCGCTCGCGGTCATGACCGAAGCGCTCGGCGTCGCGCCACGCGATGCGACGCTCCTCGCCGAGCTCGACCGCATCGCGAGCGAGCTCGATCAGCGCCAGTCGTGGAAGGCGCTGCTCGACGCGTACGACATCGCGTTCACCGCGGCCGCTCCCACCGAGCGCGTCGAGCTGTGCTTGCGCCGCGCGCGCATCCTCGACGAGCGCATGAACGATTCGAAGGGCGCGGTGCAGGATGTCCTGCAGGCGTTCTCGTGGGCGCCCGATCGCGAAGACGTCCGCGACACCCTGGTCGCACTCGCGGCGAAGGCCCGGGCGTGGAACGACGTGATCGCCGTCGACGCCGCACTCGTGGAGCGCGCGCAATCGGCGCAGAAGCGCGTCGAGCTGCTGCGCCGCAAGGCGCAGGTGATCGAGGAGCAACTCAAGGACGCACCGCGCGCGTTCCGGACCCACCTCGTCGCGTTGCTGCTGCTGCCCGACGACGCGGACACCGCCTCTCACCTCTGGCGACTCGCGCGCGTGATCGGCAAGTACCGCGAGGCCGACAAGTCGCCGCAGTCCGAGCCACCGCCGGCGACGATCCAGCTCGACGGAGCGATCGCCGAGGCCGTCGCGGTCTCGGGGCGCGCGAGCCAGAGCGGATCGATGCCGGCGCCCTCGCTGCCCGGCGTCGCGCCGCTGCCCGGTGACGCACCGCGCGCGAAGACGCCGTCGCAGCAGCCCCTGCCCGGGACGCGCGTTCCGAAACGCGCGCAGACCGAGCCGCTCGCCGAAGATGACATCGATCTCTCCGTCGGAGATTCGACGCAGCCGATCGACATCGCCGAAGTCGAGCTGGCCGCGCGCTCCGGCGCGTTGCCGAAGTCCGAGTTCCAGAAGGAGGCCGCGACGATGGCGCTCTCGCAGAGCGACCTGCGCGGCATGATGGTGCCGCCGCGGCTGCCGCCCGGTGCGAAGGGGCCGCCGAAGCCGCCACCGCGCCCGCCGCAGATCGCTCGCCGCAGCAATCCGACACAGCCGCCACCCGCGCCGCGCAAGGCGCAAGCGCCCGTGCGTCGCTTGCCGATGCCGACGCTGCCGAATCGCCCCTTCGAGTCGCCGTGGGAAGAGCTCGCGATGGCGTACGAGAGCCTGCCCGCACCCGACAACGCGACGCGCCTCCGCTGGCTGTATCGCGCGTCGGAGGTCTGGGAGACCGGCGGCAAGGACATCGCGCGCGCGTTCGACGCGCTCGCACGCGCGTTCGCGCAGGCGCGCCGCGCACCGCAAGGCGACGGTGAGGTCCGCGCCCGGCTGCATCGCATCGCGCAGGAGCACAAGGCGTGGGACCGCCTCGCGGACCTCTACGAAGGCATGGCCGAGCAGGCCGACACCGCGCCGGCCGCCGCCGATCTGCTGATGGAGGTCGCGAACATTCGCGCCGAGCAGAAGAAGCCGCGCGATGCCGAAGCGCAGCTGCGCCGCATCCTCGGCATGTTGCCGAACGACCCGGTCGCCCGCGCGCGCCTCGAAGAGCTCTACCGGACGGAAGGCCGCTGGGTCGAGCTCGCGGCGTCGCTCGAGGAGCGCACAGATCCGCGCCTCGGCAGCGCGGCGCCCGAGGCCGAGCGGCCGCAGCTCCTGCGCGAGCTCGCCGAGATCTACACGGAGCGCCTGTCGCGTCCGCACGACGCGATCGACGCGTTCGAGCGGCTGCGCCAGCTCTCGCCCGCGGAGACCGAGATCATCTTCCAGCTCGCCGGGCTCTACGGCTCGGTCGGTCGGTGGTCGAAGGTGATCGAGACGCTCGCCCGTGTCGGCGAGGTCGCCGAAGGCAGCCAGCAGGCGCGCGAGGCGCTGCACCAGATCGCCGCGATCTATCAACGCGAGCTCGAGCTGCCGGACCGCGCGATCGAGGCCTACAACCAGATCGTCACGACGTGGCCCGACGACTTCGACGCGTGGGCCGCGCTCGACAAGCTCTATCAAGAGAGTGCGAAGTGGAACGAGCTCGGAGAGGTGTTGCGCCGTCGCGCGGCGCTGACGCGCGAGCCGGCGGAGCGTGCGCAGCTCCTCGCGCGCCGCGCACAGGTGCTGATCGAATGGCTCAACTCGCCCGAGGAAGCCGCTGCAGCGCTTCGCCACGCGCGCACGATCGCGCCGGATGATCCGAAGCTCGCCGACCTGCTCGTCACCGCGCTCGTGAAGGCGGACCGCGATCGCGAAGCGGCCGCGATCCTCGAAGGCCGCATCGGCGCATCGGGCGAGGGCTCGAACCGCGGCGACGTCGCGGCGCTGCTGATCCGGCTCGCGCAGATCCGGCTCGAGAAGCTCCAGGATCGCGACGGCGCGAAGCTCGCGATCGATCAAGCGCTCGCGCTCGTGCCCGAGCACCCGACGGCGCTCGCCGTGCTCGCGGGCATCGCATCTCCCGAGGAGGATCCGCAGTCGTTCGCGAACGCGAAGCTGCGCGAAGCGGACAGCGCGCGCGACGACGACGCGCGCATCGCCGCGCTCATGGCCGCAGGCGACGTCCTGCAGCAGCGCGTCGGCGACACCGCCGGCGCACGTGCCGCCTACGAGCGCGTGCTCGCGCTGCGCCCGTATCACACCGACGCGACGTGGGCGCTGGCCGGGCTCGTCGAGAAGGGCGGCGATCCGGAGTCCGCGGCGCGTGTCCTCGAGAAGCGGCTCGAAGACGACTCGCTCACGCCGCCCGAGAAGGCGCGCATCATGACGCAGCTCGCGGCGTTCTCGCGTGCAGCGGGTGTCGAACCCGCCGCGGAGCGCCGGCTCCTCGAGGCGCTCGGCTGCGTGCCGGATCACATCCCCGCGATCGTCGCGCTCGCCGACTTCTACGCGGATGCGGCGCGCTGGAACGATCTCGAAGCGTTCCTGCGCGAGGTCCTCGACGGCTCGCTGCTGCAAGGCGCGCCGGCCGCGCTGATCGCGGATCTGCATCGCCGGCTCGCGGGTGCGCACGAGAAGCTCGGTCGCGACGAAGACGCGTACCAGACGCTCGTCGCGGCGGACCGGCTGCACCGCGGTCATCTCCTCATCAAGCTCGCGCTCGGCGAGAACCGCTACAAGGCGCGGCGCTGGCGCGAAGCGACGCTGCACCTCTCGCCGCTCGCGACGCAC
>Ga0115026_10000541_pt1 | contig 10645 bp, 9 predicted proteins | sample Mud_0915_D1_FD_83878 | JGI IMG/M metagenome (GOLD analysis project Ga0115026, IMG submission 83878) | Wetland microbial communities from Old Woman Creek Reserve in Ohio, USA - Mud_0915_D1 | ecosystem: Environmental > Aquatic > Freshwater > Wetlands > Sediment ...
CCGGGTGGCGGCGCTGCATGCCGGCTGGCGCGGACTGTCCAGCGGGGTGATCGAAGCCGGCGTCAGGGCGCTGGACGTGGCGGGTGGCGAGTTGCTGGCGTGGCTCGGGCCGGCGATCGGGCCACTTGCCTTCGAGGTCGGCGCCGAGGTGCGCGCGGCGTTCGTCGCTGGGGATCCGGCCGCGGCATCGGCGTTCCAGCCGGACCGGAGCGGCAAGTTTCTCGCCGATATCTACCTGCTGGCCCGCCAGCGCCTGGCCGGGCTCGGCGTGACTGCCGTCTATGGCGGCGGTTTGTGCACGGTCGCCGATCGTGACCGGTTTTATTCCTACCGGCGCGACGGCGTCACCGGCCGCATGGCATCGCTCATCTGGCTGGCGCGGGTGTGACGATTTTTTCGCGACCGGGCGCTATCATGTGCGCCCCGCACCCGCAGCCCCAGGAATAGGCCACCATGACGTTACTCGGCTGGATCATCGCGTTTACGCTGCTCGGTGGCGTTCTGAGTGTACTGGCGGCAAGCGTGTTCCTGCTGATCCCGGAGCGTACCCGCCATCACCTCCTGCCCGGCATGGTCAGCTTCGCCATCGGCGCGCTGCTCGGCGCCGCGCTGCTGGCTGTGCTGCCGCATGCGCTCGAAGCGCCCGGCATCAGCGGCGCGCACACGGTGACTGCGGTGGTGCTGGTCGGCCTGCTCGGATTCTTTCTGCTCGAGAAGGCGGTGTTGTGGCGGCATTGCCATACCCACGAGTGCGAGGTGCATGGCAGCAGCGGCGGTGCGCCGGTCTCGACACCGGCCGCGCCGGGTGTCGGTCATGGCCACGGCATGGCCTCCGGGTACCTGATCCTGGTCGGCGACGCAGTGCACAACTTCGTCGATGGCGTGCTGATCGCGGCCGCGTTCCTCACCGATCTGCATCTCGGGGTAGTGACCGCGCTGGCGGTGGCGGCGCACGAGATTCCGCAGGAGGTCGGGGATTTCGCCATCCTCCTGCACAGTGGTTTCAGCCGCGCGCGGGCGCTGGCCTACAACGTGCTGGCGAGCCTCACCACGGTCGTCGGCGGGGTGCTGGCGTACTTTTCGCTGTCGCTGGCGCAGCAGGCGCTGCCGTATGTGTTGGCGGTGGCCGCGTCGAGTTTCATCTATATCGCGGTAGCCGACCTGATCCCGGGGTTGCACAAGCGTCTCGAGCCGCGTGCCACATTCGAACAGGTGATGCTGATCGTGGCCGGGGTGCTGACGATCTACATCACCCACCAAAGCCTGCACTGAGTGCAGCGGGAGGGAGCATGGTGCGGACACCGGGCAAGGGCAGTCGCTGGCACATGCTGACCGTGGTCGGCGCCGACCACCCCGGCATCGTCGCGCAACTGAGCGCGGCGCTACTGCGCGGTGGCTGCAACCTCGGCGAGGCCTCGATGGCGCGCCTGGGCGGCAGCTTCGCGGTGATGCTGATGGTCGAGGGCGCGGACGCGGCCGTGCTCGAGCGCCTGTTGCGCCCGGTAACCGACGGTCTCGGTCTGCGGCTGCACATCGACCCGATCGAGGGTAGCCTGCACCACCACCAGGAGCCGAACGTGCAGATCACGGTGTACGGGGCCGATCGTCCCGGCATCGTCGCGCAGGTGACCGGCGCGCTGGCCGCGACCGGCTTCAACATTCTCGATCTCAATTCGGACGTGGCCGGCACCGGCGAGCGGCCGATCTACGTGATGATTATCGATGGGCTCGCTGCCGGCGGTGCGGATGGCGTGGAGCAGGCGCTGGCGCCACTGCGCGCGGGCGGCATCGAGGTGCGCATCGCCAGCCTCGATACCCTGATCGGCTGACCCGATGGCGGTACGGGAGATCCTGCAGTATCCGGACGCGCGGCTGAAGCAGGTGTCGGTACCGGTGACCGGGTTCGACGCCGCGCTGCGCCTGTTGATGTGCGATCTCGAAGACAGCATGCGCGCCGGCGCCGGGTCGGTCGGCATCGCCGCGCCGCAGATCGGCGTCTTGCAGCGCGTGGTGATCGTGGACGTGTCCGCCAAGGCCGGCATCCGGCAGCACGGCTGCCTGCGGCTGGTGAATCCCGAGATCGTGTCGCGCACCGGCGAGGCGCGGGGGCGCGAGGGCTGCATGTCGGTACCGGACTACACCGGCAACGTACTGCGTGCCCAGCAACTGCGACTGCGCGCCCAGGACGGGGATGGAATCTGGCGGGAATGGGACTGCGAAGGCTACGAGGCGCGTGCGGTGCAGCACGAGCTCGATCACCTCGATGGGTTGCTGTTTCTCGACCGGGTGGTGAGCCCTCGGCACGATCTGTTTCGGCGGAAGGTGTACCGGTGAATGCGGTTTCGGGTTTCGGGTTTTTCAACCCGAAACCTCAGTGCCTGACCGGTAGATAGTCGGTCGGATTGATGCCGAACGAGCCGGACGGCAGGACCGCGCGGATTTCGAGCGGATGGCCGATCGGGTCGTGGGTGACGTGCATGAGGTCGATAACGGCGGCCGGGGTGTAGGGCTTCTTCTCCGGCGACAGCACCAGCGCCACGCGCGGGCGCAGGCGGCGCTGGCGGTTGGCGGTGATCACCACGCCGACACTGCCGGTGCTCATCTCGACGATGCTGCCGATCGGAAAGATGCCCATGCACTGGATGAACTGCTCGGCCAGCCACGGGTGGTAGGCGCGCTGGCGGCCTTCATAGATGATCTTGAGCGCATCCGCCGGCGACAGGCTGAGGTGATAGGCGCGGTCGCTGGTGATGGCGTCGTAGGTGTCGGTGATGGCGCTGATCAGCCCGAACTCGCCGATGGTGTCGCCGCTCATGCCAAACAGGTAACCGTTGCCGGCGTAGCGCTCGTGGTGACGGCCGACCACCTCGAGCGCGGCGGCGGGGATGCCCGGGGCGTTCTCCAGGATGTCGAGGCCGTGCGGCACATGGGCCTTCATGATCTCGAATTCCTCACGCGTGAGCGACTCCGGCTTGTCGAGCAGCTCGATCGGGATGCGCAGCTTGCCGATGTCGTGCAGCAGCGCGCCGATGCCGAGGACGTTGAGCCGCTCGCGGTCGTAACCGAGGTGGCGGCCGAGGGTGAGCGCCAGTACGCACACCCGCAGGCTGTGGGTGGCGGTGTACTCGTGCTTCTTCTTCAGGTGGGTCAGCCACACCATGGCATCCGGGTTACGCAGGATGCTCTCGGTCATCTGGCTCACGACCTGGCGGGTGCGCGGGACGTCGAGGCTGCGGCCGAGACGGGCGTCGTCGAGGATGCCGAACAGGGTTTCACGCGCGGTCTGGTGGATCTCGGCCGCGTGCTGCAGTTCTTCCTCGACCGGGGTCTGGTCCTGGTAACGCGGCGGCGGGGTACCCTGGCGGGGGATCTCGTGGCCCGAGTGTGCCGATACCGCCTCGGGATCGAGGTACCGCTTTGTGAGGGTACGGGCTTTGACAGGGTGTTCGTTGTGTTCGGCCGGCCGCTGTGGTTTGGCGGTCGCCGTGGGGTCCTCGGCGAGGATGTATACGAACTGGCACAGCTGGCGCAGCTGGGTCAGTTCATCGTCGGTCCGGACCTCGAAACCCTGGAACAGGAACGGACTGTCCCGCCATGGTCGGTCGAGTTCGGTGACGTACATCCCTATGCGCAGATCCTGGACTTCGATCTTCTTCTTCATGCACGCTGGCACGCAGACGACTGCGCTTCGGGGCCCCCGGGTTGGAGTTGTTCTACCACTGTAAACAAGCCTAGTCCGTTTAGCGCCGCAGAACAACCTCACCGCCGGTCTGGTCGACCAGCGGCGGATTTTCCGCGAGGAGACCCTTCAAATCGGGCGCATCCTCAGCGACAGGTCCACGGCCTCGACATGCTTGGTCAGGCCGCCGACCGAGATATAGTCCACCCCCGTCTCGGCCGCTGCCCGCACGTTGGTCAGGGCCATACCGCCCGAGGCCTCCAGTTCCGCCCGACCCGCGGTTGCCCGCACCGCGGCGCGCAGGCCGTCCAGTTCAAAGTTGTCGAGCAGGATGCGGGTGGCGCCGGCCGCGAGCGCCTGATCCAGCTGGGCGAGCGTTTCGACCTCGATTTCGATCAGTACGCCGGTCGGCGCAACCCGGCGGGCGGCGACGAGCGCGGCGGCGACTCCGCCGGCAGCGGCGATATGGTTTTCCTTGATCAGCACGGCGTCGTACAGACCCATGCGGTGGTTGTGGCCGCCCCCGCAGGTCACGGCATACTTCTGGGCGCGCCGCAGCCCCGGGATGGTCTTGCGGGTGTCGAGGATACGGGTGCGCGTGCCGCGTACCGCCTCCACATACCGGGCGGTGCGGGTCGCCGTGCCGGACAGTGTCTGGAGAAAATTGAGAGCGGTGCGTTCGCCGGTGAGGATCGGCCGCGCCGGTCCGTGCAGCCGGCAGAGTACCGCGCCAGCGCGGATGCGTGCCCCGTCCTGCGCCAACCAGTCGCTGACCACGCGGGCGTCGAGCTGGCGGAACACCGCATCGAACCAGGCGGTGCCGCACAGCACGGCGTCCTCGCGGGTGACCAGTTCGGCCTGAGCCATCTGGTCTGGCACCAGCGCGGCGGTCAGGTCACCGCCACCCACGTCTTCAGCCAGCGCACGGCGCACGTCATCGTCGATGTCGGTGGGCAACATGGGCGGCGAACCGGTCATTTCGTCCGCTGGTGCGGGCGCGCGAAGTAGTCATCCTGCAGGTGCTTCACCAGTCCGGCGAGCAGGATCAGGCTCAGCAGGTTGGGCAGTGCCATCAGCAGGTTCATGATGTCGGCGATGTTCCACACCAGTGGCAGCGGCACGGCCGCGCCGACCACCACCAGCAGGGTGTAGACCAGCCGATAGCGCGGCACAGCGCGGTCGCCGAACAGGAACTTGGCGGCGCGATCGCCGTAGTACGACCACGAGATGATGGTCGAGAACGCGAACAACGTCAGCCCGATACCCACCACCCAGGTGCCGGCCGGGCCGAGCGTGCTGCTGAAGGCGTACGAGGTCAGGGCGGCACCGGTCATGCCCTCGGGGCGGGTGTCGTAGGCGCCAGTGACCACGATCACCAGGCCGGTCATGGAGCAGATCACGATGGTGTCGATGAATGGCTCGAGCAGCGCCACCAGGCCTTCGCGGATTGGTTCATTGGTGCGCGCCGCCGAGTGCGCCATCGGCGAGGAGCCGAGGCCGGCCTCGTTCGAGAACAACCCGCGGGCCACGCCCCAGCGGATCGCTTCGCCGACCGCGGCACCGCCGAATGCCCAGGGGTTGAGCGCGTGGTTGACGATGGTCACGAATGCCGCCGGGATGTCGGTCGCGTGGTTGGCCAGCACCAGCAGTGCCGCAGCTATGTAGAAGATCGCCATGAACGGCACGAACACGCTGGCCACATTGGCGATGCGCTTGATGCCGCCGAGGATCACCAAGCCCACCAGCACCGCCATCACCACGCCGATCAGCCAGGCGTAGGCGCGCAGTTCCGGGAAGATGTAGCCGATCCCGTCGACGACGGAATTGGCCTGCACCATGTTGCCGATGCCGAACGAGGCGATCAGCGCGAACACCGCGAACGCCGTGGCCAGGCGCTTCATCTTCAGGCCGTGCAGCAGGGTGTACATCGGCCCGCCGGCGATACGGCCCTCGCGGTCGACCTCGCGGAACTTGAGCGCCAGCGTCACCTCGGTGAACTTGGTGCACATGCCGATGGCCGCGGTCATCCACATCCAGAACATCGCCCCCGGCCCGCCGAGCGCGATGGCGGTGGCGACACCGGCGATGTTGCCGACGCCGACCGTGGCCGACAGCGCCGTGGACAGCGCCTGGAAGTGCGACACCTCGCCGACGTCCTTGTGCGAGCTGTACTTGCCCTGCACCAGGTGCACGGCGTGGCGGAAGCCGCGCACCTGGATGAAGCGCATGCGCCAAGTGAGGTACAGACCGGTGCCGAGCAGCACCGCCAGCGTGACCGGGTTCTTCCACAGCAGGCCCGACAGCCGGTCGGTGAGGGCGGTCAGCTCGGTAATCAGGTTTTCCATTGGTTGTTCTCGGTATTTAAAAGAGGCGTTAGTCGCAGATGAACGCGGATAATTAGCTACTTCGCTATTAGCGGTTAGCTATTAGCCAAAAGCCAAGAGCCAAAAGCCAATCGCTAACCGCTTTCTCCTTTGCGGCTTAATACTATCAATCATCTCTTCCTCCGCACCGCGAGCTGCGACGCGTAGCGTCCAAAGAACCACTTCATGACGAACGGCGGTAGCAGGGTGGTGAAGGCGATCACGATCACCATGGCTGCGTAGATCTCGTTGTCGAAAATGCCGGACACCCGCCCGAGTTCGGCGAAGATCAGGCCGACCTCGCCGCGCGGCACCATCGCCAGGCCGATGGCGAGGCGTGCGTGCAGCGTCTCGCGGATCAGGAATGCCCCCAGCATCTTGCCCGCGACCGCCAGCGCGAACAGCGTCAGCGAGAAGGCCCAGATGAACGGTGACGACCAGTCGATGGCACGCAGGTTGAGCGACAGCCCGACCATGACGAAGAAGATCGGTGTGAACAGGTGAATGATCGGCTTCATCTGCTCTTCCATGTGGTGGGCAAACTTCGGGTCGGTGGCGATGGCGAGCCCCATCGGGAAGAAGAACCGCCGCGACAGCGCCAGGCCGGCGGCGAAGCCGCCGAGCAGCACCGGGGCGCCGACCGCATGCGCCAGCCAGGCAAAGAACAGCACCAGCGACACGACCGTGGTCGGGATCAGGCCGGGAATCTGGCTGACCCTGCTGAAGCGCTTGATGATCTCGGCCATGCCCTTGGCGGCCACCGGCGCCAGCACCATGAACAGCGCCACGAACACCAGTACCTTGACCGTACCGTCGAGCGCGACCACGCCGCTGACGGAGAATTCGTACAGGAATGCGAGCAGCACCACACCCATGACATCATCGAGCACCGCCGCGCCCAGCACGACCTGGGACTCGGGGCTGCCCTGGCGTTTGAGATCGGTGAGTACGCGCACGGTGATGCCGATGCTGGTGGCGGTCAGGGTGCCGCCGACGAACAGCGACACCAGCAGCTCCTGGCCGAACAGGTAGTGGCTGGCGGCGTACCCGAATCCGAACGGCAGCAGGAAGCCGGCGGTGGCCACGATGACCGGCCTGGCGCCGGTCTTCACCAGGCGCATCACGTCGGTCTCGAGGCCGACCTCGAACAGCAGCAGGATGATGCCGATCTCGGCCAGCAGCTTGATGACCGGCAGCGGCTCGACCCAGCCGAGCAGGCTCGGCCCGAGCAGGATGCCGGCGGCCAGCTCACCGATCACCGGCGGTGCCTTCAGGCGCGCGGCCAGCTCGCCGAGGATGCGTGCCGACAGCAGCATGGTCAGCAGGATCAGGAAGAAGGTGTGGGCTTCCACGGACGCCTCGCACAGTTTTTTGCGAGTGTAGCGAAATTGACCGGGGCATGCGAAAGTAACCACAGCCCCCCGCCGCCTCGATCCATGCCGACCGTTCCGCCCGTCACGCGCCGCGAGATCCTTGCCTGGGCGATGTACGACTTCGCCAACTCCGGCTACACGACCGTTGTGCTGACGGCAATCTTCAATGCCTATTTCGTCGGTGTGGTGGCGGGCAGCGGGCCGGATCGCGATGGCAGCGCCACGCTGTTGTGGACACTCGCCACCAGCCTCACCAACCTGCTGGTGCTGGTGAGCGCACCGGTGATCGGCGCAATCGCCGACCACGGCGGCAAGAAGAAGGCGTTTCTGCTGGTCACCAGTGCCGGCTGTGTCGTGTTCACCGCCATGCTCGCGAGCGTCGGACCGGGCGAGGTGGCGCTCGGCATGCTGCTGCTGGTGTTGTCGGCCTTCATGTTTCACACCGGCGAGGATCTGATCGCCGGTTTCCTGCCCGAGATCGCCGCGGTGCGTGACATGGGGCGCGTGTCCGGGTACGGCTGGTCGCTCGGCTATCTCGGCGGCATGCTGGTGCTCGGTGTGTGTCTGGTCTATGTCAGCCTGGCGCAGGCGCGCGGCGACACGGCCGAACACTACGTGCCGGTAACCATGCTGATCACCGCCGCGGCATTCGCGTTCGCGGCCCTGCCGACTTTCCTGTGGTTGCGCGAGCGCGCCGCGCCGCGGCCGCTGCCGGTGTGGCACGAGTCGCTGCGCATCGGTTTCGAGCGGGTTCGTAGCACGCTGTCGCAGGCGCGCCACTATCGCGACCTGTTCCGGTTCCTGGTGACGCTGGCGGTCTATTACTGCGGTATCTACACCGTCATCGTGCTGGCCGCGGTCTATGCCCAGCAGGTCATGGGCTTCGGCATGCAGGAGACCATCGTCATGATCCTGGTGGTGAACGTGACGGCGGCGATCGGCGCGTTCGGCTTCGGGTTCCTGCAGGACCGGCTCGGTTCGGTCCGGACCCTCGCGCTGACGCTGCTGGTCTGGATCACCGCGCTGGTGCTTGCCTACCGGGTCGAGACGCGCGCCGGCTTCTGGGTGGTGTCCAACCTGGTCGGCGTGGCACTCGGTTCCAGCCAGTCGGCCGGGCGCGCGCTCATCGGGCAATTTTCGCCGCGCCAGCGCAGCGCCGAGTTCTTCGGGTTGTGGGGCCTCGCCGGCAAGCTGGCCTCGGTGATCGGGCCGCTCAGCTATGGACTGGTTGCCTACGTCACGCATGGCAACCACCGGCTGGCGCTGCTGACCACGGCGGCGTTTTTCATCGCCGGCCTGCTGCTGCTGTTCACGGTCAACGAGCAGCGCGGCCGCGCGGCCGCACAAACCGGCAACGCCGGCACATGAGCATGGTGTTGATGGTGGTGCTGCTGCTCGTGGTCCTGTCCGCCGCGCTCGGGCATCTGGCCTGGCGACGCTGCCGCGCGGCTGCACGCGCCGACTGGGGCCGCGGCTGGCTCAATGGCCTGGACGGGCTCAACCGGATCTTCTGCCGGCGCTTCCACCGGCTGCGGCCGGCGCACCTGCCGCTGCCGAAACATGGCCCGGCGCTGGTCGTGGCCAACCACGTCTCCGGTCTCGACCCGCTGCTGATGATCGCCAGCGCCCACCGGCCGCTGCGCTTTATCGTTGCGCGCGAGCAGTTCGAGCGTTTCGGCCTCAACTGGCTGCTGCGCGCGGTCGGCTGCATCCCGGTGGACCGGGCCGCCAACCCGCACCGGGCGCTGGCCGCGGCCCGTCAGGCGCTGGCCGATGGCGAAGTGGTGGCACTGTTTCCGCAGGGCCGCATCCACCTCGACCACGAGGGCCTGGCGCGGCTCAAGCCCGGTATCGTGCACCTGGCGAAGCTGTCGGGGGCGCCGGTGTATCCGCTGCGCATCGACGGGGTGCGCGGGGAGGGGCACACGGTCTCGGCAGTGTTCCGGCGCTCGCGGGCGCGGGTCACGGTGTTTCCGCACCTGCGCTACGACGCCCAGGACCCCGATCGATTGCTGGCAGCACTGGCGCCGCTGCTGGCCGGGCACGTGCACTAGCGGCGCCACTGCCGCGGCGGTTGAAAAACCCCGCTCGCACCCCATAAAGCCGCATAACGTACCCAATCGTAAGCTCGACGAGGCCGACCGCATGCGCATGGACAAGCTCACCACCAAGTTCCAGATGGCGCTGGCCGAGGCCCAGAGCCTGGCCGTGGGGCGCGATCACCAGTTCATCGAGCCGGCCCATGTGCTGGCGGCGCTGCTCGACCAGGACGGCGGCACCACCCGGCCGCTGCTGGCCCGGGCCGATGTCAATGCCAACGCGCTGCGCTCCAAACTCGGCCAGCTGCTCGACCGCATGGCGTCGGTCGAGGGCCATGGCGGCGAGGTGCACATCTCCAACGACCTCAACAAGCTGCTCAACCTTACCGACAAGTACGCCCAGCAGCGCGGCGACCAGTACATCACCTCGGAGCTGTTCGTGCTCGCGGCGCTCGAGGACAAGGGCGACCTCGGCCGGCTGCTCAAGGAGGCCGGGGTCTCGAAGGGTGGTCTGGAGAAGGCGATCGAAACCCTGCGCGGCGGCCAGAAGGTGCAGGACGCCGGCGCCGAGGACCAGCGCCAGGCCCTGCAGAAATACACCATCGACCTGACCGAGCGCGCCGAGCAGGGCAAGCTTGACCCGGTCATCGGCCGCGACGACGAGATCCGACGGGTGGTGCAGATCCTGCAGCGCCGCACCAAGAACAATCCGGTGCTGATCGGCGAGCCGGGTGTTGGCAAGACCGCCATCGTCGAAGGGCTGGCGCTGCGCATCATCAACGGCGAGGTGCCGGAGGGGATCAAGGACAAGCGCCTGCTGTCGCTCGACATGGGTTCGCTGATCGCCGGCGCCAAGTACCGCGGTGAGTTCGAGGAGCGCCTCAAGGCCGTGCTCAACGACCTTGCCAAGCAGGAAGGCCGCATCATTCTGTTCATCGACGAGCTGCACACCATGGTCGGCGCCGGCAAGGCCGAGGGCGCCATGGACGCCGGCAACATGCTGAAGCCCGCCCTGGCGCGCGGCGAGCTGCATTGCATCGGCGCCACTACGCTCGACGAATACCGCAAGTACATCGAAAAGGACGCCGCCCTCGAACGCCGCTTCCAGACCGTTAAGGTCGAGCCGCCCTCCGTTGATGAGGCCGTCCTGATTCTCCAAGGGCTCCGCACCAAGTACGAAGACCACCACAA
>Ga0115026_10000542_pt1 | contig 10644 bp, 10 predicted proteins | sample Mud_0915_D1_FD_83878 | JGI IMG/M metagenome (GOLD analysis project Ga0115026, IMG submission 83878) | Wetland microbial communities from Old Woman Creek Reserve in Ohio, USA - Mud_0915_D1 | ecosystem: Environmental > Aquatic > Freshwater > Wetlands > Sediment ...
CGATTCAGCAACGATCAATTCTTGCCACATTGCTGTCCGGAGCGGCCGTGCTCGCGTTTGCCGGCTGCTCGCCTGGCGAACGCCAGCAGGTAAGCAACGACGCGAGCCGCGCGGCACAGACCGCACGCAATGAGGCGTCGCAGGCGGCAACGAACACTGCGAAGGCCGTCGACGATGCGTCCGTCACAGCCAAGGTCAAGTCGACACTGCTGGCAGATAACCAAGTCAGCGGCACGAAGATCGATGTCGACACCAGCAATGGCGTCGTGACGCTGAATGGCAGCGTGAGCACCGCCGCCGAGCGGGCGCGCGCCGAGCAACTTGCGCGCGACATCGAAGGCGTGCGCTCCGTCAGGAACAACCTGGCTGCACCCTGATGCCTGGCTAAATAAGGAAACCCGATGAAACAGAACAGTGATCGCAAGCCCGGGGAATCCCCGGACAAGGTGCAGGGCGAGGGCGACTACGAGGCGGCGCGTCGCTACAACGAAGCGGCGCGCGAACACGCCAGGTCGGCCGACGTCGAGGGCGAGGCGCGTGATGCGGAGCCGACGGACGCGCGCGAGGAGCGCGAGTTGCAGGAGGCGGAAGAGGCCGGTCGCGCCCGCGCGCTTGAGGAAGACCCGCTGCTCGATGATCCAGAGCGGATCGAACACGACCCTGAGAAAGAGCGCTGACACCTGATGGAGTGACCGGGCGATCATCGAAGGTCGCCCGGACGACTCGCCTAGCCGCGCGGGTCCAGTCTCCTTCAGGTCGGCCGGGACTCGGGCGGACCAGTGGGCCCGTAGACCAGCGCCTCGAGCTCATCCGCACCACCCACCACCTGGCCGTTCAGGAACACCAGGGGCACCGTCGTGCGTCCGGACAGTGCTCCGACCACGCGGCCCCGCACATCCGCGTCGAGCGGGATCTCCACATAGCTGAATCCCGCTTGCTCGAGTAACTCGCGGGCACGTGCGCAGTGCTCGCAGCCTTCGCGCGAAAACATCACCACCCGATCCGGGGGCAGTGCCTCGGGATCAATCGAACGCAGCATCGTGTCCGCATCTGACACCGTGTACGGATCGCCGTCCTCGTCGGGCTCGACGAAACAGCGTTCAATTCGACCGTCGTTCACGAGCATCGAATAGCGCTGCGAGCGTCGGCCCATGCCGACATTGCCACGGTCCACCAAGAGGCCAAGGGCGGCCGAGAACTCGCCGTTGCCATCGGCGAGCATCGTGACGTACAGCGCTCCCTCTTCTCTGGCCCACGCTTCCATCACGTAGCTGTCGTTGACCGACGCACAGATGACCTCGTCGATACCTCGTGCAAGGAACACCGGCGCGAGCTCCTCATACCGTGGCAGATGCTGGCTCGAGCAAGTCGGTGTGAACGCGCCCGGCAGTCCGAATACGATGACGCGGCGCCCGGAAAAGAGCTGATCGCTGTCGACGTCCTGCCAGTGTCCGTCGCGTAGAACCCGTAACCGCAGCGCGGGCACAGTGTCGCCCTCGGCAACGCGATGAGCATCGTGCATAGTGCCTCTCCTGGGTCCGGACGCGCGTTGATCGCGGCGCTCCGGGAATCGTTTCGGCAGCAACCGACGATCCCGGCGCAGACGCGCCCGGTCCGCGGACTGCCATGAGTACCCTGCGGATCGAAGCCGTCAGGCAGAAGGCGGCCGCGGTTCCCGGCTGCGCTGCATGCGGCGCAGCGCGTTGGCCAGGCGGATCGCCGCCTGCGCGTCGCCGCGATCGATCAGCATCAGTGCGAGGAGCCGGTAGGCCTCTGCCAGCTGCGCATCGAGCGCGATGGCCTGTTCGTACGCCCGGCGCGCGAGGCGCCAGCGGCGCAGGCGCTCGAGCACGATCCCGTAGTGCAGATGCAGCTGCGGTGACAAAGGCCAGCGTCGCGAGGCTTGGCGAAACAGTGCCGCCGCGCGGGTGATCTGTCCGCGATTGAGCATGGCGATGCCGGCGGCAAGCCATTCGTCCTGTGCACCGGCGGGAGTGTCGTTCTCGCCGTGGGCCGGAGCCTCGGCCTGTGCTGTGACATCGAGCGCCAGTACGCGCTGTCCCGACTCGGCGTCCCAGGATCCGTCGGAATCGCTGACCACCAGTCGACCGCCCCAGGCGTGGACCCGGCGGGTTCCGGGCGCAAGCTCTGCCAGCCGTGTCGCGCCGGCACGTAGCACGCGTCGTGGCACCGCGTTGAGAGACTGCAGCGCCATCACATCGTCGAGTGTGAGCATCGGGCGCTCCGCGCCGGAGGCCGTGATCTTCACGACACCCGCACGCAGCAGCAGGCGCGCAATTGCGGGTGAGAGCCCGGCGAGGCGCGACGCCTGTACCAGCGTGTACGCCACTTTCTTGCCCACCATGTTCAACGCACCTCGCAGGGCTTCGCGGCCCCAAGCATCAGGCGGCCCGACGCAGCGTTCTCTTGGCCGCGGTCTTCTTGGCGGGACGCGCCGGTCTTTCCTTCTCCCTGCCGCGGACTTTGTCCGCGCGGCTGGCAGCTCGCTCGATGGCCTTGCCGGGCGCAGCCCTTGTTCCTCCCTTCAGGCTGGCACGCAGCGCTTCCATCAGGTCAATGACGCGCGCACCCTGGGGAGCGGCCGGAGCTTCGGGCGCAGTTATTTCGCGGCCGCTGACCTTCTCCGCGATCAGCTCCTCGATGCGGGCCTCGACATCATTCGTGTACTTTGACGCGTCGAAGCCTTCCGATGAGGTGATGCTGTCGATCAGCTGCGCGGCGAGCTTGAGTTCGCTGTCGTTGACCTTCGCTGACGGAATCTCGATCTCTTCGAATCCGCGTACCTCGTCGCTGTACAGCAACTGCTGCAGCACAAGCCCATGTTCGGCGACGCGGAGTTGCACGAGGTACTGCTTGCCGCGCGCTGCCCACCGGCCGATCGCGGTTCGGCCGGACGCATGCATTGCCTGCCGCAGCAACGCATACGGCTTCGCACCGCCCTTATCGGGGGCCAGGTAGTAGGCCCGCTCGTAGTACACCGGGTCCACGGTCTCCTGCGGCACGAATTCGGTGATCTCGATTGCGCCAGTGGACCCCTCTTCCAGCGCGTCGAGTTCGTCCTTCGTGAAGGTGACGAAACGATCCTTCTCGAACTCGTAGGCTTTGACCAGTTCGCTGCGCGGAACTTCCTTCTCCTCGGCGATGCAGCGGTACTGCTGACTGACCCGGCTGCCGCACTTGTGAAGGTAGTTGAAGCGGATCCGCCCCTTGGGGTCCGTGGCGGCGAACAGGCGCACCGGGATCGTCACGAGTCCGAAGGTGACGGTGAGTGACTGTAGCGAACGTGCGGCCATGTCTGGGAGTCAGTTAGCGAGTTTGAGTGACGGGGGCCGTGGCGCGCAGCTGGGCGCAGCACTGGGGGTCCGTGGCACGGGAATTGCTGCTACCGCGTCCCGTAGGGTGCACGCAGTAATCCCACGTGCGTCGCGTCCCGATGGCCCGGGTGAAGGGCGTTCATCTGCCAGGAGGCGCAACTCTCGGGATCCCGGCAATGCTTGCAGCAAGAACATCATTGACCCAAGCAGACTCAAGCCAATTCGCCCGCTCAGCAGTACACGGCCGCGTGTACCCGCCGCAGGGCCGAGCGCGTGTGCACGGGGACGGCACGCGGTCAACGGCAGGACAGGGGTCACGGCTACCTCGCGGGTTTGGCATCAAGTTGTTTTCGGCAAGCGGCGTGCCGCTCGCCGCAACGCGCAATCCGTCGCAACCGCGATTGACCTGCGGCAAAGTCGGCACGCGGGGAAGGGGCGGGTAGGATTGAAGGAGCTATCCGATGAACAGCAGCCCGCTTGGGGTGCAGCACCAATTCCTTCGCGATTGCGGCGTGAGCACCGCACGACAGGTGCAGCGGCTTTGAAGACCGCGATGCGCCAGGGGCTGGGACTGGCCGGCGCCTTTGACGACCTCAACGCGCAGGTCGAGCGCCTCGACGCCGGCCGCCTGCCGCTGCCCGGGCAATACGCCATCGCACTCGCGCTGGTTGCGCTGGCGTTGTTCGCACGCGGCCTGCTCGACCCGTTACTGCAGGATCGCCTGCCGTTCTTGCCGGTCTTTGCCGTGCTGCTGATACTGATTGTCGCGGTGCGGCCCGGGCCGTTCGTCGTGGCTGCCATTGCCGGGGGCCTCGGTACGTCGTTCATGTTCTTCCCGGTTCGCGGAAGCGTCGAACTTGATGCCGTGGGTTGGGCATCGCTCGGCGTCTACCTGTTCACGATCCTGTGCGCAACCGTGGCAGCGATCCTCGTGACGCGTGTTCGGAAACAGGAGCTGGTGGCCCATTCGGCCGCGGCGCAGCAGCGCGAGGCGCTGCGTGTGACACTGGCCAGCATCGGCGACGCGGTGATCACCACCGACGAGGAAGGCAATGTCGAGTTCCTCAACGACGTGGCTGTCGAACTGACCGGCTGGACGCGCGAAGCGGCCATCGGACGCCCGCTGACCGAGGTGTTTCGCATCATCAGTGAGGAAACGCGGCAGCCGGTTGAAGATCCGGTGACTCGGGTGATCAAGCTTGGCCAGGTGGCAGGCCTGGCGAACCACACGATCCTGATTCATCGTGACGGCAGCGAGCGGGCGATCGATGACAGCGCGGCACCGATTCGCGATAGCTCTCAGAGAATCGTCGGCGTGGTGCTGGTGTTCCGCGATGTTGCGATCCGGCGCGAGACCGAGCGGCGGCTGGTTCGCAGTGAGCATGAACTGGCCGACTTCTTCGAGAATGCCACCCTGCCGATGCACTGGATCGGGCCGGACGGGACCATCTTGCGCGCGAACCGCGCTGAACTGAAGATGCTCGGCTATTCCGCCGAGGAGTACGTCGGGCACAACATTTCCGAGTTCCACGTCGATGCGTCGGAACTCGGTTCAATATTCCGCTGCCTGAACAACGCCGACAGCCTTCACGACTTTCCAGCGCGAATGCGCTGCAGGGACGGCTCGGAGCGCGACGTGCTGATCAGCTCCAGCGTGTATCGAGAGAACGGCCGGTTCAGCCACACGCGTTGCCTGACCCTCGACATTACCGACCGCAAGAGGGCCGAACAGCACCTGCGCGAAAGCGAGGAACGTTTCCGCCTGATGGCCGACGCCGCCCCGGTGCTGATCTGGCTGAGCGGGCCGGACAAGAAGCGCACCTGGTTCAACCGCACCTGGCTGGAATTCGTCGGGCGCACGATGGACGAGGAACTGGGTTACGGCTGGGTCGAGAACGTGCATCCCGACGATCGCGACGAGTGCCTCCGGAAGTACAACGAGGCGCTCGATGCGCGGCGTCCGCTGGCCATGGAATACCGCCTGCGCAACGCGAAGGGCGGATATCGCTGGATCCTGGTAAGTGGAGTGCCTCGTTTCGCCGCGGAAGGTGCCGCGTTCGCCGGTTACATTGGCTCGTGTGTCGACATCGACGATCGCAAGAAGATCGAGGTGGCGCTCGCGCTCAGTGAGTCGCGCTTCCGCCGGCTGGCCGATGCAAACCTGATCGGTGTGGGCTTCGGTGACGGACAGGGCAATGTCACCTACGTCAACGACGAAATGCTCCGCATGATGGGCCGCAGTCGCGAGGACTTCGAGGCCGGGCGCGTCAACTGGCGACAGGCAATCGCGCCCGAATACATGGAGACTTATCGGCGCACGACCGAGAAGCTGCTGAAGGAGGGCAGCGTCGTCGGGTACGAGAAGGCGTTCATGCACCCCGACGGCGAGCGCACCTATTTCCTTGGTGCTGCCGCGCTGCTCGAGTCGGGCAGCAATGCCCACGTACGGATTGCGCTCGACCTGACGAAGCTGAAGCGCTCGGAGCACGAGCGCGAGCTGCTGGTCGCGCAGCTGCGGCAGGCCGATCAGCGCAAGGACGAGTTCCTCGCGGTGCTCGCCCATGAACTGCGCAACCCGCTGGCACCGATCCGCAATTCTCTGGAAGTCGTCAAGCGCTCGCCGGCGGACGGCGATCTTCTTCGACCGACGATCGAGACGATGGAACGTCAGCTGAACCACATGGTGCGGCTGATCGACGACCTCTTCGACGTCAGCCGGATCACACATAACCGGCTGGAGCTGCGGCGTGCCACCTGTGACCTGCAATCGATCATCGCGCAGGCATTGCAGACGATCCGGCCGCTGGCCGACGCGCGCCGCCATACGATCGAGGTCCGGAGTCCCGATGAACTCATCGTCCTGGACGCCGATGCGGTGCGGCTGACGCAGGTGTTCATCAACCTGCTGGACAACGCCTGCAAGTACACCGATCCCGGTGGTCGGGTGCGGCTGACGGCCGAGCGTGATGGCCAGCAGGTGGTCGTGACGGTCGAGGATAACGGGCTCGGCGTTTCCGCCGACATGCTGCCTTCGATCTTCGACATGTTCACGCGCGCGGACCACTCGCTGGAGCGAGAGCAGGGCGGACTTGGGCTCGGACTGACGCTGGTGAAGCGCATGGTCGAGCTGCATGGAGGCACGGTCAGCGCAAACAGCGCCGGCAAGGGCCAGGGCAGTCGCTTTACGGTGCGCCTGCCAGCGCTATCGACCGATGCCGCCGTCGTCGTGCACGACCCGGCGCCCGTCACCGTTCCTTCGGGGCCGTATCGCATCCTCGTCGTTGATGACAATCGCGATGCGAGCGAGACCTTGGCGACTCTGCTGCGGCTCACCGGCCACGAGACGCGCACCGCGTTCGACGGCAAGGAGGCGATCGCGGCCGCGGCTCAGTTCCGGCCGGACGTCGTGCTGCTCGACATCGGCTTGCCGCGCACCAATGGCTATGACGTAGCTCGTCATCTCCGAACGCAGTCCTGGGGTCGCGACGCGAAGCTGATCGCGCTGACCGGCTGGGGGCAGGATGAGGACCGCCGGAAGTCGCAGGAGGCAGGCTTCGATGCGCATATCGTGAAGCCCGTCGACCACGCCTACCTGATCCAGCTGCTTGCGAGCCTGGCGAGCAAGCAACAGCCAGTACACGCGCGCGGCGGCGCTTCAGCAAAGAGCGCCCACTAGCCTGCGAATCCCTGCGATTCACTCAGCGCCTGCGTGCCCACGGCACCGCGGCACGCGGGTTGCTGACATCCATCCCCGTGCGGCTGCGCAGAACAACATCCTATGGGTGGCAGCAGTCGGCCGGGGGCAAGGACATCGGCCCTCGAACCCAGCAACAACCGAACTTCAAGGAGTGCTCATGGCCAAGACTATCGTCGGCTCGTTCGACAGTTTCGAGGAGGCCCGCAGGGTGGTAGGGGAGCTGCGGCAGCAGGGCTTCAAGCAGGAAGACATCAGCATCGTGGCCAACAATGCGGCCGGTCGTTACAGCTCCGAAGAGGCAAGCGATGCACCGGCCACGATGTCGGATACGGGTGCCGGCGCAGCCAGTGGCGCAGCGGCGGGTGGCCTCATTGGCGGCGCTGCCGGTCTGATCGTCGGCCTGATGGGGCTCGCGATCCCGGGCATCGGCCCGATCGTCGCAGCGGGTCCGTTGGCCGCAACGCTTGCCGGTGCGGGGGTTGGCGCGGTGGCCGGTGGACTGATCGGCGGCCTGACGGGCGTGGGTGTGCCGGAGGACGAAGCGCAGGTGTACGCCGAGGCCGTGCGTCGTGGCGGGGCGCTGGTGACGGTACGTGCCGATGATGCGCGAGCGGAACAGGCGGCATCTATCATGCGTAACTTCGGCGCCGTCGACATCGAGCGTCGTGCCGAGCTTTGGCGCGGGCAGGGCTGGCAGCGCTATGACCCAAACTCGGAGCCACTCAGTCCCGAACAACTCGAGCGTGAGCGCGCCTCCTATGCTGGCACGCTAGGCGCGGCGGGCGCCGCCGGTGTTGCCGCGAGCAACAGGGCCGCGTCGCGATCGAGCTCGGCCGATGACTGGCGCGAGCACAGTGAACAGTTGCGCATGCGCCATAGCGAGGACTACGGCGCTTTCCGCTTCGAGGAGTTCGAGCCGCACTACCGGTACGGTTGGGGTTTGGGCAGCGACCAGCGCTACCGCGGTCGCGACTGGTTCGAGATCGAACCGTCGATCCGCCGCGATTGGGAAACGCGCTATCCGGGCAGCAGCTGGGATCGCATGAAGACTGCGGTCCGCCGTGGCTGGGAACGCACGACTGAAGCAGTCGAGCGCGCGATTCCCGGCGACTCCGACGGCGACGGTCGCTAGTCGCAGGACGCGGCGGGGCGCCATGTCGGCGCTCCGCCGGCTCCGACTTCCGCAGCCACACCCATGACGAACCAAGAAACCGATTCGCGCAAGCCACCCAAGGTGGCAGTTTTCGAGCGGCCGGCGAACGCGGATCGACCGCGTCGCAACTGGCTCCCGTGGGCCGTGGCCATCGCCGTGAGCGCGGCCTGGGGCCTGTACATCTTCTGGGTGCGCTGACAGATCGTGCGGTCTTCAGACCCAGGGCATGCGGCTTGCTCATCCAAGCGGTTCCACCCAGGAGGGAAACGATGAAAGCAGCAGTGCGCGAAAACAATGCGGCGTCGGCCGTTAAGATCCCCCCGGTCGGCAGCCCGCGCCACGAAGACGCGCTGCTCGACCAGGCTCTGCTCGAAACCTTTCCCGCCAGCGATCCGATCTCGCCGGCGGTTGAAGCCCGTATGCAGGCGGTCGAGGCGACTGAATCGCCCGATCGGGCCACGCGGCGGTCTCTGAGCCGTCGGCTGCTGCGTGTCGCGCCGACGTTGATTGCCTTCGGTGCGTTCGCCGTCGCGCTTACCGCTGTCCGAAGCGCGAAGTCAACCCGGCTTCCTCTGAGGTAACGGGGGGCGCGCGGCCCGCCGGGCGACGCATGGAAGCCGCCTGGCCGCAGCTGAAAGTCCTGATCGAGGTCGCCGCGGCGATGGCGCTCGGCGGCCTCATCGGCTTCGAGCGCGAAATTGCCGACCGCCCGGCCGGGCTGCGGACCCACATGCTGTTGGCGGGCGCCTGTGCATTGATCGTCGGACTCGGCGGCGCAATGCTCGAGGCGTTTGGCGGCACGTATCCGTCACTCGTTTCTGCCGATCCGTTCCGACTTGTCGGTGGCGTCATCGCAGCGCTCGGCTTCATCGGCGCCGGCACGATTTTCCAGCGCGGCGGGAAGAAGATCGAGGGCCTGACCACCGCGACCGCAATGCTGTTCTCCGGAGGCGTTGGCGTCAGCGCAGCGCTCCAACAGTGGTGGATTGCCTTGGGCGCCACCGTGCTTGCGCTGCTGGTGCTGCGCGGTGCGTGGCTGATGGAGCGGCGCGCGTTCCGAACCGCTGATAGGCAGCGAGAGAGCGACCTGGACGCGCAGCGCGCCGGCGAATAGTCTTCCGAGCAGATCCTCTTCACCTTGGGCAACAGGGTGCAGTTGGCCTGCCTGATGAAGGTGCGCTGAGTCAGGCGGCGGGTCGGAGGGCAATGGAGTCAGGCTCGGCGCGGAGTCGTGCAGCGGCGAGGGGCAGCTGCGCGACGAGGTCGCTGCCATCGCGGCCGATGCGCATGCCAAGCGACGTGGCGATCCGGCGCATCGCTTCATTGGAGGATGCAAAGTGGATGCGAAACGCGCGGCCACCGGCGCGGGCCGCGGCCTGCAGTGCATGTCGAGACAGTGTGTGCCCCAGTCCCTGACGACGCGCCGCGGGCAGAATCGACAGGCCGAGTTCCGCGACGTTGCGGCGCATCGGCACGTGTGCGAGGCCGACGATTCGTCCCTGCACGTCGTGGGCCGCGAAGAGGTGATCGCGGTGGAAATCGAGGTCGGACACGTAGTTCGTGATGACGTCGCTGGCAGCATGGCCGAAGCGCAGTCGTTGATCCTCCTGTGGCAGGGCGCTGAGGTGGGCCAGCACCTCGGCGCGGTCGGCTTCGGTCAGTCGCCTGATGATGGGCGTTGTTTTGGAGATCACAGGTTTGCGGGTCATGGCCGCATTCGGCAACCGGCATGCCGGGCAGCCGAGGGCACCCTCTAAGCCGGCTTTGCGACCATGAGGTAGAAAACGATGACCAGAGAGGTGAACGCCGGGATGCCCAGCGCGATCCAGACGCGCTCGTAACGCCAGTACCGCGCTGGCAGCATCGGCGCTCCGGTCATGGCGGTTTCGCGCGCCATGTTGCGCATCTGGATCTGGATCCACACGACCGGCAGCCAGCATGCCCCCGCGACGAAATACAACACGAACGACGCCCAGATCCACACCGTCAGCAACGGGATGCCAGCGAGCTTCATCATCATCCAGCCCGAGATCGGCTGGAAGAGCACGCTCGGCAGCGTGAACAGCCAGTCTGCGAGGACGACGTTGCGCGTGACCACCGAAATCCCGCGCACGTCCCCATTGCGGTTTGCAAGCAGCAGGGCAAAGGCGGTACCAATGCCTGTTCCGAAGAGCAGCGTCGAGGACAGGATGTGGAGCCACTTCCACACGACGTAATCCATCAGCGTTCCTCGAAACGCAGCAGCATGTAGAGCAGCACCAGAATGGGAATGTTCTTCAGCACGGGACCGTACGGATGTGACCAGTACTCGGGCAGGCGCCAGCTGATCAGGAATGTGTAAAAAAGGACCACCGCGATCTGGATCACCCACAGCCAGCGGCGGCGAGCCACCAGCGTTGCCACACCGAGGACTAGGTTCAGACTTGCCGCACTGCCGAGCGCCAGCGGCGCCAGCTTGC
>Ga0115026_10000543_pt1 | contig 10634 bp, 12 predicted proteins | sample Mud_0915_D1_FD_83878 | JGI IMG/M metagenome (GOLD analysis project Ga0115026, IMG submission 83878) | Wetland microbial communities from Old Woman Creek Reserve in Ohio, USA - Mud_0915_D1 | ecosystem: Environmental > Aquatic > Freshwater > Wetlands > Sediment ...
CCGTCAGCAATTGCCCTGACCGCAAAACGAATATCTTCCGGCCTGAGCATATAGCCCTGGATGCTGATGTCCCTCAGGTCCATGATGAGCTTTTCTGCAGTCCTGACACGGTCATCAGCGCCCTTAAGGAAGATCCTGTCTCCCCGGTAGCTCGCACTGATGCCGAGAGATTCTTCAATGAGTTTCAGGTTCTTCTCGAGGCTGGTGAAGAGAAAGGGAAGTTCCCTTTCGCTGTCAAACGCTATTTCAACGGTGTTCGTACCTGCTCCTTATTCTGATCTGGTCGTGACATAGGTGTGCAATTCTTCCGTCTTATTGAGCTTCAGGGCGAGCACTTCCGCATCTTTTTTGTCCCTGAACTCACCCGTTTTGACCTTGTAGACCTTACGGCCTCTCGGGTCCCTAACCTGCATGATAAACGGCTGGTATCCTTTTTTCTCAAACGACGTTTTCATCTGGTCTGCGTCTGCCGCATTCTTGAATGCGCCGATCTGAACGGTATACACTATGGCTTTTTCATCTGCTGTTGTCTCGGGAACGGCCGTAACGGAAATTTTTTCCGTGCCGGCAAGCGACACAGCCCGCTCATCGTCTTTTGGCTGCGCAGCAGGTTTTTGCTGTTCGTGAGAAACCGCCACGGTGTCTTTACGGCCAAGCTTGTCCTGCGTTGCAGCAACGGATACGGGTTCTGCGGCAACCCCCTGAACTGCCTGCGGAGAGGAGCCAGCCTGGGCAGTTTCCGCCGTCTGGAAGGGCGGGGCAGGCATAGGCTCCTGTTGGTTCTGCTGAACAGTTCCTTGCGCAGCCTGCAACGGTGAGGCCGCCTCACGGCCGACCGTGTTCTTGCCTACAAAATACCCGAGAGTAAAGCTCAGGCTGGAAAAGACAATGACAATGACGATAATGAATTCTTTGCCGAGAAGGATTCCGGAAGGCCTTTCTGGAAGCTCACCTTCATTCATAAAACAAGCATAGCATCCCCGTAGGAAAAAAATCTATATCCTCCGGAAATGGCTTCCTGGTAAGCATGAAGCAGCTTTTCCCGGCCTGCAAAGGCTGCGGTGAGCATGAGCGGAGTTGACTGCGGAAGATGAAAATTCGTAATCAGGACATCAGCCGCCATGAACCGATACCCTTCATGAATAAAGATATCTGTCGATCCCGTGACTTTTCCCTTCACCTGCCGGCATGAGCTCCTTCCGGAGAAATATCCCTCAAGCGCTCGTGTGGTCGTTGTGCCGACGGTTATTACCCTTCTGCCGCTCTTTTTTGCTGCTTCGATCTCCGCGATGACCGTTGTGGGTATCTCAAAGTGCTCCACATCCATGATGTGGTCCTCTATCCGGTCCGCTTTTACCGGCCGAAAGGTGCCGGTCCCAACGTGCAGCGTGACCATATGCACCTGTACGGAACGTTTCCGGATGGTATCGAGCAGTTCGTGAGTGAAATGTATGCCTGCCGTCGGTGCTGCAATAGAACCTTCTGCCACGGCATAGACAGTCTGGTAGCGCTGCTTGTCATCCTCGTCAGGCTCTCTCCTGATATAGGGCGGTAATGGCATCTGTCCGTGCTTCCAAATGATCATCTGCAGGTCTGTACCGTCGTGGAACCTGACCGTCCTGCCTCCGGTCATGTGTGCGAAAAACTGCCCGGCAATGGCCAATTCTCCGGTGTAATATTGTCGTGACAGGACATCCCATGATCCATCAGGATTTTTTGTCACCAGCAGAAACTCCACCTTTCCGCCGGTAGGCTTTCGGGCGGTAATACGGGCGGGAAAGACCTTGGTATTATTCAGGACGAGGAGATCACCCGGCACCAGATATGACGACAGATCAGAGAACCTCCTGTGTTCGACGTCTCCGTCTTTATGCAGTACCAGAAGGCGAGAGCTGTCCCGTTCTTTCGCCGGCCTTGCCGCTATCAGTCCGGCGGGGAGGGAGAAATCATATTCAGCGGTTCTCATAGGTCTGGATGACGGTACCCGGATAGAAGTACGAGAGGATATCTCTGTAGTTCATGCCGCTCCTTGCCATTTCGAGCGAACTCCACTGGCAAAGGCCCACACCGTGACCGTAGCCTTTTCCGTCAAAGACAAAGGTGCCGGCGTCGCGGCTCAGGGAAAAGTTCGTGCTCGGCAGCCTGTTCCAGCCCAGCATCTTTCTGAGATCCGTGGCCTTGACCGTAACCGTACCGCCGCCATGGAGCACGTCAACGGTCTTGACCCTTCTGGTAGAAGTGTACGAGGAGATTCTTACGTCACGAATCCCCGATACATTGAGCACCTTTTCGATCTCCTCAACCGGTATCCTTCTTTCCCAGATCCAGTAAGGTGACGTCTCGCAGCTCCCCACAACCGACTTAAGGTAGGGATAGCTTTTGCCGAAGACCTCTTCAGCAGCCTCTGTCATATCCCCTGATGTTGAGTGATAGAACGCTTCAATGGGCCTCCCGTTATAGGTGAGCACTTCTCCTTCCGTGTTCATGACCGCGTAGGTTATGCGGGCGTTCTCATTGGCCCCTTTATATACCTGATGAAGTACCGATGACGTGATGTCATAGTTTGGGTTACTGTTCTGGAGCTTTTGAAACATTGCATAGGTGCGCGATATGACTGCCTGTGCCTTGAGCGCCTCCATATCCCAGTCCGCTCCCACCTCGGCACTCACGACGTTCTTGATGTATTCCTCAAGGGGCAGTTCATTGATAAGAAAGAGCCCGCTGGCACCTTTCCATATCTCTATGTCCCCAGGGTAATGCGTGCCGTTGACGAGGAGGTCACCTTTGAGCTTGCCCATCCGTTCTATTTTTTCGTCCTTTGCAGGGATGTTCTGGAATACATCGTCGAGAATGAGGACCTTTATGGCAGTGCCTGCCTCTGCACCGGCACAGAGCAGCATCAACAGCAGCAGCATGGACAGACAGGTGCGCACCGTTATCTCCTTCCCAGAAGCCAGAAGAGGAGAGTAAGAACAATACTGATAAGGACACTTGTTGCTAAAGGGAAATAGAAGGTGAAGTTCTTTTTCTGGATGAGGATATCGCCCGGCAGCCTGCCGAACCAGGATATCCTGCCGGCAATGATGAGAAGGCCGCCTATTGCAGCCACGATGATCCCAATCAGGAGCAACATCTTGCCGATATGCTGAATGCCGTCGCCCATCATAATCATGTCCCCTTCGTTTTATTCCCCGGGGCATAGCGCTCCATCTCCGAATATATGCAGCCGCAGTATTTCTGCCGGTACAGACCGAGTTCCCGGACAAGGCCCTGAGAAGTCTTCCAGCCTGTCCTGAAATCAGCCGCATGGAATGCAATGCCGTGCCGTTTTGCCGTCTTCCGGCCAAGAGATTGTATTACATCAAATTTCTGATAAGGACTCGCAAGCAATGAGGTTGTGAACCCGTCGAGCTGCATGCGTTTCGCTTCCCGGGCAGTCCTGTCGAGCCGCATGCGGTAACAGACCGTACAGCGTTCTGCTCCCCTCCCGGCAATTGACGTAAGGAACGCATCAAGCGCATAGTCATCCTCATAAGCGATGTCGATGTTCCAGAGCTTCTCCAGGGCCATGAGCGATCCACGTCTCGCAGTATATTCGGTATAGGGGTGTATGTTCGGATTGAACCAGAAGCCCCGGACATCAATGCCTTCCAGAAGGAGAGACTGCAAAGGGTAGACACTGCAGTTTGAGCAGCAGATATGCATGAGCAGTTTCATGAAATAGCGCCGGAGGTCAGAACAGTCCCTGCGGGATGTCCCTGCCGAGATGGATGAACGCGTTCCGCGTTGCAACCCTGCCGCGAGGAGTTCTCTCAAGAAAACCCTCCTGGAGCAGATACGGCTCATACACATCCTCGATCGTTTCCCTGTCCTCTCTCAGAGACGCCGCTATCGTATCGATCCCTGCGGGTCCGCCGCTGAATTTTTCAATAAGGGTCAACAGGAGCTTTCTGTCCATATCATCCAAACCCCGCTCGTCGACATCGAGAGACAGAAGAGAGCTTCTGGTTATGACAAGGTTGATCTTTCCGTCGCCCAATACCTGAGCAAAATCCCTGATGCGCTTCAGAAGTCTGTTCGCGATGCGCGGCGTGCCGCGGGAACGCTTGGCGATCTCAAAAGCGGCATCTTTTTCGATCGAGACCTTGAGAATAGCCGCAGAGCGCATGATGATCGTTTCCAGTTCGTCGCAGGAATAGAAGCTGAGCCTGTTGACGATGCCGAACCTGTCCCTGAGCGGCGAAGTGAGAAGACCGGTCCTGGTCGTCGCGCCGATCAGGGTGAACTTGGGGAGGTTGAGCTTAAGCGTCCTCGCATTGGGTCCCTGGCCGATGATGATATCAAGCTGATAGTCCTCCATGGCCGGATACAGCACTTCTTCCACAATGCGGGGCAGCCGGTGTATTTCATCTATGAAGAGTATGTCGCGTTCCGAGAGGTTGGTGAGGATTGCAGCAAGGTCCCCGGGACGTTCGAGCATGGGCCCGGAGGTGGACTTGATGCTCACCATCAGTTCATGGGAGATGATATGGGCAAGGGTTGTCTTGCCGAGTCCCGGCGGTCCGCTGAAGAGCAGGTGATCGAGGGGCTCCTTTCGCTGGTTTGCTGCAGCGATAAATATCTTCAGATTTTCCTTGAGCTTGTCCTGACCGATAAATTCATTGAGCGAACTCGGCCTGAGGTTAATATCAAGTGCCTGCTCATCATCAGCAGCTCCCGGGCTGACGAGCCTGACCGCGGTCTCCGGATTGTCTATCTGATGTTCATCCATGTTTCTTCTCCGACATGAGCCTCAGGGTCTCCCGGATAAGGGTTTCGATGTCCGTCTGCCCCTGTTTGGAGACCTGTTCAAGGAATTCCTGTGCAACGTTCTTCCGGTATCCGAGATTGATAAGCGCCGAAAGAGCATCGTCAAATGCGCGGTCCTTTGAGCCCGAAACGGAAGGCAGCCTTTCCCGGAGTTCGAGGATAAGGCGGTGAGCAGTTTTCTTGCCGAGTCCCGGTATCCTGCAGAGCATGGCAACATCTTCGCTCTCAAGTGCGGAGAGAAACTCATCGAGGGAGAGGCCTGAAAGCACATTCAGTGCCATCTTGGGACCGATGCCGCTTATACCCAGAAGCGTGGTGAAAATCCTTTTCTCTTCCTCCCCTTGAAAACCATACAGCTGAAGTGTGTCTTCCCTGACATGGGTATGAATATGGAGGAATATCTCCTGCCCCTCGTTCGGCATCCGGGAGAGGAGATTCAGGGGGACATGCACCTGGTAACCGACGCCGCATGCCTCAACAAGGATATTGTCAGGCTTCTTCGAAAGCAGTTTCCCTCTGAGTGATCCGATCACGGTCCGTATGTTTCCTTTTCTCGTGCGGAGAAGGGGGCAGAGAACAGAGAAGATGCGAGCGGGATCAGGATTTGCCGCCTTTCAGCGCTTTGTTGAATTTTATCGCATTTGCGTAGCACAGGGCAAGGGCGAGTGCATCTGCGCCGTCCGGTGAAAGCTTTCCCTGAAGGTTCAGGATCAGCCGGACCATCTTTTCTACCTGCTGTTTCTCTGCCTTGCCGTATCCTACAACGGACTTTTTCACTTCAAGGGCGCTCAGTTCCTGCAGGTCAATACCCTCTGACGCTGCAGCAAGGAGAACAAGGGCGCGGGCATATCCGAGGCTTATTGCAGCACGCACGCTTTTTGCGAAAAAGATCTTCTCAACCACGAGATGGTCAGGGCGGTAGGTGCGGATGATCCCGGTGATCCCCTCATAGATATACCGGAGCCGTTCATGCAGCGGCCTGGTCTGGGCAGGCGATATCGTGCCCGATGTTATGTAATGAGCTCCGCGGTTCTGCAGCCTGATGAGACCATAACCGCATCTGATGCTTCCGGGGTCTATGCCGAGGATCTTCACGCTGGACTATTTTTTTCTTGGATGCTCAAAAAGGATCTCTTCCACCATGAGACAGAGCACATGGGCGAGCGTGATATGCGTCTCCTGTATCCTCGGTGTATTGTCCGAGGGAACCACAAAGGAAAAGGTTGCCTTGGCTGCTGCCTTTTCGCCCTTCAGGCCCGTGAGGAATACGGTTCTGAGCTTCTTTTTCCTGGCCACCTCAAGGGCCTTGAGGATATTGGGAGACTGACCGCTGGTGCTGAGCGCAATAGCGATATCTCCCTCAGCGCCGAGGGATTTCAGCTGGCGCGCAAAAATCTCCGTGTAGTCATAGTCGTTCGCTATCGATGTTATGACCGCCATGTCAGTGGCAAGCGACAGGGCCGGGAGACCGGGACGATCGCGTTTGAAACGGTTCACGAATTCTGCGGCGATATGCGAAGCATCGCTTGCACTTCCGCCGTTTCCGAAGAGGATCACCTTGTTGCCTTCACTGAAAGCGGACGCAATAGCTTTTGAGACCTCAACGACCATGTCGATGTGTCCCTGCACGAACTTCTCCTTGATCTCGATGCTTTCCCTGAATTCCTTAAGGATCTTTTCCTTCATATTTCTGTGCCCCGAAGATAACGTAATAGCCTAATGCAAAAGTACGGTCAAGTCAACTTATCGCTGCGGTGTATACACAACATTTGTTATCTCTGCAGGAGGCCCTTCCCTGGATGGACCGACAGCCGTGATGCGGTAATCCCTGCGGACGACGGAACGGTCACTGTCCACAAAGGTCGGTATCTGGGTCTCGCCAAGAAGAAGATATTCACCGCTGCCCGTCCTCTTATACACCCGGAAGCCCGTGACCCAGGGTTCTGCGGGTTCGGACCACGCGAGGAATATTCTGTCGGATTCCGGATATGCCTCAACATTCTCGGGTCGTGCAGGCACAAGGTCAGCGGGGTCCACGGCAAGCTCTTCTGAAGCCTCTCCTTCGTCGCGGATATCACTTCCGGTAAGGCTTCTCACCGTGTAATACACTACACTCCTGACCGAAAACGCATCCGTAAAGACAGGTTCAGAGAGCGGGGTCTGGTTCAATGGCATCAGGCCATAGGCTCCTTTTTCCCTGGCCTTATAGACATTGAACCTGTCTCCGGTATTCAGGGGGGTCCACGAGAGGACGACATTATTTCCTTTCACCGTATAGGAAAGGCTTGCGGGAGGCAGCGGTGCAGGTGCAGGAGTTGCCTCAACAAGAGGGGAGCCATCACTGTACACGCCGCGGGAATTCTGCGCTATAATCTTATACCGGTAGGTAATACCGGTCGTGATATCACGGTCAACAAACGTCCTCTTATCCCTTTCCAGATGGGAAAGCTTCTCGAAATCTGCTCCGGTTGAGCGAAGGACGATGAATTCAGCGATACCCCCCTCCTGCTTACGAGGGTAATCCCATCGGAGCGTTATGATTCCTCCGCGGTGCACTGCGGTGACGGATGAAGGGGGATCGGGTTTTTCGAAGGACGTGAGCGTTGGCGGCCCCTTCTTGCCGCAGGCGGCAAGAAAGACGATCAGCAGGCAGAACGAGATTATGAGCAGATAGTAGTTTCTTCCCGGTCTGCTCATTTCAGGAGCTTCCGATAATGCCTGAGCTGTCTCTTCACCTCTGACGGAGATGTGCCGCCAAAAGAGGAACGCGCTTTTACCGATGCGACCGGATCAAGGATTGTAAGAATATCCTCAGTCAGAAGCGGAGAAAATGTCCTGAGTTCCTGGAGAGATAGTCCGGTCAGGGGGATGTTCCGTGAAATGCAGTACAGTACGATCTTTCCCGTGATTTCATGTGCGGACCTGAAGGGTACGCCCTTCCTGACAAGATATTCGGCTACGTCTGTAGCAGTAGCATACCCGCCGGCTGCGGTCTCCCTGAGCCGTGCCGTGTTGAACTTCACTTCCTTCAGCATTTCCAGCAGCACCGAAAGGCAGGCCGTAAGGGTCTCTGCAGAATCGAACACCGGCAGCTTGTCCTCCTGCATATCGCGGTTGTAGGCGAGCGGCAGCCCTTTCATAAGGGTAAGGAGAGCCATAAGGTTGCCATAGACCCTTCCGGTCTTTCCGCGCATGAGTTCAGCGACATCGGGGTTTTTCTTCTGGGGCATGATGCTTGACCCCGTGGTGAACCTGTCTGAAATCTCCAAAAACCTGAATTCTTCCGTTGACCAGAGGATAAGCTCCTCAGCAAGGCGTGAAAGGTGCATCATGGTAATCGCAGCGCAGGAAAGGAACTCAAGTGCAAAGTCCCTGTCAGATACCGCATCAATGCTGTTGCCCGAGATCTTGCTGAAGCCGAGCAGTTTTGCCGTATATGCCCGGTCCGTGGGGAGGGATGTGCCGGCGAGAGCACAGGAACCGAGCGGACAGGTGTCAGTCCTCTGCATACAGTCGCGGAACCGTTCACGGTCCCTCTGGAACATTTCCACATACGCGAGGAGATGATGAGCAAGAAGAACAGGCTGAGCCCGCTGAAGATGCGTATAGCCGGGCATGACCGTGTCCTGATGGCGCTCCGCTATCATCATAAACATCTTCTGAAGCTTGCGGATAAGGGAGATGATGTCCTGCATCTGCTCCCGGAGATACAGCCTGAGGTCAAGAGCCACCTGGTCGTTCCTTGAACGGGCGGTATGGAGTTTCCTGCCGGGTTCGCCGATCCGCTCCGTGAGCGAAGATTCGATATTCATATGGATATCCTCAAGCTCGGGGGAAAACCTGAATTTCCCGCTGCTGATAGCCTCTGCCGTTGCCGAAAGTCCGGCTATGATGGCTGCGGATTCCTTTGCTGTGATGATGCGCTGCTTTGCCAGCATTTTTGCGTGTGCGATGCTCCCCGCGATATCGTGTTTCCAGAGCTTCCGGTCAAACGAGACGGACTCGGTAAATGACTCTACCGCTCCGGAGGTCTTCTGCGCGAATCTGCCTGCCCAGGGTTTTTTCATGATGAGGTAAGATAAAATTTTACCGGTTTGGTGTCAAGGAATTTATCTGCACACAAGGACCAATATGGCGAGATGATGGGCAAGGATGCGGGGTGCGGTCGCCGGAGCTGATAGCGTGCATCTGCCGGGATAAAACTCCGTGCATTCAGTGGCTCCATACCTTACAATAGAGTATGCAGTGCGCGACCTTACAGGGGCTTCAGCAAGCCGTTGATTCGGTGATCAGGGGCAAGCAGGAGGCTGTCAAGATGGCTATCGTAACACTTCTCGGGAGGGGAAACCTCCTGATCGAGGATGTCCCGGGTGTCGGCAAGACCACCCTGGCATTTGCACTGGCGAAAGCAACCGGCTGCGAGTTTCACCGGATACAGTTCACGAGCGATATGATGCCGGCGGACATCATCGGTGTCAACATCTACAATCCGGAAACCCGGGAGTTTGAGTTCCGGCCGGGACCGATTTTTTCAAATATTGTGCTTGCGGACGAGATCAACAGGACAAGTCCGAAGACGCAGTCAGCGCTCCTCGAAGCAATGAATGAGAAAAAAATATCCATCGAACGCCAGACCTTCATCCTTCCTGACCCGTTCATGGTCGTTGCCACACAGAACCCGATCGAGTACCACGGCACCTTTCCGCTTCCGGAAAGTCAGCTCGACCGGTTCATGATGCACCTGAAGCTGGGGTATCCGGAACCTGAACAGGAAAAACGCGCGGTCGCCGAACAGCCTGGTTTTGAGCGGGCAGCACAACTTGCATCGGTTGCAACACGGGAGGAAATCCTTGCGATGCAGGCGGGCGCAGATGCGGTCTCGGTTGAGGAAAGCGTCGTGGATTACTTAATGCGGATCATTACCGCCACCCGGAGCGACAGCAGGATACGCCTTGGTGCGAGCACCCGCGGGGCCCAGTTCCTTCTGAAGGCTGCAAGAGCCCACGCATACTATGAGGGGCGCGATTTTATCTTGCCTGACGATGTGCGCCGGCTGGCACCTCTTGTTCTTGGCCACCGCCTGATCCTGAAGACACGAAAATTCATATCGGATGCCGAAGAGGTCATCCATGATATTGTCGGCTCAATTATTGTACCGGTCTGAAGGGTTGTAAGCCCGTGTGCTGCGCGCGTATCGCATGAAGCTTACACGCGAAGGAAAACGCTTCCTGCTGGCAACGGCCCTGATTGCGGTCGCGGCGTTCAACACCGGCAATAACCTCATCTATCTTATTCTTTCGCTGATGTTTTCCTTCATTGCGTCATCGTATGGTATTCTGAAGATGAATCTCTCGGGACTCCTCTTGGAAGTTCTGGTCAGCGGTCCCGTCTTTGCCGGTGAGCCTGCCCGTGCAGAACTGCTGATATACAACCGAAAGAAAATTCCGGCCTACTCCCTGAACCTCTCTGCTGCTGACGTTGCGGCGAAAATATACTGCAGCCATGTCCCCTCACGCGGCGCCGTGAAAGAAGAAATGACTCTTGTGTTTAATAAGCGCGGCCTGTACGGTTACCGGAACTTCTTTATTCAGAGCGGTTTTCCCTTCATCCTTTTTCAGAAGAGCATCGCTGTCGAGGTCTCGGGAAATGTGCTCGTCTATCCTCAGCTCCTCGATATCGATGGACTGATCGATGATATAACTGCGCGCGAGGACCACGGGGAAAAGGCTGTCAGAAACAGCGGTGATGATGTCTCTGCACTTCGGGAATATCAGTATGGTGATGACCGGCGGGATATCCACTGGAAGGCGTCGGCCCGATGGTCA
>Ga0115026_10000544_pt1 | contig 10623 bp, 6 predicted proteins | sample Mud_0915_D1_FD_83878 | JGI IMG/M metagenome (GOLD analysis project Ga0115026, IMG submission 83878) | Wetland microbial communities from Old Woman Creek Reserve in Ohio, USA - Mud_0915_D1 | ecosystem: Environmental > Aquatic > Freshwater > Wetlands > Sediment ...
AAACAAGGTTTATTTTGGTGCCCGAAAGTTAAGAGATGATAAAGGAGTTCAAAGTATATTATGGCGGCACGCCCGCCACTCAGGAACAGCTTGATGCGATCGAAGAGATCGTCGTCGAACAGGAGATCGGCCGTGTTTGGGAGGCGCGAATAAGGATACCTATCTGCATCGGCGAGGACGGTTCGTGGGATGGCGAGGACGATCCCAACTATGCTGAGAAGGCACGTGTTCGTGTCGAGGCCCGCATCGGCGAGGGCGATTTTATACCGCTTATCGATGGGCGCATTACCGATCAGGACCCGGGAATGAGCACCTATCCGGGCAGCAGTACCCTGACGCTGATAGTCCAGGACGATACAACGCTGCTCCACCGCGAGGCGTCTTCCGAAAGTTTCGCCGGGCAGTCAGACAGCGATATTGCCCGCTCGATTTTTGGCCAGGCAGCGCTCGGTGGGGAGATAGACGTTGAGGATACTGGTGCGCCAACGGATCCGAACGCGGTAGTTCAGCGCCGCGGAACTCCGATGCAGCTTTTGCGGTCGATAATGTCGCGGCGGCCCGATTTTTATGCGTATGTGTTACCGGGTGCGGTGCCTGGAACCAGTGACTGTTGTTTTAAAAGGCTGCCCGAATCCCCCGACCCTGCGCTGCCCGACCTCGTGTTGACCGGCCCCGAAAGCAATATCAGCGGATTCAACATTCTGCGGATGTCGAACCGGGCCTCGGCGCACGAAGGGGCGTCGCTGAATATGGACGATATGAGCGTCGCGACCGCAAGTTCGAGTTCAGCTGATGTTGTGCCGCCGCAGGGCGAGGGCGCGACGCTTGCCGGGAGATCCGATATCCGCATCAGGCGGCTCCCGCCCGGGGTCGGCGACCAAACCGACCTCCAGGAGGCGGCTGACGGAGCAGCGCTTGATTCCAGTTTTACCGTTCGGGCCGAGGGCGTGGTGCTACCGCTCTGTTACGGTGCGATCCTTTCGCCCTACAGGATGGTCCGGGCAAGAGTTTCGAACAGCCGCTATAGCGGCAATTATGTGATTTTTAAGGTTACGCATACACTCGGGATCTCGGAATATACTCAGAGTTTCTCCTTACGCGGAAATGCGGTTGCTCCTGAGGCCGGTGGCGGGGCTTCGGGTCCGGCCGCTGCGGCTGCTGTTGCCGGCGCCGCTTCCGTGAGTTTTAACATACAGGTGGATATTTTCTAATGGAAGATTTTGAATTTGAAGATCAGCTGGTAGCACTTTCCGAATGGCGCAACGAGCACCAATTCGGGAAATACCGTGGCATTGTTGAAGAAGTTGAAGAAGGTGACAACCTCGGCATCATCTCCGTCAAGGTGCCGGATTTGTTCGGCGCGGACCACGTAGTTGAAAGGGTGCGCCCGTGCAGTCCGTTTGCCGGAAGCAAACACGGATTCGTGGTGATCCCGGAACCCCGTGACGGCGTCTGGGTAGAATTCGAGGCGGGAATAATTTCGCGTCCGATCTGGACGGGTTTCTGGTGGCCGGATGGCGCGATGCCCGAACCAAAGGGAAAGCTTGTCCGCAGTTTTATCACCACCAAGGGGCATAAACTACTGCTCGACGACGATAGGAACGAGGTCACGCTTCTCCATTCTGGCGGTGCGGAAATTACTATGACCAGTGACGATATCACGATCAAGATCGGTGATTCCAGCGTCAAGCTGACATCGAGCGATATCACAATGCAGGTGGGTGCGTCTCCGACATCGCCGCAGATCAAGATCGAATCAAGCCAGATCACGATCCAGGCCAGTACTGTGGGCTCGGTAAAGCTTACCTCGGGCGGCGTGGATATCGGTAACGGGGCAATGAAGATAGGAGCCTGAAAGATTATGCCGGGATATATTCTGACAACAATGAGTCAGATCAAATGCACGCACGGCGGCACAGCGATGCTGACCACCACGAACACGATGAGCAAGATTGACGGCGCGCCCGCATTGCTTGAAACGGATGTCCACCCCGTTGTGGGCTGCCCGTTCACGGTGCCACCAGGCAAGCCCCAGCCCTGCATCAGGATCGAATGGACGGCCGGCGCGACTATGTGCAAGAGCAATGGAACAAAGGTTTTAGTGCAATCGAGCGTGGGTAAATGCATCAGCGCCGAGGGAGCGATACAGGGCATCGCGATCATTGCGCAGACACAAATGAAGGCAAAGGCGATGTGAGAAAATGAAACTCGTAAACGGAAAACATCTTTCATTCCCATTTCGCATCGGGAGCGACGGCCGGATGGCCGCGGTCAATACGCTCGAAGAGCATGTCCGGGACGAGATAGTCCAGCTGATCCTTACCAACCCGGGCGAGCGGTCTTTTCTTGTTGATTTCGGCGGCGGCGTCCGGAGGCTGGTTTTTGAAGCAGCCGATGATGCAACGGCGGCAATGGCAAAGGCCGGGATCACGCAGGCGATCAACCGCTGGCTGGGTCACCGCGTCACGCTCGAATACATAAACGTCAAGGTGGAAAACTCAATGATAACGGTAGATATTCGTTACCGGTTGGCTGGTAGCGAGGACACCCGTGTTCTCCGCTTTCAGCGCGATGGGGGGTAATTGATAGATGCATGAAGAGCCCGAACTACCACTGAGAGAATTGGCGCGCAGCGAACCGCTGCTCGAACGCGCGCGGCTAATGACCGATTCACCCGGTCCTAACGCCCCGAACGGCATAAAACTGCTGCGAGTCGCAGTAAATAATCCCAACGATACCGCCGTTCTTGACGTTCATTTTTACAACCTCAATTATCTGCCTGCGTTCCTCGCACGCTACACCGCGAATAACAGCCGCGCAAAGAGCATCTTTCCTATCTCGGGCGGCACGCGGGTTCGTGCTGGCAGCGCCACAGGGCAGGTGCAGGTCGATTCAACGGGAAATCCGCCCAACGCAGCGATCACGCTGCCCGATCCGGCAAAGCCCGTGCTCCGGCTCGTCGTCAAACCCATCGGCGATTATTCCACCTATACGCTTGGTTTGAGCACAACCGGGATACCAAACACGCTGATCGATCCGCTCTTTGCCGAGATCCGCTTTAAGTTCCGCCCGGGCTGTTTTAACAACAACTGCGCGCCCGAATGGGAGGCGGCGCTCCCGCCTTTTGAAGAACCCGTGATCGATTATCTCGCAAAGGATTACAGCTCTTTCCGCCAGACAATGATAGCAGCCATGAGCAGCCGGGTTCCCGGATGGCAGCCGACAAGCGAAGCCGATCTCGATATGGTTCTGGCCGAACTTTTCAGCGTTACGGCCGATGAGCTCAGCGATTACCAGGACCGCGTGATGAACGAGGCGTATCTGGCATCTGCCCGCAAGCGCGTTTCCACCGCCCGGCATGCCCGGCTGATGGATTACCACATCCATCAGGGCAGCCAGGCCTCTACATGGCTTGCACTTGAGATCGAGCACCATACGGGGCAGAAGTCGTTTGAACTCAAACCCGGTCTCGAGGGTTGGGCAGGGCCGGCAGATCCTGCACTGCTTGAAAAAGAGCCCGATCTTTCGGTGCAATATATATCGAAGTGCGAATCCACGCAAAAGGTACACCAATACCTGAATAATATTGGGCTATATACCTGGAGCGACACGATCACTTCACTCGCGGCGGGCAGCATTCGCGCCGACCTGAAGCTGTACCGCAAACTCTACCTGAACGATAACGCTGCTCCGATACCGGTGACTACCAAGGCAGCCGCTGAGGAGATACGCGATTTGGTCAAAACAAAACGGGTCCGCTATCTCCTGATCCAGGAACACCTTAATCCCAAAACCGGAAAGACCGCTGGACGCAACCCGGCAAAACGTCAGCTTTTAAGGCTGATCCCAGAGGGGGCGGAGGCCGTTAACGATCCCATCACGAATGAATGGTTTGTCCGCGTCCGCTGGGAAAAGGAGGATGCGCTCCGCTACGACTACTGTTTTACCGTCGATTGCCCGGCCGACAATCCCGGAACCGCAATCGGCAAGGTCGAAAATGTCTCGCTCTTTCACGGCAATTTGGTCGAGGTCTTTCACGGGCTGCAGCAGACAACTGTTTTCAAGGATGAGGGTGATCCGCTCGTCATCAACCCGGCATTGCCGCTCGAATTCCACTACGAGCGCAATCCGTTCGGAGAGCCGGCGCGCTGGGGCGTGATCTGCCGGCTGCCTGAAATACCGCTTGCCTACAAACAGACAACCCCTGGCGGCGACATCCCGCCTGTTTCCACGTTGGAGGTTACGGTTGAAACATCCGGAGGCGGCAAGGATGTATGGGAAGAAGTTCCGAACTTTATCCACAGCGACGATTCGAGCGAAAACGGCGATCATTTTGTCGTCGAAACCGATGAGAACCGTCGTAGCATTATCCGCTTCGGAAATGGCAGGAACGGCCGCGAATTACCCGATGGCGCAAAGGTTACGTGCACTTACCAATCCGGAATGCCGCTCGACGGCAATGTCGGCGCAGACAAGATTGTTAATTTCAATGCGGCAACTGTCGCTGGCGACCCCGCGTTGCCAGCGATCAATCTCCGCTCCTGCTGGAACCCGTTCGATGTGACGAACGGAATCGACCGCGAGCCAATCGCAGAGATCATCCGACGCGTTCCCGACGCGTACCGGCAGCGCCAGCTCCGCGCTGTGACGCTCGCCGATTATGTCGCCCGCGCAGAAGAGATCGCCGGCGTATCCCGCGCCGCCGCCCGTTATGTCTGGACGGGAAGTTGGCGCACCGTCCGCGTTACCATCGACCCCGTCGGCACTAACGAGCTTTCATATGAACTTAGAAAGGCCGTGGCGGATTATCTGAACGCCGTGCGATTGATCGGCGAAGACCTCGAAATACGCCAGCCTATTTTTGTCCCGCTAGAGATAAACGTAGTGCTCTGCGCCGAGCCCGATGTCTGGCCCGAAGACATCAAGTTTGTGCTCGAACAGGAATTTTCTGCCGGGTGGACCCGCGATGGCCGCAAGGGTTTTTTCCACCCTGACGAATGGACATTCGGACAGGCGCTCTATGCCAGCCAGATCATCGGCCGGGCGATGCAGGTCAAGGGCGTCGAGCATGCGGTAGGACAAAAGGTGACGTCCGGCGGTGTCGAAAAAACCATCAGCGTTTCGATCAAGCGCTGGAATTCGCCTTCTGCAGCCACGGATTCGTTTGAAAATCTGAATCACAACGAGATCATCCAGGTGATGAACGATCCCGATCACATGGAACGGGGGTTTATTAAATTTGATGTCAAAGGAGGAAGGCAGTGAGCGACAAAGATTGCAGAAACGATTGCACCATACCGCTGCGCTTTCCGCGTCGCCCCGGAACCGAGCCGACCGCAACACACGGTGATGACTGCCCGTGCTGCAGCACCTCCTTGGGACGTATCAGCCAGGACAACCGCCCCGCGCTCCCGCGGTTCAACTATCGCATCGGGACATACGGCTCGATCCGCGAATTCCTGTTTTACCGCATCAATATTACGTCCGAGCTTCAAAACTGGACGCACCGCGCTTCGGACGATCCGTCCGTTGCACTGCTCGAGGGCGCCTCGATACTCGGCGATATTCTCACATTTTATCAGGAAACCTATGCCAATGAAGCCTTCCTCGGAACGGCGCAGTGGCGCGAGAGCATTGCCGATTTAGTTCGATTGCTGGGCTATCGCCTTTCTCCAGCGGTCGGCGGAAATGCCGTCTTTGCCTTCGAACTAAAAAAGGACGAGCCCGTTGTGATACCTGCAGGTTTTCCGCTCAAGGCAACGCTCGAAAAGCTTCCAAAACCGGCCGAATTCGAGACTACGGAAGAAATCATCGCATATCCGTGGCTGAACCGATTTAATTTATATCGGCCGCTCGAGGACGGCGATGTAACGCCGATAACGACCGAGTTTTATATTTCTTACCCCGAACAGCTGAAGGAACCGATTAATCTCAAAGTGGGGGACAGGCTCTTGGTCGGGGATCCGCAGCCGAGTTTTTTTTCCGGGTGGGGCGGGAATGTCACAAATGCCGAGATTGTCATCGTGGATTCGATCCGCGAACAACACGGGCGAAAATATTACACGATCAAAGGGAAACTGAAACGCAACTCGAATTCTCCAAGCCTTTTTGTCTACCGCATCGGGCGGACGTTCCATCATTTCGGTTATAACGGCCCGCCAAAGATTGTCGATATCTCGGCAGCGGTAACCTCAACGGCGACGGTGAACACCACGGCAGGTACTACCTCAACATCTTCGACCATTCCGTATCTGAATGTGCCGTTCGCCCGGCCTGTCAGTACGATCGGCGCGTTTTTGAATCCGACGGTAAGCCCCAGCCTGGGCGACATTGATTTTCCAATAGATTCCGAGGCTAAGGATTTGCCGAACAATGTCCCGGTTTTGATTCAGGCCTCTTATACATATCCGGGTCTCTTTTACATCCTTGGTGAGCCTTTACCATTACAAACGACGATCAGAATGATAAGCGATGTTCGAACGGTGGCGATTACATGGGGCGGCGTGAGCGGAACGGTCAGCCGGCTTCGTCTTAATGCAAAACTTGACAGCGCTGTTGGGACAAATGCGAGCATGCAGATAGCCGACGCATTGTTTCATGAAGTAACAAGCCCGCTGTTTACTATCAAACGCGCAAAAAAGGAAACCACCGAGACAACCGGCAACATCCTCTATTTCTACGGCACGGCGGAACAGGTAAAAACTCTCAAAGACCGCCGCATCGTGCTCGAATATCCCGATGCCGAACCGGAAATACTAACGGTTACAGATGTCAACGCAACCTCTGCTGCCGGCACCGAGGCGATCCCGCAACTTCATCCTGTAACGCTGTCAGCCGATATCGCCTATGCCGATTTCCCGAATGACAATCCATCTGTCACCGTTTTCAGTAACCTCGTTGATGCGGACGAAGGCAAGACGCTGCAGGAAACGCCTATCGGCAACGGCAATGCTAACCTCATTTTCCAAAATTTCAAGCTGCCGAAAGCTCCGCTTACCTATCATATCGTGCCGGAAAACACGCCTTCTGAAACGCCTGAAATAGAAGTTTACGTGGGCGGCCGTCAATGGAAACAGGTTGACAGCCTTTTCGGGCACGGCAAGGACGAGCAAATCTATATCGTCCGGGAAGACGCGGAAGGCAATAGCTGGGTGCAGTTCGGCGACGGCAAAACAGGCGCCCGGCTGACGAGCGGAATCAACAATGTGACGGCGGCATACCGAATCGGCGATGGGGCTTGCGGTCCGCTGAAGGTCGATACTAAGGTACAGGCCTCGGCGAAACTCAAGAATCTCGACAAGATCGGGATGCCGTCAGATGCGACCGGCGGAGCACCGCCCGAAGACGGCGAAAATGCCCGCTATGCTGCTCCCGGTAAGGTTCAGAGCCTGGGCCGCATCGTCAGCCTCAAGGATTTCGAGGCAGAAGCTGCCGCTTTACCCGGCGTCGCATCAGCCTCGGCTGCGTGGCAGCTGGTCGGCAACGTTCCAGCGGTTATTGTCACCGTTTTGATGGAAACCGGGCGCAGCACCGAGATCGCCGCCGTTCGCGACACTCTCAATTCCTACAACACCCAGCGCGGCGCCGCCCGACATGCGATCGATGTAGTACTTGGCAAGCGTATGCACGTTACGGCTACGGTTCAATACGTGCTCAAGCCAACGTACCGTGCCGATCTGGTCGAACCCGCGATTCGCCGTGCGCTCGGTGTGAATTTCGGCAAAACCACCCGTGACGAGGATCAGACCGGACTTTTCAGTTTAAGGAAACGCAGCTTTGGCGGGCGCGAATATGCCTCCAGCATCGAAGGGACGGTACAGAATGTCGAGGGTGTTTTATGGGCTAAAACGATGGCATTTACAGGGCTTACGGACTCGGACGAACCGGAAAGCATCGTCCTGCCATCCGTCTCTGTGCTCGATCCGATAGTCGCCTGCGACGGCGGGCATATCCTCAGCCTCTATGACAAGCATTTAATGCTGAGCGCGGTAAAGGAGGAGGGAAGCTGAGATGACAAATAAGAAACGCGTCGAGTTCTATCGTCGGCTCCCGGAGATCTACCGGATCAAGGATGAAGACTTGCCGAAGCTTTATCTCGAAGACGGCCAACCCGTCGCCGCGTACCAGCTTAAAAAATACCTCGAACCTGTCGAGGATATGTTTGCGGCAGTCCACGAAAACATCGAATCGCTCTATCACGATCTTTTTATCGAGACTTGCGACCCGTGGGTGATTCCGTACATCGCCGAACTCCTCGGTACCAGCCACCTTTCGGACGACGAATGGACGCTCCGTGCGGATGTTGCCGATACGATCGCGCTCCGGCGCCGCAAAGGAACGCTAGGCGCAATCGAACTGCTCGCCTTTATCCTTACAAAATGGGGCGTGCACACAGTTGAACTGCTAGAAAACATGGTCTGGAACCAGCACATTAATCACCAGCGGCCGGACGAAGGCGGCACACCGCCATACTCGTTGACGACCGTTCGTCCCGCAACGCCGATCCGCGGCGGAACAATTAGTTTGCACGATCCGTCATTGCTGGCGAAGCTAAACACGCCGTTCGATCCGTTTGCGCATGTCGCCGATGTCAAACCGCACGAGATTGGGCATGTGCGCTACAATATGCCGAATTTGGCGATCTATCTCTGGCGGCTCAAAGCGTACCGTTCAAATGTCCCAACACCGCGAATAAAAAAGGTTACGCCTGATCCAAATCCGCTGACAACGGCCGAATATCCGCAAGCGGCGCGCATAGTTCGCATCAATGTTGACGACATTCCGCTTAATAATCTTTCAAATGATTATGTCATAACCGGGCCTCCCGACCCAAAAAACAACAAGCCCGAGGGGCGTCCAGTAACCCTATTTAACACAAGTCGTTACGAGATTTTTGCAAAGAAAAACGAGGATGAAAATGGACTGAATATCTCGGCTATCAAACCGCGTATATCGAGTGCCGAGCAGGTGCCCGGGCCAATGCCGGTGTCGCGCATTTCGGATTACGATATTGCAAAGGCGTATGACGATTCGCTGGCTTTGCCAACGCCCCAGCCATTCGAAGTATTTGCCGCGGCATCATTTACCGCTCCGCACGAGTATGTCTGGGTCGAAACATATAATCCGGGATTTATCGGGATCAAACTTAATCCGATTAAACCAGACGATCCCGATTTGCTCGATATTTCCGATGTTGGCCTGCAGCTTCATATCCCGAATGCTACGTTCCCGAATCAGAACTGGCTCCACACGTCGCTGCCGCGAAACTGGAAGATCCGTGGTGAAAATCTATGCGCCTGGGAGCGCGGGCTCAATCCGCCGCTTGCCGATCGCGAGATCGCCATTGATCCCGTAAATGGGCGCATCTGTATCGGTGTTTCAAACGATGCGCGCGCAGATGCGCTCGAACAGGATTTGCTGCTGACTTATACCTATGGTGCCGTCGGTCCGGTTGGGGCGCACCCCGTCTCATATCCCTCGCTGTCGAAAGAATTTGATCCGTCAATTTCATCGGTCTATTACAAAGAGGTCGTCTTCCGCGATCCGGCAAAGCAGTTGCAGGCCGTGCTAAAGAAAGCGCTCGAAGATGCGCGCGCTGCGGCTGCGGGTGGCACACGAAAAACAGCGATTGTGATCGAGATACAAGACAGCCGCACGCACCGGCTTGATATCGGCGCGCTCAACGCGGCAGACATTAATAACGAACTTGGCAAGAGTATTCTGCTGACTTGCCCGCTCATCATCCGTGCGGCTGATGGCGAACGCCCCGTGATCGAGCTTGCCCTTCCGTTGGCGTTTCGTCCCGCAAAGGTCGTCGGCGCAAATGCCGCCGAACAGGCTTTACTTGATACGCAAATCGAAGCTCTGTTTGTCCGTCTCGAGGGGCTTTATATCGCACGGGGCTTAAATTATGGCGCTGGGCTTTCGCTCATTTCGCGTGCTGCATTGAACAAGCTCGAGATCCTAAGCTGCACGCTCGATCCAGGCGGATTCCGCCGCTTTAATGGTTCTCGATCGCCGCTTTTGCCTGGGATAAACCTCAAAGAGCCATACGGATTTGCGAGTGCCGCCGATGAGCTTGCCTTTAAACAGACGCCTGAGATCATTATCCAGCGCTCTATTTCCGGAGCAGTCTTTACCGATGAAGGCTATACGCTTTGCCTTTCGGATTCGGTTCTCGAATCCATTCCGGTCACAGTTGGTGCAAAAACTTTTCCGTTTGCCATCACCAGTGCGACAAATCCGGCGACGGGTTTTGCAGGTGCCACGACTATCCGTAACGTGACCGTTTTGGGGCGTGTCCGCGCCACAAGTATCGAAGGCGCGGGAGGCATTTTTACGGGTGTTGTCGAAGCATTCGACCAGCAGCTCGGGTGCCTGAGATATTGCTATTTTGCCGATGATTCAGGGGGCCCTCCGCCACCCAATCAAATCAAAAACCGATTGCCGCAGCATTTTGCATCTGTTTTCGGGGATGAAGCGCGGCTCATTTTTACCAGCGAGTTTTTTGGCGCGCCCGGTTATTGCCAACTCTCGCTCGAATGCGACCCTCGCATCCTGGGAGAAGGAGTGGATATGGATCAGATGGGGGCGTTTAATTTTCTTCAGGAAGCGCACAAATGG
>Ga0115026_10000546_pt1 | contig 10606 bp, 10 predicted proteins | sample Mud_0915_D1_FD_83878 | JGI IMG/M metagenome (GOLD analysis project Ga0115026, IMG submission 83878) | Wetland microbial communities from Old Woman Creek Reserve in Ohio, USA - Mud_0915_D1 | ecosystem: Environmental > Aquatic > Freshwater > Wetlands > Sediment ...
AGAATCTAAATTACATTCAAGACATAATGAACGTAGAACAAGCAAAACAATACATTAAAACTATCGATGGTAAAAGGTCGTGGTTATGCCCTAAAGGTTATAAAAGAACCTATAAACAAGCGAAGGAAATTATTCGGGCTGAGACGAATAGAGAATTGAAAAAGATGTGGAAGGAAATAAAAATAAGAGACGAGAAGATTAAGAAGGAACGTAAGGAAAAACGTATAGCTAAAAAGAATGCTAAAAAGGAAGAAGAAAATAGAGAGAGGAATAATAGGATGACGTTTTTCGGTGGAGCTAAAAAGGAGAAGAAACAAGTGGAAAAAGAAACAGTCGAAGTGGCGAGTGAACCTTTTGATATTAATGAGATTAGTGAATTCTTTAATATCAAACGCCCTAATCCTAAATATTTTGAAATTCCAATTGAGGATAGAGGTAAAGGAAAGAATCGCAATATCCCTATGTATATTGGTGATGAAGATGAATCTATTGTCATATACGATTTTTTAGAAACGTGGAATAGTAATGAAGATAATATCCCTATTGAAGGAAATATTAAGGTAGAAATTCAACAGGAAATAAATGGTCAATGGAAAACAATTGAATACACGTCTAATAAATTGACGACTGTGATGTCATTTGAATTGAGAGATGTGCCAAAAGATGTAGACGCTGATTGGTTTGAAGGTGAAGCAGGTATTGAAGGATGGACTGGAGATGACCCAACATCTGAAAATAATAAATTACGTCTATTGGGTTATAATCAATTTCTTTCGGATGTAGCTATTAGAAGTAATAATCCTATTATGCGTATATTGGTAAAATATGACGTAGCTAAAGAAATTGAACCTGATGAAAAACCGGATAGAAAGCTAAAAGAAGCTATTAATTCACATTGTGTATATTCCGAATTGAAAAAAGAATTGGAATATAAAATACAAACTTTTGATGAATCAGAATGTCCTATTGAGGTTATTATTAAGAATAAAGAAACTATGGATGTTTTTACAAATATTTGGTGCAGTAAATATAATTTATGCTCCGAATGTAAAAGAAAAATTCCTATTGGTTATTATAACGAAATAATGACTATTCTTATTAATAACAAAAATATTAAGAAATATTCTGATGAGTATTATGAGTCTATGAAAAATATTAATCAGAAGTATAAATTGAGAACTATTCCGATACAATTTTATGGATGTAATAAAATGTTTACAAAAATTATTAAGGAAAAAATTCAAGAAGATGCTATAGTTGATTGTTGTTATGAAACTCCGTGTATTAGTCATAAACGTAAAATCAAAGAATATAAAATACTTATGGAAAAACTAAATGTATTAATTATCGAAGATAAACCTTTTCCTATCGATAATAATGATGAAGCTCAAAAGATTGTTAATGATTTGAAAGTCAATATATATTTCTGCGATAGGTTATACAAAGTAGATATAAAATTCGAATCAGAATTACGTAGAATCTTAACATGGTGTTTTATTAACACGAGATATAATCACGTAGAATCTATTAAAAAATTAGATGACGACGGTAATATTAATACGTTTTGTCAAGCGGTAATGGGAATAGCATCATGGGAACCTAAATCTATTGAATATGATGATATGATCAAATTATACGAAGATAATAAAGAAACCGCAACGGCTTTATATCGCAACAATCAATTAAAACAATTGACAATTCCAAGTGGTAAATATAAGGTTAAATATTCAAATTTAGATGATAATGATGATTGTTTTGATAAGGCAATAAAACGTGTAGCACCTTTTTGGAAGAAAACATCTATACAAACAATTGACAATCCTAATTATGAACTATCAAGAATATCAACTTTAATTAACGGATTATGTGTATTTAACACAGTCATTACACCAAATTACGCGCCAGGTATGTTATTACATAAATCAGAAATATTAAATAAGGTAAATTTAGATGATGATTTCATTAAATACGATATATATATTTACGAACATGTAGATTCTTTAAAATATACTAATATTCCTTTAGCAGATATCTTATCTATACCAATTAACCCTGTCAATCAATCATTACCAATTGGTATAATAAAATCTGCTGATAATAATACATTGAAATATTTAATAGATTCGAATATTAGTCATAAAGTAGATAAAATATATCGCAATGAATATATTAATAATATGAAAGGTGTTTTTCACGAGGTAGATGAATCATGTGCGTATTTAACATCTATTAGGACAAGCCCTTATTCTGACGAAGGATTTCCAAGTTGTATGAGCACATTAGTAGATTATTCAGATTGTCCTTACGCAAATCAAGATGGATTACATACAGGAAAATTAAGGTATCATGGCGAATTTTGCATCTATGAGACTGATTTATCTGGAGTGCATCCTTTATTGAAACCTTATATTGTCAAGACAGGATTCGTTAAAAATATGTGTATCTATACGAGAATAGCATTATTAACGATGAGAGATTTAGGTATTAAATTCAAGATATTATATGGACATATTTCATATGGAAAATTTAAGTTAGAATTCACTGAACAAGAAATATTTGATATGAGCCAAAGAGTAGAACATGGTAATGATTTATCGCGTAGAATCTTTCAATTGAAATTCGGTCAATGGGGCGCGTCGGATAAAAATCAGGTATTGAAAATGCAAGGTGATAAAGAACTATGTGCGTTTTTGAAAGCACGATATCCTAATGCCGATATTAGTTATTACAACGATATTACAAATACAAATAGTAAAATAGGTGATATTAACATCAAATTCTTTCAAGAATCTATATGGAATCATAGACATCAGTTTAGCGTATTAGTAGATTATACGGCATCATGTGTATTTGCACAATTGAAGAATTTCGTAATAAATAACATTCCAATAGCAGCAATCCAAACTGACGCATTCTTTATTAATACAAATATTTCAGAAGAAACTATATCAAAATATTTGATTAATGATAGTTTTAGAATCAAATCTAACATAGCCAAAGAATTCAATTCGGTAGATAGAGTATTCTGTATTCCTAAATCGGGTATACCTTTTCTTAAGAAAAATCACGAATCTTTCATAAATTGGGTAAGTAAATTAGTAGGACCAAGAGTATTAATAACAGGACCGGCAGGATGTGGAAAAACACATAATACATTGATGCAATTCGCTAAAACACATCATTTAGTAAATTTCGTAGGACCGTCGTGGAGTTTAATAACTGAAAAGGCAAATAGTTATTCTAAAAAACAACCTGGACATAATTTTAAGGTAAATCCAATGACTCCTTATGGTTTAGGAATAAATGTTTTGGTCGAAAGAACAATAATGAATCCTAATACAAAAGAGTTTGAAGGCAAATTTAAGACATATAAAGATTGTTTTGACCATCCTGGTATTACTGTTTATGATGAAGCAACAATGTCAATAGATACGATATTTAGAGGAGTAATGGAGCTTTTCTACGATAAAGAAAATCCAGATTTTTCATTATATGGACAATTAATCGTATTAGGAGATTTTGGAAAGAATATGTATTTATTTGGCGATGATGAAGGATGTAAAAATCATTTAGTATATTACCAAATTGCTCCAAGGGATATTAATGACCAAATTCGTGGAAAAAGATTATCCCATTTCGAGCATATACATTATGATAAAAATTACAGGTTTGAAGAAGGAGATAAATTACATGATATTACAAGAGATTTAAGACAGTTAATTACCGATAGAAGTATTAGAGGTATTAAACGTGGAATAAGTGATGAAGAACGTAGTAATATGGGAAGATTTAGCGAAAAAATATATATGGACATATTATCTAAATATTATGAGAATGGAATTGTTAGACATGTTAACGAAGATGAATTACATGAAATTTATCAAAAGAATGATGTTATATTGGTATCGAGTAAACAATGTAAGAAATGTAAAGGATTAGATAAGAAGAATCAACAATGTCCAAAAGGAAAAGATTGTAATATGAAATGTGCGTATTATACCGAATTATTACGAGATAAAGATATGATGAAATATTACGTTAATAAGAGAACGGCTAAATATTATAAAGGAGATATTCTACATGAAAAAATAGAGAATTCTGATGAAATGTTAGGGTTTACAGTCCATAGCCAACAGGGGAAGACGATTTCAAAAGAAAATAAATTGTTTATAAGTAAACATCTATTAAATCAACCGCAATTGTTATATACGATGTTATCGCGAGTCCAATCAATTGAACAAGTATACTTTATTGAATAAGTTTATTAATTAATTAATATTTATTATATATTTATCTATTATATATTTGTATAACAACTTAATATAACTTAACATAATTTTTCAAAATGGACGAACACATTCACCTATTTAAGCCAACTAATTCAACTGAATCTAATAAATGTAATAGCAATTACTTTATCATTAACAAACACGAAATCGTATCGAATACTGTTAATTCTATCATCGTTAATTCAGATTTGGCTATTTCTAAATCTTTAGCTGTCGCTCACATCACTAATTTTATCACAGAAATGAATGGCGTTAAAATGGCTAAAGAAATGGCTCAATACAATCCTGACATGACTCCTGCCGAACATTTTATTGACAGACATTATATTCTTATTAAGAACGGTGAAATCTATTTATATCATCATTTTTCGAGGCCGTCTACATCCTATTTCGGAGGACATAAGAATGAAGTTAAACTAAAAGATATTTACTCTATATCATATGTTAATGAATCTTCAACACAATTTGGTATGATTGAATTCAAAAATGGAGATATCGGATTAACCGAGACGGTCAACAAACCTTTGTAGACCTTAAGAAGGAATAAATATTTAATTAATTAATTAATTTTAAATATTTATTTTTTAATAATAATATAATAAGTAAATATATATAAATAAAATTTCGATACAAAAATGTCAATAATTCACCAAGGATATAATAATATGCCAAAACCGCAAGGATATGAATGTATTTTCGGATATATATCCAGATATATAGAATATATTAATGCAGAACATTATATTAGACAATCTCCAATTATTAGTAAAATTTTATGTAAATTACCTCATAAAAATTATATTATTTCTAATTTTTACTTTTTAAAAACTCATGATGAATTACGTGAATCTATTGATTATTTAAATGAAAAATGTATTATGTTAAAAAATATGGACAAAGATGAATTAAGAAAAATTGATGATATGCATTTGATATATATTTGTCGATTATATCAACTACTTGAAATTATTCTATATCCACCTAATATATACAATATGCATCCAAAATTTAATCCTCATATCATTCCTTTAAAATTGTATGACAATTAATTAATTAATTAATTAATTTTAAATATTTATTTTTTCTTTAGATATATATAAAAAAATATTCAACTCAAAAATGTCATCAAATATAACAATATATAATTGTAAATCAACCGAAGAATTTAATAATATTCTAAAAAGAACAGGATATGAAAATATTTTTAGTTGCGTGTCTATATATAGAGAATATTTAAGTAGAGAACAATATAGCACTCAACCTACAATTATTAAAGAAATAATAAATGGTTTACCAAATAAACAATATTTCTTTGTGTCTGACTATTATTATCATATAGATAATAATAAATTAGATGAATCTTTTAAATATTTGAATGAACAATGTATTATGTTAAGAGATATGGATAAAAATGAATTAAGAAAAATTGATGATATGCATTTGATATATATTAGTCGATTATATCAATTATGTGAAATTCTCGTAAGTCCTCCTGGAACAAATACAGAATTTAATCCTCATAAAATTTCCAAAGAATAAAATACTAATTAATTAATTAATTTTAAATATTTATTTTTTCTATAGAATATAATAACAAAATATATATAAAATAATTTTAGAATAACAAATATGGAATCCGATTCGTTTTTAGGTAATATACGAAATGATATAGCTACAATCTATATTATGATGTTTGTAATAATTGGTGTATTAGTAGGTGTAATTTTTATGTCAATGATAACTATTTACCTATCTTGGCAAAGTAATAGCATATTGTCAAAAAATATAGAATATATAAATAATGATATAGAAAATAATAGTTTAAATAATATAAACGATGATATTGCGAATATATCTAATATATCAAATATCTCATCGTTTCACCGTTAATTTCTTTAACATTTCTTTTTTATTTCCTTTATACTTATTATGTTTAATTTTTTTCATAGGTTTGGATATTTTCGATTTCTTCATTGATTTTTTACCACTTCCCATATATTCTTCTTCATCATCGTCATTACCTCTATCAAAAAGTTCATCCAATTGCTTATATTTGGAATATATGGTAATATACCGTTTATATTCTTCATTATATTCAGATTTCATTTCTTCATAAAATGTCTCTTTATCATCTTCATCTTCCCAATTTACAACATCATCAGAATCTAATGTATATTTATAAAATTTCTTTATCAATTCAATTCCTAAATATAATCTTGGAGATAAATTATAAAAATTTATATTTCCTAAATTTGTTTGATTATTGAATAAATTATCGTGATATTGATATAATATTGATTTAGCAAATGAATCAGTCACAATTAATCCTTCGGTTGCAGATGATAATATTTGATTTACGCAATAATATATATTGTTGGATATTACGCCTAAATTATGAATTGTTGATGTATTAAATTTATAAGTTAATTTTTTACTCATTTTTGTTTATATAACAATAGATAAAAAATATTAATATTAATTAAATATTTATTTTTAGAATCCTTGACTCATTTTTTGAATCTCTTTTAATTTCTTAACAGCTTCAATTCTATTCATCTTATTCTTAAAAGTTTGTTCTTTATTACTAACATTAGGAGTTTTTAGTTCTATACGTTTTTCTTTCATCTTAATAGCCTTATTAATATCTCCTTGATATTTATTATAAAAATTTAATTTATGTAAAGCATCGGTTTGTTGGGCGTGTATTAAAGAAATATTAGGTGTTTCATATTTTACTAAATAAGGGTCAGTTCCAATATTTAAAGGAATTGGATTTTCGGACATTTGGTTCTGAATCTCTAATACAGTATTATTTCCACCACACTTTTTACCACCTTTCATTCCTCCGCTTATAAATCCACTGTATTTTCCTCCACTTCTTTTTGGCACATTTGATTCTTTTATCAATTCTTTCACTGTAGGTTCTTTATTTACTTCTTCAGGTCGTTTACTTTCCAAAATTTGATAGGCTTTAATAGAATTCAATAATACTTCATCAGCTTGTTTATCTGTCGCAGTTAATGCGCTTAATAATGCTTTTAAATCTTTAGAGTTTGAAAATGTATTAAATTCATGTAAATAATAATCATACAATCGTAATACTGGAGCATAGCGTAATTCATAACTTCTATTACCTGTTATCTTATAATTGATTGAATTCAATAATTTGTTTACATCTGAATCTGATGGAATTTCCATACCATATTGTTCTAATATATCTTGTAATTCTTCTAATACCAAATATGACCAATTAAATACCTTATTATAATCTATTTTCCACTCACCTGTTTTTTTATCTAAACTTGGTGCATAAGGTAAAACAGTTTGGTCTTTGTCGCGTAGGGGGTCCGCAAACGAATATAAGACTTGAGTTAAGGCCGTTTGATACGCGTCGTAAATTTCTTCATTTGTTGGATAAACCTTTTGTTCTTCAACGTATTTATCTACTTGTTTTTCAAATTCACCCAATACCTTGTCGGCTTGTTTTTGACTATATGTTGGACGCCACGATGTCAAAGTATCCCATATAGAAGATTCCTTATCAGATACCTTATCTTTCACAGATTCTTTACTTTTTTCTTTAGCACCTCCTTCACAACAATAATCTTCTAAAAAATCTAAATTCATATTGTAATATATTATAATCGTTTAATATTGTTTATATACAAACAAAAAATAATATTTAATATTAATTATTTAATTATTTTTTCATATCTTTCAATATTTACTTTAATACAACTAAACATTCATTAATAACCTTTTTAACCGTTAATATACTAATACCATATTTTTCAGCTAATTGTTTCATTGGCATTCTGTATTGATAGTCCGTGTATAGTTTTAGCTTTAATTTTGGGTCTATCTCATCTAATACTGAGTTTTTTACTTTAGCGCGTGTTCCTTGAAGTTGCATTTTCTGACTACGAGGAATAGGAGGATTTTTATCATATAGAGGTAATCCACGCGGATTTTTAATAGGTTCTTTTTCTTGAGGTTTAACAGCTTTAATTCTACTATTTTGACTTAATTTAGCACGTTCTGTAATATGATGCACAGGAGCTTTCTTTACCTTTTTTGGTTCAATAGGTTCATATTCGTCATCATGTGAATCGTATTTATTATTTATTTGTATATTATCAATTCCTTCAATAGTTTCAATATCTACATCATCTTCATCATCAATACCATTATCTACATAATTACTACTACTTGCTCCATTTATTTTACCCATTTTCTTATTAGCCATATATTCTTGACCTGATAAATCACCTGGTTCTTTTTCAATAGATTTACCATGGACATCTTCGTAGAATTTTAGAGCCTTAACCAATGTAGCTTGATTTATGTGAAATTCTTTAAGAATAGCTTGAATTTCATAACCATCCAAATAAGCTTGTGCAATTTTGAGGTCGCGTTGTCGTGCCAAACCCATAGGACGGCCTGTATTAGGATTACGTATAATATTCATTATCTTTTATATATTTCGTATATTTTTATCAAATTGAAAACTGTAAAGTCGTAATTAATTATTTTAAAAATATTTTTAAAATTTATTTTATATATTACTATTCAATTAAAAATATAAAATAATTAATTATTCAATATGACTGAAATTAATAAACACGAAATTAAAACTATTGACGAATCTGAAGTAGAAAACTTAGTTAATAAAAAATGTCAAAAACTCGAAACATTATTCAAAGATTATGAAAATTTTAATAAGGTTGACGATGACAAAACAACATGTTATGATTATGAATTCTTTGGAACGAAAGATTGGTTTAAAGACTTTAAATCATTTAATTCCGATGAATTTGATAAAATTATAAATGAACATAATAAAATTATTAACAAAAATGTTTTAATACCAATCAATCAAAAAACTGTATCTGGAGCCGAATCTGAAACAACTATGGATAAAATTATTGCTATTGATTTACATTATGAAAAATTAAATTCTATGTTGACATATTTGAATTATATGAAAGATTTATATGAATCTGAAAATAATTCTGAATATACAATTTTTCAATCACAAATAGAAATAGATATTACATTATTTCAACGTAGAGAAACATGTTATTTTCTATTAAGAAAAGCATTAGTTTATTTAGACAAATTGGAAAATCTTAATAGATTAGATTGTGCTAAAAATGGTATAGTATAGATTTTTAATATACATCGAAAGAAATCAATTCTATTAGAAAATTATATATATAAAAAAATATTTTCAATAATTAAATATTTAATTTTTTTTCATAATTTTATTTAATTGTATAGTATAAAAGAAATATAATTTAAAAGAATATTTAATATAATCCAAAATGGATGATAATTTAAATACAAAACCTATCATAGGACCTATAGGAGAAAATGACCCTGTTAAGAAAGGAAAGCGTATATTCAAACTCAAGAAAAAGTTGGCTGATAAAGATAAGGGATTTTATTATTTTGATAATACTGGGATTATAGACGATTCTGATAAAGATTTATACCTAAACGATAAAATCTATCCAGCCAATCCTGACATAAAAAATAATACACGAAATTGTTATATGGTGATAGGAGGCTCTGGTTCGGGAAAATCTACATGCTGCGCCCAATATATTTTAAAGTATTATGAAAAGTTCTATTTTCCTAAATCTGACCAAATATATGTAATATCACCTAAAACAAATGACCCTGCATTTAATGGATATAGAATTCACCGACCGGCATTGAATGCACGTAATTTTGTAGATCCTGACACTAAATTAGAATATGACGATTTTGTCATGGACGAAGATGGTGAAGCTAAACGAAGTGCATTGGTAATTTTTGACGATATTGAGAATATATCGAATTTAAAGATAAGGGAAGGTGTATGTAATTTAATGGATAGTATATTAACCAATGCCCGTTATAGAGATATTTGGTGTGTTGTAATTTGTCATAATCCTTTCTTAAAAGCCTTTAAAACCGCACTATTAGAATGTAATTGGACATGTTTCTTTCCTCAAAATATTAATCATAGAATCTTTAATAAATATATGTATGACCATTGCGGATATTTAAAAAATAATCGAAAATTATTGAGTGATATCAAAGCCCGTCATTTATTTATAAATCCCCAAACTAATGTAGCGTTAACACCTCACAGCGCACATATTATATAATTAGATATTATATAATATATTTATATTTTTTTAATAGTATAAGAAATATATACAATAGTATAACAAAATGTCAGATACAGAATTTTTATTAATATATCCCGAATATGAATCAGAAAGTGATTCTAAAGATGAATTTGATATATATTGTTATGGATATTAGTC
>Ga0115026_10000547_pt1 | contig 10603 bp, 10 predicted proteins | sample Mud_0915_D1_FD_83878 | JGI IMG/M metagenome (GOLD analysis project Ga0115026, IMG submission 83878) | Wetland microbial communities from Old Woman Creek Reserve in Ohio, USA - Mud_0915_D1 | ecosystem: Environmental > Aquatic > Freshwater > Wetlands > Sediment ...
GCCATTTCCATCTGGATGCAGCTTAGCCATTTTCGTTGACCACACCCTTAAATCCCTTAATTATATTTTTGACGCCGTAATTAATTGATCACGCGAGATGTTGTCAATAGTTTGGTTTAGTTTCCTGCATCGAATCCTATCTGAAAACCCCAAATAATTGCACCTTTCGTCAGGCAATCTTAACTTCTGCCAGTTTCAACCTGGCCGAGAATCGCTTTTCGGATAGCGCCCTCGAGCTGCGGAGACGGTCCCTACCGCCACTGCCGGGAGTAACGCTTCCGAGCACACTTGTGTCGTACATCGACCACCTGCTTGTCTTGGTCGGCGATAATCAGTTCCCAAATTTCCAAGGCCAATCTGGCCTCGCTCTCGCTACTCTCCTTTTCGATTCTTAATACGGCGATGATTAAACAGTGCTAAGGAGAGATATGGAAGTCAGCTTTTAGATTTCTGATCTAGTGCAGGTTTTTGGTTGTCCCCTCTAACATACTTTTTGTTAATGATTTCAATTAGAATCCGGCAGATGCTTCGAAAAAGATGATAGTCGACGATGCGCAACTTAACACATCAACCATATCACAGCATAAATAACAAGGGGATAGGAGACGTTCACTTTTATCTCCTAACCCCTTGTTATTATTTTGGTGCCGAAGCGGGGACTCGAACCCCGATGAGGGAACCCTCACTAGACCCTGAACCTAGCGCGTCTACCAGTTCCGCCACTTCGGCATAAAACAATTGATTTACTGCAATATTTGTTTTATTTATTGACTTTTGCATTGTATGTCAAGCACATTGTTAGATTCAGGGAACGCTTAAGATGCAGCACATTCAGAGCCTTGACGACATTCGCCACCCCTTTCCGGGTGGCGTCATCACCATCGGAAATTTTGACGGCGTGCACATCGGTCATCAAGCCCTTTTCTATGAGGTCATTGAAAGGGCGCATGCCATCAAGGGCACATCCATCGCCATGACCTTTGAGCCCCATCCGCTGCAGGTTTTAAAAAAGAATGCTTCGCCTCCGGTCATCACGATGTTCGAGCAGAAAGTTGAACTGATTGAGCGCTCGGGCATCGACGTCCTCATCTCCATTCCGTTCACCCTTGAGTTTGCCGCCATCTCGGCCCAGAGCTTCGTGGAGGACCTGCTGGTGCGCAGAATCGGAATGAAGGCGATCGTGGTGGGCGAAGATTACGCCTTCGGCAAGAACCGCGAGGGCAACATCGACCTCCTGAATTCCCTGGCGCCCAGGCTGGGCTTTGAAGTGATCGTGACCAGCCTGATCCGGACGGTTCAGGGGACCCTGGAGCGCATCAGCAGCACAGCCATCCGCGAATCGGTGCAGGCAGGCGAAATGCAGTATGCCTGCCGCATGCTCGGCCGTTATTTCCAGATTCGGGGCACGGTGGTGGCCGGCCGAGATCGCGGCGGCAAACTGCTGGGATTTCCCACGGCGAACCTGAAATTGGAAGATGAGCTCATCCCCAAGACCGGTATCTATGCCGTCACGGTAGAGACCCACGGCAGTCTGCTCCAGGGCGTTGCCAACATCGGCTACAGTCCGACCTTCGACGACCGTCAATTCACGGTAGAAGTGCACATCCTCGACTTCAAAGACTTCATTTACGGCCAGAGGATCCGGGTGAACTTTATAAAGCGCATCCGGGATGAGATAAAGTTTTCGAGCCTCAGCGCGCTTAAAGACCAGATCGCCAAAGATGTGGAAACCGCCCGTAGGTTACTCGCGGAAAACGGCATCATCTGCAGAGCGTGAACACGCATGCGACCCCAAAGATGACTATAGCCCTCGACCCTCTGGACCTTCGTGATTATGATGGCGGCATGTCCAAGCTTCGAATCCTGACATATCCGGATACCTTCCTGCTGAAACCGACCGAACCGCTGAAGAACCTCGACGGGCAGGTGCAGCAGATGATCGACGCCATGGCGGAAACCATGTACGCGGCGCCGGGGATCGGTTTAGCGGCCATTCAAGTGGGCTGGGACAAAAGCCTTCTCATTTACGACATCGCCCCTCGGGACGATCAGCGGCAGCTGCACGTCCTGATCAACCCCCGGATCATCGAGCGCGAGGGTGAGATGATTTCCGAAAACGAAGGCTGCCTGAGCGTTCCCGACTATCGGTCCGATGTCAGACGCGCCGAACGCATCCTGGTGGATGGGGTCGACCGGGAGGGCAACCCACTTCGGCTTGAAGCCGAAGGCCTGCACGCCATCGTGCTGCAGCACGAAATCGACCATCTGAACGGCAGGCTGTTCATCGATCGGATCAGTTCGCTGAAACGGGAACTTTACAAGCGCCGCGTGAAGAAAGCGATGCGCGAAAATGAAAATGCCGTTTAGAATCGTCTTCATGGGCACGCCGGACTTCTCCGTGCCCGCACTCGAATCCTTGCAGGCCGCGGGGCACGAAATTGTTCTCGTGGTGACTCAGCCCGACCGGCCGAAGGGCCGCGGCCGCAAGGTCGAGCCACCACCGGTCAAGAAGAGCGCCCAGCGGCTCGGCCTTCCGGTGATCCAACCCGACACACTGCGCGACGACGTTACGCGGCAGTCGCTGCAGGCTGCCGCCGCCGATTTCTTCATCGTCGTGGCCTTTGGTCATCTGTTGCGCGAATCCGTCCTGAAGATACCCCGACAGGGCTGCATCAACGTGCACGCTTCGCTGCTGCCTCGTTACCGGGGCCCAGCCCCGATCCATTGGGCGGTCATCAACGGGGAAATGGAAACCGGCGTCACCACGATGATGATGGACAAAGGCCTCGACACCGGCGACATTCTTCTGGCAGCTAGAGAGACCATTGCCGCCACCGATACCGCCGGGACTCTCCACGATCGCCTGGCGCGGCTGGGATCGCGCCTGCTCTGCCAAACCCTTGATGCCTTTGCCGATGGAACGATCCGGCGGACTCCTCAGGACCATTCCGGCGCGACCTATGCCCCGCTTCTCAAAAAGACCGATGGGCTGATCGACTGGAAAAAGCCTTCTGCCAGAATCGAGTCCTTCATCCGCGGGATGTCTCCCTGGCCGGGGGCTTTCACCTTCTGGAAGAACACGCGTTTGAAGATTTTCGGGTCGGAAGTGGCCGCGACGGCGACCCCCGGGGTGCCGGGTACTGTTTTAGGCGGCATGCCGGATCGTTTGACCGTGGCGACCGGCGACGGCGCCTTGTCCATACTGGAGCTCCAGAGCGCATCCGGCAACCGCCTGCCGGCCTCCGAGTTCTTGAGGGGTTTCCGGATCCAGCCGGGAGATCTGCTCACCTGAAACCGCGCGGACCAGGATCGAAACCACATCCCCTGCCGCGGCATCCCCTAACTGTTCGGGCCATGACATCACGGCGACCGTCATCTCAACAGCCCCGATCACCGCGTCGGTTTGGCGATCCTCGACTGCAGGCCGTCCGTCTTCTGGTCGAGCTGCAGCGCGACCGCCAGACCCTGGATACCCTTATGGACAAGATGGGAGCGGCCGACAGCCTCTGCGATGGCCGGGACAGAGATCTGCTCAACGCCATCGTCTTCGGGGTGCTGCGCTGGCGCGGCCGCCTGGATTACCTCATCGCCCGCTTCTCGAAGACTCCTCTCGTTAAAATCGACCCTTCCATTCTGAACATTTTGAGGACGGGTCTTTTTCAGATCATCTTCCTAACGCGCATCCCGGCTTCCGCTGCCGTTCACACGGCGGTCGAAACAGCGAAGTCCCTATCCGCCCCATGGGTGGCAGCCTTCGTAAATGCGGTTCTGAGAAAGGCTGCGGCCGAGCATGCATCGGTGCCATTTCCCGATCCCCGCAAGGAGCCGGTGAAGGCCTTGGCGACCATCTGGGCCTTTCCGGAGTGGTTGGTGGAAAGATGGATCGGACGCTACGGCTCAGAGGCCACGGCTCTGCTCTGCGAGAGCATCAACGCCATTCCGCCGCTGGCGCTGCGCACGAACACGCTCAAGGCATGCCGCCGGGATGTCATGGCGGCGCTCGCGGCTGAGGCCGATGCGGTGCAAAACGCCGGCGTGGCGCCGGACGGCATCCTTGTGAAAGGCCTGCGGACGCGGCTAACGGACTTGGCGGCTTTCCGGCAGGGCTGGTTTCAGGTCCAGGATGAAGCGGCGCAACTGGTCAGTCTACTGCTCGCGCCCCGGCCGGGGGAAACCGTGCTGGATGCCTGTGCCGGCCGCGGCGGCAAGACCGGGCACCTGGCCCAGCTCATGGCGAACAAGGGAGTGTTGGCGGCGATGGACCAGAGCGCCGCGCGTCTGGAACAGCTCAAGGAGGAGCTGCGGCGCCTGGGGGTTTCCAACGTGTCGGTCATTGAAGCAAACCTCGGGCAGCCGGCCTCTCAAGACCCGGAAGGCCGGTTCGACCGGGTGCTGCTCGACGCCCCCTGCTCCGGGCTGGGCACCCTGCGGCGAAACCCGGACATCAAGTGGGCCGCCGGCAAGAAAGACCTGCAACGCTATCACACCTTGCAGCTCACGCTTCTGGAGCGGGCAGCCGAGCGTGTAAAGCCCCGGGGCGTGCTGGTGTATGCGGTGTGCTCCCCCGAGCCTGAGGAGAGCGTAGATGTCGTCCGGGCCTTTCTGGCTAAAAACCCTGAATTTAAGCCCGACGACGATACGCCGGATCTGCTGGAGCCGATCCGAGAGCTGCTCGACCCGCAGGGATTCTTGCAAACCTACCCGCACCTGCGCTATATGGATGGCTTCTTTGCAGCCCGCCTGAGGCGCAGGTGAAACAAATTTGGGTTTGTTTCGGATTATAGAATTTCCCTCTTGAGGGCTTAATTCGTAGGACCGAACACGTTTAGGGGTTCAGCGATGAAAATGATCGCTCCTTCCATTCTCTCCGCCGATTTCACCCGCCTCGGGGAAGAGATCCGGGCCGTGGAAGCGGCCGGCGCCGACTGGATTCATGCCGACATCATGGACGGCCATTTCGTCCCCAACATCACCTTCGGGCCGATGGTGGTTGAAGCCGTGCGGCGGGTCACTCGACTGCCGATCGATGTCCACCTGATGATCTCCGAGCCGGAGCGCTACATTGCCGACTTCGCCAAGGCCGGGGCCGACTATATTTCGGTGCACGTCGAAACCTGCATCCACCTGCACCGGACCGTCCAGCTGATCCGCGATGCCGGCGCCCGTCCGGGAGTCGTTTTAAACCCGGCCACGCCGCTGGAAGCGCTGCAGTGGATCTTGGACTATGCTGACTTGGTTCTCGTCATGAGCGTCAACCCGGGCTTCGGCGGTCAGGCCTTCATCGCCAACAGCATCGAAAAAATCCAGCGCCTGCGGCAGATGATCATGGAAAAGCGCCTGACGACGCTGATCGAGATCGACGGCGGCGTCAGCGATAAAACCATCGGCAACATCGCCGCGGCCGGGGCGGACGTGTTCGTGGCCGGCTCGGCCATCTTCGGCAGCCGGGACTATGCAGCCGCCATCCGCGGCCTGCGCGCAAAAATGAACCGGTGAGGAGACCCTCATGAGCCCCAGCGCGACATCCGCCCCCCGAATCGTGGTCATCCACGGTCCCAACCTCAACCTGCTCGGCTCGCGCGAGCCGGAGATTTACGGCCGGCGGTCGCTGAGCGACATCAACGCGATGCTGAAGGACCTCGGCGTGCGGCTGGGTCTTGTGGTCGAAACCTTTCAGTCCAACCACGAGGGGGATGTCGTCGATCGCCTCCAGCAGGCCATCGGCAACTGCGAGGGGGTCATCATCAATGCCGGCGCGTTCACCCACACATCGATCGCCATTCGCGACGCGCTGGCCATGCTCCCCGTGCCGGCGATCGAAGTCCACCTCTCGAACATCCACAAACGTGAACCGTTCCGGCACACGTCGCTCTTGGCCGGAGTTGTGACCGGACAGATCGTGGGGCTCGGCGCAACCGGCTACAGCCTTGCGCTGCGAGCCCTGGCTGAAATGACCCCCGCGCCCATAGCGGTTGCGTAAAAGGGTCTCCCCCAACCCTGGTGCGCGGGAATTTTCATGTGGGGATCTGCGTGCCATGACCATGAAAACAAATCAGATGCTGTTCATCATCCCGCTTCAATCGATCCTAACCTGCGTTGTCGCCCTGGCCCTCGGACCGCTTCCCGGGGCTTCCGCCGCCGAGATGAGCGATATGGAAAGGCGGACCAAGATCGAGGCGATGTACCGCGACTACCAGAAAGATTTTGCGGACGTTGAGGACATCGATCCCCGCGAGGCGATGAAACTTCTGCAGGAAGGCAAGGCCGTCTTTGTCGATGTACGCGAGGCGAAAGAGCAGAAGGTATCCATGCTGCCCGGCGCCATCACGGAAGAGCAGCTTTTGCGCAGCCCCGAAAAATACGGGGATCGCATTCTGATCGGCTACTGCACCATCAGCTACCGCAGCGGCAAACTGGCCCAAAAATTGAAAGCCAAGGGCCTTTCCATGCTGAACCTGCGCGGCGGGCTGCTGGCCTGGGTCCACGATGGCGGCAAAGTCTATGACCAAAACGGCGAGACCCGGCGCATTCATGTGTACGGCCGGAAATGGGACCTGGGGCCGAAGGATTATGAGGCGGTCTGGTGATTACTTATTCGGTCCAACGAGGACAGAATACAGGGTGGTGTAAGCATTTTTAAATTATCGCCCAATCCTCCACTCTTAATTTTTCCACTCGATTAAACTCTTTCGTGTTGTGCGTAATGACAAATAGCCTTTTTGCTAAGGCTATAGATGCGATTTGAAGGTCCCTTTCGCATATAACCAGTCCCTTTTTTTCAAGTTGTGCTCGAATGATTCCATATTTGGCGGCGGCCGATTCATCAAAAGGATGAATTTCCAGCATTGAACGTATTTGCTCAATTTTTGTGCGACGCTCTTTCTTTCTTACAGGTGATTTTTCTATGCCGTAATAAATTTCGGCCAGTGTGATTGCGGCTATCGAGAGATCCTTGGGACTGTGGCTTTTGATCCTTTCCAACAGCGATTGATGGCCACGCATCCAATAGCTGACAATATTGGTATCAAGCAGATACATTGGGTCTTCGGCTAATCCAAATAGAATTCTTTGGATGGCATTGACTTCGGGATTTCAAATTCCGGATCCGCTTTAAAAATGTCCCAAAATCCATCAGGCCAGTTAACTTTTTCTATAGGCTCCAGGATGACTTTTTCACCTTCTTTACGGATTTTCACCTCAGCGCCTTTAAGACGAAACTCTTTTGGAAGCCTGACGGCTTGGGAACGTCCGTTTTTAAAAATCTTTGCTGTGGATTCCATAACGACCATCTCCTTTCACATGATATATACCAGTATATATTTTCTTAAAAACTGTCAAGGCTTTTGTGCATTGGTCCCGTAATACTTTCGATAATACCTTTCTTCATCTGGCTTCCGTCCGAGTCGCCGTTCGAGCAGGTACCGCAAGAAAAGCCCCACCACCGTCCGGAGGTTTACCAGGAAATATCCCGTTTGCCAGCGCCGCCCTGAGACCGTCACGCCCGGACCCAGATAAACAGTGCCGCCTACGGATTTCAGGCGCAGTGAAAGCTCTACGTCCTCCATTAACATGATGGTCGGAAACCCTCCGATGCGTTCCAACGCCGCGGCCCGGACAAACTGGGCCTGGTCGCCGAAGGAGATGCCTGTGACGGCGGCCTTCAGATTGTTGAGAGCGGCAATGAAGCGCTGGGCAGGGTTAGAATTCGCGAACTGCATGCCGAAGCATCCCCCGGCGACCCCGCGATCAGCGGTCAGGGCCTCGATGATTCGTTCCGCGGCCCCTCCCTGTAGCACGGCGTCGGCATGCAGGATCAGCAGCACATCCCCCGTGGCGACATCGGCCGCCGATCGTACCTGCACCCCCCTGCCCCTGCTGCTTCTGATCAGGCGTGCACCGTGAGTCCTGGCGACAGCCACGGTATCGTCGGTGGAGCCCCCGTCCGAGACGATCACCTCGTGAATCCGTCGATGCCGTAGCAGGTCCGCCAGAAGCCGGCCGAGGATGGTGCCTTCATTCAGCGCGGGGATGATCACCGATATGCTGCTCGGCGCCGAAAACATCTGAGGACGGATCAGATTACCTCGGTGAAAAAGACCCCAAGCCAGCAGACCGTAGAACGGCAGATACTCGGGCAGCTTGAGCCAGAAAATCTCCTGGAAGACGCCGGTTCGAAATTCATGGCCCAGTACCGGAAAGGTGAAAAGCACCGCTGCCTGCAGGTAGAGCCAGGCCCGGGAAGGGAAAAAACACATGAACGGCGCGATCATGACCAGATACCAGGGATGCAGCGTCGGCAGAAACACCAGCAGGCTGGCGATGGCGAAATAAACGCCGCGCAGCAGGTCGTCCTCCGTGAGCCAAATCCATCCCAGGCAAAGGGACAATAAAAGGCCGTCGGCTGCAAGCCACCCGGGCCCGAATATCGATCCCAATACTTCCGTGAGGAAGTCATTGTAGTGCATCCGGGTTGCGAATTCGAGCAGGGATCTGAAAAGAGCCGGACCGGCCGCCAGGTAGGGAATGAAAAGCGCCGCGGGCAAAAAGAGCGCCAGGGCTCTCCACCCCGCATCGCGCCTCCAGCAGAAGGGGATGACCGCTGCGGAAAGGTACTTGGCCATCACCGCGAAGCCGATACAAAGATAACCGCCGGCAGTGAATCCCTTGAACAGCAAGAAACATCCCAGGCACAGAAAAAAAACCTGGAGCACATCCAGATGCCCTTCCCCGCTGATGAAGACGATCACTAAGGGATTGACGGCGTAAAACAAAAGCCGTGAAATCGGCAGTTGACGACATCGCAGGAGAGCCGCCAGGACCACCATAACCCCAAAATCGAGGAGCAGAAAAACAGCTTTGAAGAAAAACGGGGTCGGGCTGATCCAGGCCAGCGTTCTGAAGAGCAGGATGGCGGCTGGAGGATAGACGGCAGCGAGCCGTTTGTGATTGATCTTCTGCCAGCATTCGGCCAGCTCTCCCTGCGCCAGGAACGCCAGCGACGGATCGTCCGGGGGAGTGATGTAGGGGCTGAAGCCCTGGTTTTGCACCACTCCTTCCCAGATATAGCGGTAGATATCCGTGTTGGGCGAAAGGAAAAAAAAAGCAGTGCGCGCAGCGATCCCCAGCCCGAAAATAAGACAGAGTGCGTAAGCCGTCTTTAAACGCGCCGGAAAGAACCGGACCATTCCTAAAAGCAGAAAAAAGCCACACCCGTATAGAACCATCGATGCGGCGACATGCCGCCCCAACGGGCCGATGGCGGACAGCAAGAGCATATCAGCCAACCAGGCAACGCAGAGGACGACGAAAGAGGCTGATTTCATGGGAAAGAGGGATGGTCGAAACCAGAAACGATTATGAATCTGCCCGCAGCCTGCTGCGGGCAGATTCATTCGTCGTAATATTCGAGACCGAGATGGGTGATCAATTCTTCCCCGCGCATGTGGCGCAGAGTGTTCTTCAGCTTCTTGAGTTGGATGAACAGGTCGTGTTCAGGGTAAAGGCCCTGGGCCACCATGGGGGACTTGAAGTAAAAAGACAGCCACTCCTGGATCCCGCTCATGCCGGAACGGGCGGCGAGGTCCATGAACAGGGACAGATCCAGCACGAGGGGGGCAGCCAGGATGCTGTCCCGGCACAGGAAGTCGACCTTGATCTCCATGGGGTAGCCGAGCCACCCGAAGATGTCGATGTTGTCCCAGCCCTCTTTGTTGTCACCCCGCGGCGGGTAATAGTGGATACGCACCTTGTGATAGAGATTGCCGTAGAGATCGGGGTAGAGCTCCGGCTGAAGGATGAAGTCGAGCACGCCGAGCTTGCTGACCTCTTTGGACTTGAAGGACTCGGGGTCTTCCAGCACCTCCCCGTCGCGGTTGCCGAGGATGTTGCTGGAAAACCAGCCGCTCATCCCGAGCATGCGCGCCTTGAATCCCGGTGCTAGGATGGTTTTCATCAGGGTCTGGCCGGTCTTGAGGTCTTTGCCGCAGATGGGAGTTTTGTTTTTCTTGGCCAGCTGTTGCAGCGCGGGGATGTCAAGGGTCAGGTTGGGCGCTCCGTTGGCATAGGGGACGGCCTCCGTCAGCGCCGCGTAGGAATAAATCATGCTGGGTGCAATGCCAGGGTGGTTTTCCTTGAGCCCCTTTTCAAACGCCTCGATGGTCTGGTGCACGGGGCCGGGTTCAATGTAGATTTCAGTGCTCCCGCACCAGGCCATGACCACGCGCGCCAGATGGTGGCTCTTCTTGAACTTACGGATATCTTCTCGGACCTGGTCGGCCAAGTCCATCTTGGTCTGGCCGCGCTTCACGTTGGTGCCCGTCAGCCGCTTTACATAGTTCTGCTCGAAGACCGCCGGCATGGGCCGGATCTGCTCCAGTTCAGGCCGCAACTGGTCCAGCAGAGTCCGGTCGAGCACACCCGCGTTGCAGGCTGCTTCATAAGCGTTGTCCTCGAAGATGTCCCAACCGCCGAATTCAATATCCTTCAATTCCGCCAGCGGCACGAAGTCCTTGATTCTGGGGCAGCGCTTTTCCGTGCGCTTGCCCAGGCGGATGGTGCCCATCTGGGTCAACGAGCCGATCGGCTTCCCCAGTTGTTTACGCAC
>Ga0115026_10000549_pt1 | contig 10589 bp, 11 predicted proteins | sample Mud_0915_D1_FD_83878 | JGI IMG/M metagenome (GOLD analysis project Ga0115026, IMG submission 83878) | Wetland microbial communities from Old Woman Creek Reserve in Ohio, USA - Mud_0915_D1 | ecosystem: Environmental > Aquatic > Freshwater > Wetlands > Sediment ...
GGTCATGACGCCGCCCAGCGTCTCGATGCCGAGCGACAGCGGGGTCACGTCGAGCAGCAGCACGTCCTTGACCTCGCCGCCGAGCACACCGCCCTGTATGGCGGCGCCGATCGCCACCGCCTCGTCCGGGTTCACGTCCTTGCGCGGCTCCTGGCCAAAGAAATTCTTCACCGCCTCCTGCACCTTGGGCATGCGCGTCTGGCCGCCGACCAGGATCACGTCGCCGATGTCGGACGCCTTCACCCCGGCGTCCTTGAGCGCAATCTTGCACGGCTCGATGGTGCGCGCGATCAGGTCCTCGACCAGCGCCTCAAGCTTGGCACGGGTGAGCTTGATGTTGAGGTGCTTCGGCCCGCTGGCGTCGGCCGTGATATACGGCAGGTTGATCTCGGTCTGCTGCGCCGAGCTCAGCTCGATCTTGGCCTTCTCGGCCGCGTCCTTGAGGCGTTGCAGGGCGAGCGGATCCTTTTGCAGGTCCACGCCGGCGTCTTTCTTGAATTCATCGACCAGGTAATCGATGACGCGCTTGTCGAAGTCTTCGCCACCAAGGAAGGTGTCGCCGTTTGTGGACAGCACCTCGAACTGGTGCTCCTTGTCGACCTCGGCGATTTCAATGATCGAGATGTCGAAGGTGCCGCCGCCCAGGTCATAGACCGCGATCTTGCGGTCGCCTTCCTTCTTGTCCATGCCGAACGCGAGCGCGGCGGCGGTCGGTTCGTTGATGATGCGCTTGACCTCGAGGCCGGCGATCTTGCCGGCGTCCTTGGTGGCCTGGCGCTGCGAGTCGTTGAAGTACGCCGGGACGGTGATAACCGCCTCGGTCACCGGTTCGCCGAGATAGTCCTCGGCGGTCTTCTTCATCTTCTGCAATACGCGCGCCGAGATCTCCGGCGCCGCCATCTGCTTGCCACGCGCCTCGACCCAGGCGTCGCCGTTCTTGGCCTTGACGATCTTGTACGGCACCATGCCGACGTCGCGCTTGACGACGTCGTCCTCGAACTTGCGGCCGATCAGGCGCTTGACCGCGTACAGCGTATTTTGCGGGTTGGTGATGGCCTGGCGCTTGGCCACCTGGCCGACCACCACCTCGTCGTCGGAGGTGAAGGCAACGACCGACGGTGTGGTGCGATCGCCCTCGCTGTTCTCGATGACGCGCGGCTTGCCGCCCTCCATGACTGCCACGCAGGAGTTGGTGGTGCCCAGGTCGATGCCGATGATCTTGCCCATTGCGGTTAGTCCTCGCTTCCTGAAATGTCCGGGTGATTAAACCGAAGTTGTTGGTGTGATTGGGGTTTGCGGACGGCTTTTCAAGCGGCCGGGGCCTTGGCGACCAGCACCAGCGCCGGGCGCAGCAGCCGGCCGTTGAGCAGGTAGCCGCGCTGCAGGGTCACGAGCACGTGCTGAGGCGGCACCTCGGCCGACTCCTGCACGCTCATGGCCTGGTGTTTCTCGGGGTCGAACTTGTCGCCCTTGGCCGGATTCACTTCGGCGAGCGCGAACTTCTGGAAGACGCTGTCCATCAGCTTGATGGTCAGATCGATGCCCTCGAACATCTTCTCCAGGGCCGCACCGGCGGCCTGCAGGTCGACGGTCTTGGCACGTTCGAGGCTGTCTTTCACGGCCAGCATCTCGAGGGCGAACCGCTCGATGGCGAACTTGTGGGCGCTGGCGACGTCGGTCTCGGCGCGGCGGCGCGCGTTCTCGGTCTCGGCCTTGGCACGCAGGAATCTGTCGAGGTGTTCGGCCGCCTGGGCACGGGCAGCTTCGAGCTCGGCCTTGAGGGCGTCGATCTCGTTGGCCGGGGTCGGCGCCTCGGCAGGGGCCGCGTCGGGGCGAGCCGGATCGGTCGAAGTCATTGCGGATGGCACCTGGTTTTCAGAGTAAATGGAATCGGTCGGGCGGCACACGGCCGCCCGGCTCGCTTGGGCATGGGGCTGGGGCTGGCGGTTTTCAACCCGCCGGTCAGCTGCGATCCACGGACAGGGCTCCGCCGAGCAGCCGGGCGGTGACGTCCACGATCGGGATGACGTTCTCGTAAGCCATGCGGGTCGGGCCGACCACCCCGAGCATGCCGACGATACGGCCGTCGACCTGGTAGGGCGCGGCCACCACGCTGCACTCTTCGAGCGCCGAATACCCCGACTCGCCGCCAATGAAGATCTGCACCCCGTTCGATTGCAGGCAGTGGTCGAGCAGGTGCAGCAGGTCGCGCTTGGTATTGAAGGCATCGAACAGACGGCGCAGCTTGCGCACATCGCCGAGCTCGGGGACCTCGAGCAGGTTGGACTCCCCGCTCACCACCAGGTCCGGACCCGGGTCGCGCTCGTCGGCGAACATGTGCCGGGCCATGGCCATGGCGAGGCGCATCGTTTGCTGCATGGCCTCGCTGTCCTGCTGCATGGCGGTGAGCAGTGCCTGCTTGACCTCGGTGAGGTAGCGGCCGCCGTAGGAGGCGTTGAAGAAATTGGCCGCCTCGGTGAGCTCGGCCGGGGAATACGCCCGGTCGGTCACGATCACGCGGTTGTGCACCCGCCCCTCGTGGGTCACCAGGATCGCCAGCACCCGGTTGGCGGACAGGTTCAGGAATTCGATCTGGCGCACCGCGGTCTGCTCCTGGCGCGGCAGCATGACGATGCCGGCCATGTGCGTCACCTGCGACAGCAGCGACGAGGCCGACTCGACCAGCTGCTGCGGGTCGGGCGCCGCGCCGAGCTCGCCCTCCAGGCGGCGGATTTCGGTGGCATCGAGCGTGCGCACCTTGAGCAGCGTGTCGACGAACACCCGGTAGCCGAGCGCAGTCGGGATGCGACCGGCCGAGGTATGCGGGGAGCGGATCAGCCCCAGTTCCTCGAGGTCGGCCATCACGTTGCGAATCGTGGCCGGGCTGAGCTCGTGACCGAACTCCTTGGCGAGGGTGCGCGAGCCGACCGGCTGACCGTCGATGATATAGCGCTCGATCAGCGTCTTGAGCAGCGATTCGGCACGAGGATTGAGCGTTGTCATGACCACCAGCCACCGGCTACAACCAGATAGACTATATTCTGGCACTCGCCGGGCGCGAGTGCCAGCCGGAAGCTATCAACCGTCCCAGGGGCTGTCAACGGCGAGCCGTCCCGTGGTCGTCGTGCCGGCGCCGATGCGGGCGTTTGGTGCCGGCATGGCCGCATGTTAGTTTTAGGAAAAGGAACCGGTCTTCGACCCTCATGTCCGCCCAAAAACCCATTCGCACCGTCGGCCTGTTCGGAAAATATGGCAGCAAGGGCGCCGGCGGCGTTATCGAAAAGGTGTGCGGATTCCTGCGCGGACGCGGCCTCGAGGTGCTGCTCGAACAGGCGACCGCCGAGTTCATGGAAAAACCCTGCGCCCCGAGCCGGTCGCTGGACGAAATCGGCAACGAGATCGACCTGGCCGTGGTTGCCGGCGGCGACGGCACCATGCTGCACGTGGCCCGGCGCATGGCGCCGCACGGCGTAGCGCTGATCGGCATCAACCTCGGGCGGCTCGGTTTCCTCACCGATATCCCGACCGAGCGCATGCAGGTCGACCTGGCCCATATCCTGGACGGCGAATTCGAGTCCGAGGACCGCATCCTGATCGAGGCCGAGGTGGTGCGCGACGGCAAGGTGCTGCACACCGCCAACGCCCTCAACGACGCGGTCATCAACAAGGGCGCGCTCGCGCGCCTGATCGAATTCGAGACCTGGGTCGACGGCGAGTTCGTCAACTCGACCCGCGCCGACGGCATCATCATCGCCACCCCGACCGGTTCGACCGCCTATGCGCTGTCGGCCGGCGGGCCGATCCTGCACCCCACCCTCCCGGCGCTGGTGATCGTGCCGATCTGCCCGCACACGCTCAGCGACCGCCCGCTCGCGGTCGGCAGCGACAGCCGCATCGAGATTGTCATGGCCGCCACCAGCCAGCAGAGCGCGCACGTGACCTTCGACGGCCAGACCAACTTCGCGCTGCACGACCAGGATCGCATCCGCCTGCGGCGCGCCGCGCAACCGGCGATCCTGATCCATCCCAAGCGCCGCAACCACTACGAGGTGCTGCGCGTGAAACTCGGCTGGGGCGAGCAGTACTGACGTGCTCAACCACCTCTTTATCCGCGACTTCGCGATCGTCCAGAAACTCGAGCTCGCCATCGAGCCGGGGCTGACCGTGCTCACCGGCGAGACCGGCGCCGGCAAGTCGGTGCTGATCGACGCCCTGGCGCTGGCGCTCGGCGAGCGCGCCGAGAGCCTCGTCATCCGCCACGGCTGCGACCGCACCGAGGTCGCGGCCGGCTTCGATCTCCACCCCGACCAGGATCCGGCGCAGTGGCTCAAGGCCCACGACCTGTTCGAGGACGGCGAGTGCCTGCTGCGGCGCGTGGTCGAGCGCGACAAGGGCTCCAAGGCCTGGATCAACGGCCGGCCGGTGCCGGTGCAGATGCTGCGCGAGCTCGGCGAGCTGCTGGTCGACATCCACGGCCAGCACGAGCACCAGTCGCTGCTGAAGCGCGAGGCGCAGCGCCAGATCCTCGACGACTACGCCGGGCTCACCGGCCAGGTGAACGCCCTCGGCGGCATCTACCACGCGCTGCGCGAACTCGAAGAGCGGCGCGCCCATCTTGGGCGCGAAGGCGCCGACCGCGCCGCACGCATCGAGTACCTGCGCTACCAGGTACAGGAGCTGGACGCACTGCAACTCACCGCCGAGGAGATCCCGCAGCTCGAAGACGAGCACAAGCGGCTGGCCAATGCCGCCGAGCTGGTACAGGGTGCCCAAGGGGTCGCGCACGTGCTGTACGACGACGAGGAACAGGCCGTTTCGACGCGCCTCGCGCAGTGCATCCGCCAGCTCGAATCGCTCAGCGACTACGACGCGAAGCTCGCTGAGCTCGCCGGCCTGCTGAGCGAAGCCAGCGTGCAGGTCGACGAGGCCGCGTCCCGCCTGCACCAGTATGTCGACAGCCTCGAGATCGACCCACAGCGCCTCGAATGGCTGGAGGGCCGGATCGCCGCCCTGCACGAGTTGTCGCGCAAGCACGGTGTCCGCGCCGAGGAGCTGCCGGAGGTGCTGGTGCGGCTCAAGACCGAGCTCGGCGATATCGAGGACTTCGACGTCAACCTCGAGAAGCTCGACCGCGAGATCGTCGCCGGCCGCAAGGCCTATCTCGAGCTCGCCGGCACGATCTCGCGCGAGCGTGCCAAGGCCGCGACCCGGCTCGGCCAGGAGATCGGCAAGGAGCTGCCGGGGCTCGGCATGCCGGGCGGGCGCTTCGAGGTCACGCTGACGGAACTCGCGAAGGGCGAGCTGTCGGCGCACGGCCTCGAACGCGTCGAATACCAGGTGAGCGCCAATCCCGGCCAGCCGCTCAAACCGCTCACCAGGGTCGCCTCGGGCGGCGAGCTGTCGCGCATCTCGCTGGCCCTGCAGGTGGTCACGGCCCGGGTCGGACGCATCCCGACCCTGATCTTCGACGAGGTCGACGTCGGCATCGGCGGCGGTGTCGCCGAGATCGTCGGCGCCCAGCTGCGCACGCTCGGCGGCGCGCGCCAGGTGCTGTGCATCACCCACCTCGCGCAGGTTGCGGCCCAGGGCCACCATCACCTGCAGGTCACGAAAGAGACCGCCGGCAATACCACCATCACCCACATCGGTCCGCTCAACGGCGGCGAACGGGTGCACGAAATCGCGCGCATGCTCGGCGGGGTCGAGATCACGCGCCAGACGCTGGAGCTGGCCGCGGAAATGCTCAAGCGCGTCACGGAGAAGGCCGATGTCCCCGCCTGAGGCCGCCGTGTCGATCCAAACGCCGCTGGTGCGTCCAGCCGCGATCGGCGACGTGCCGACCATCCATCACCTGCTCGAGATCTACGCCGCCAAGGGCAACCTGCTGCCGCGCACCTTCAGCGAGCTGTACCGGCACCTGCGCGACTTCTTCGTGATCGAGGTCGATGGCCGGGTGGTGGCGTGCGCGGCGCTCGAGATCTTCACCGAGGATCTCGGCGAGGTGCGCAGCCTGGTGGTCGACGAGGCCCACGAGCGGCGCGGCCTCGGGCGGCTGCTGGTCGAGCGCGTGCTCGACGAGGCGCGCACCATCGGCCTGCGCCGGGTGATGGCGCTCACCTACGTGCCGCCGTTCTTTCACAAGCTCGGCTTTCGCACCGTCGGCAAGGAGACCCTGCCGGAGAAGGTCTGGGGCGTATGCGTGAAGTGCTACAAGTACAACAACTGCGACGAAACGGCGGTGTTGAAGGAACTCAAGTAGCTATCCAGTAGGGTGGGCACGCAGCGCCCACCGATTTCCACTGCGTGCCCACCCTACCCAATCCGCGCCTTGCTACTTGTTTTTCTTCAACATGTCCATGAACGGCGTGAGAAAGTCCATCGGCACCGGGAACACGATGGTCGAGCTCTTTTCGCCGGCGATGCCGCTGAGTGTCTGCAGGTAGCGCAGCTGCAGCGCCTCCGGGCGCTTGCTGATGAGTTCGGCGGCCTGCACCAGCTTCTCGGCCGCCTGCAGTTCGCCCTCGGCGTGAATGATCTTGGCGCGCCGGGTGCGTTCGGCCTCGGCCTGCTGGGCGATGGCGCGCACCATGGTCTGGTCGATGTCGACGTGCTTGATCTCGACGTTCGCCACCTTGATGCCCCAGGCGTCGGTCGAGGCGTCGAGCAGTTTCTGGATGTCGACGTTGAGCTTGTCGCGCTCGGCCAGCATCTCGTCGAGCTCGTGCTTGCCGAGCACCGAACGCAAGGTGGTCTGGGCGAGCTGCGAGGTGGCGGCGAAGAAGTCCTCGACCTGGATGATGGCGCGCTGCGGGTCGATGACCCGGAAGTACACCACCGCATTGACCTTGACCGACACGTTGTCGCGCGAGATCACGTCCTGGGGCGGCACGTCCATCACGATGGTGCGCAGGTCGACCCGCACCATCTGCTGGACGCCGGGGATCACCATGATCAGGCCCGGCCCCTTGACCTTCCAGAAGCGCCCCAGCAGGAACACCACGCCGCGCTCGTACTCGCGCAGGATGCGCAGCGAGCTGAACACCACGATAAGTACGGCCAGAAACAGAAAACCACCCGAAATCGCCATGTCAGCTGTCCTCCGCTTGGGGTTCCACCAGTAATACCAGTCCGTCGCGCCCGGTCACGCGCACCTTCTGCCCGGCCGCGACCGGCGTGCGCGAGCGTGCGTTCCAATCCTCGCTGTGCACACGTATGCGCCCCTCGCCGCTGAAGGCCGCGAGCGCAACGCCGTCGGCGCCGATCAGTTCTTCCTCGCCGCTCACCACGCGGCGGCCGCGCGCCTTGAGCGCGAGCGTCGCCACGGTGAGAAAGAACGCCGCGCTCACCAGCGCCACGCTGCCGATCAGCCACAGCGAGATGCCGAACCCGGGCACCTCGGTGTCGAGCAGCAGCACCGAGCCGACCACGAAGGCGATCACCCCGCCGATACCGAGCACGCCGAAGCTCGGCACAAAGACCTCGCCAACGATGAACGCGATGCCGAGCAGGATCAACCCCAGCCCGGCATAGTTCACCGGCAACACCTGGAAGGCGAACAGCGCCAGCAGCAGGCAGATCGCCCCGACCACGCCCGGCAGGACGAACCCCGGATTCCACAGCTCGAAGAACAGCCCGTAGATGCCGAGCAGCATCAGGATATAGGCAACGTTGGGATCGGTGATCACTGCCAGCAGCCGGCTGCGCCAGTCCGGCTCGATGGTCACCACCTCGATGCCGCGGGTCTTGAGGATGCGGGTCTGGCCGGCCGCGTCGACCTTGCGGCCGTGCATGCGCTCGAGCAGTTCCGGGACGTCGCGCGCCACCAGGTCAGCAACCTTGGACCGCACGGCCTCCTCGGCCGGCAGGCTCACCGCCTCGCGCACTGCGCGCTCGGCCCACTCGACATTGCGGCCGCGCATCTGCGCAAGGCTGCGGATGTAGGCGACCGCGTCGTTCACCGCCTTGCGGGTCATGGCGTCGCCGGCCGGTTCCTTGTCCGGTTTGCCCTTGTCGCCTGGCTTGGGCTTGTCCGACTTGCCCGGGTCCGGCACCCCGCCGATCTGCACCGGGGTGGCAGCGCCGAGATTGGTGCCGGGCGCCATCGCCGCCACATGGCTCGCATACAGGATGTAAGTGCCGGCACTCGCGGCGCGCGCGCCGCCGGGTGCCACGTACACCGCCACCGGCACCGGCGAGGCGAGGATGTCCTGGATGATGACGCGCATCGAGGTATCGAGCCCGCCGGGCGTGTCCATGCGCAGGATCACGACCTCGGCGCCCTGCTCACGGGCGTTCTTGAGCCCGCGCTTGACGTAATCGGCACTGGCCGGCCCGATCGCACCGCGCACCTCGAGCAGTACCGCCGGCCGGGACGCAACCGGGTCCTGCCCGGCCAGCCACAGCGGCCAGACGGCGAGCAGCGACAGCAACACGACACGCACGGCTTTCATGGCGGCGGTGAACTCCGTTGTCCGGTACCGTGACCCGGCGGCCACCGGCGATGCCTGCGGGTTACGACTCCCGCTTCGAGCACTTGCCGTTCTTGCGCATCCCCTGGCAGGCGCCGTAGATGTACAGCGAGTGCTCGTCCATCACGAACCCGGCCTTCTCGGCGACCTTGCGCTGGCGCTCCTCGATGGTCGGGTCGTGGAACTCGAACACCTTGCCGCACTCGACGCACACCATGTGATCGTGGTGGTGGCCCTGATTGAGCTCGAACACCGCGCGCCCGCCCTCGAAGTTGTGGCGGATCACCAGCCCGGCCTGCTCGAACTGGGTCAGCACCCGGTATACGGTCGCCAGCCCGACCTCCTCGCCGCCGGCAAGCATCTGCTTGTAGACGTCCTCGGCAGTCATGTGCCGCACCTTGGCGCTCTCGAGGATGTTGAGAATCTTCAGGCGCGGCAGTGTGGCCTTGAGGCCGGCCTTCTTGAGATCGGTGCTGTCGGTCATGCGCTCGTCCGCATCGCGATTCGGCGCCCGTGACCCCGGGCCGCCACAAGGGTTATCATAGGCCCAGTCTAAATCAGACGCATTCCAATTTCACACTCCATGCGCACCCTGTTCGCCGTGCTGCTCGTGGCCGTCACCACCGGCTGCGGATTCCTGTATCGACCCCAAGTGCAGCAAGGCGTGCCGCTGACGGCCGAACAGCTGGCCGGGCTGCGCCCGGGCCTGAGCAAGCGCCAGGTGCAGCTGCTGCTCGGCAGCCCGCCGGTCACCGACGCGTTCCATCCGGACCGCTGGGATTACGTGTACACGATCGGCGAAGCCGGCCAGGTGCCGGCGCCAGAGAAGCGGCTGACGCTGCACTTCCGCGATGGCGCGCTGGTACGTGCGGAAGGTGAACTGGCACCGGCAACGCTCACCCGGCCGGCCAACGGTACCGGCAGCAACGGCAGCAACGGCACACCCGCGCCGCGCTAGCGCGATTTTCCCTTTCCGGCACGCCGCCGCCGCGTCTCCTTGGGATCGGCGATGAGCGGCCGATAGATCTCGACCCGCTCGCCGTCGACCAGCAACCGATCGAGGTCGACCGGTTCGCCGAAGACTCCCACCCGGTTGCGCCCGAGATCGATCTCGGCGAATTCGCTCAGCAACCCGCTGATGCGAATCGCGTCGCGCACGCTGCTGCCGGCCGGCAGTTCCAGGTGCCGGACCGACTGGTGGCCGGCAGTCGCATACACCACCTCGATGCGCAGCTCAACGCCGCCCATACAACGCCTCGGCGCGGCTGCGGAAACTGTCGACCAGGCTGTTGGCGATCGACTCGAACACCGGCCCGATCACCATCCCGAGCAGACGGTTCGAAAAGTCGAAATCGAGCTCGAGCGAGACCTTGCAGGCCTCGGCGTCGAGCGGATCGAAACGCCAGTAGCCGTGCAGCTTGCGGAACGGTCCGTCGACCAGCTGCATCTCCATGCAGCGCCCCGGTTCCAGCCGGTTGCGGGTGGTAAAACTCTTGTGCACGCCGCGGTAGGCGATGTCCACCGACGCGGTTAGGCTGTCGTCCGCGCGTGTCAGGATGCGCGCGCCGCCGCACCACGGCAGGAACTCACCGTAACGCTCGACGTCGGCGACCAGGCCGTACATGGCGTCGGCACTGTACGGCACCAGGGCGGATTTGCGGATGACGGTCACAGGAACAGATGGATCCCGGAGAGCACGAACACCAGCGCGACCGGCACGACCACGCGGTTCAGCCACAGCCACACGTCGTGCACACATGGCGAATCGATAGCGAGCGCTTCGCGCGTCAGCTCCGGCCGCAGCACCCAGCCGGCGAACACGGCCACGCCCAGCGCCACCAGCGGCAACAGCACGAACGAGGTGATGACGATCAGCACGTCGAACAGACCGAGCGTACGGGTGACGCCGAACAGCACAAACGAGAATGACCACGGGTGCAGCGACAGGATGCCGATGACGCCGATCAGCCAGCTGGCGCCCCCGACCGTGACCACCGCGCGCGTGCGGGTCATCGCGTACCGTTCGCACAGCCATGCCACGGCCGGCTCGGCGAGGCCGAGCGCCGACAACCACGCGACCAGCGCCAGCAGCACGAACAGCAGCGCCCGCATCACACCACC
>Ga0115026_10000550_pt1 | contig 10588 bp, 10 predicted proteins | sample Mud_0915_D1_FD_83878 | JGI IMG/M metagenome (GOLD analysis project Ga0115026, IMG submission 83878) | Wetland microbial communities from Old Woman Creek Reserve in Ohio, USA - Mud_0915_D1 | ecosystem: Environmental > Aquatic > Freshwater > Wetlands > Sediment ...
CCCAGTTCTTCCGGGGTCTGACCAGCGCTGAGGGTCTCAAGGCCAACGCCGCAGCTGCCATCGGAGTAATTATTGCCGGCTGTGTTTCTCTGGCACTGGTTCCCCTGGCAGGCATCAAGCTCGGAGAGACACTCGGTCTCTTTGCCGGATCGGGAACCAGCACCGCAACGCTGCAGGCTATCATCGCCGCGCTCAAAAATGACAGTGCAGCGGTCGGCTACAGTGTCGCCTATCCCTTCGGTGTTGCGGGACCCATCCTGTGCATGTATATGCTCAACGCATGGCTCAAGCCAAGAATCGAACAGCCGGCGGGACAGCAGATCGAGACTGCGGAAATCATGCTTCGCAATCCAGCCTTCTTTGGCGTCCGCTTCCCGGAACTCTCCGCAAAACTGCCTGTCGGTGTCGCCATCGCTGTTGTGCGCAGAAAGGGGCAGAACCGTCTGCCCTCAGACAGCCTTATACTGACCCAGGATGATGCGCTGCTCGCAACAGCCACCAACAAATCGGCGTTGGAGAAGGCTGTAGCCCTCCTTGGTGAACTGCAGCCGGGCGTCATCGCCAGCGACCGCCAGGATCTGGACTTAATCCGGGTTTTTGTTTCGAAGCGCAGCGTTGTCGGCCGTGCCATCGCAGACCTCGATTTTCCTGAAGACATGGCGTGTTCCATCGTCCAAGTCCGTCGTGGCGACAGCGATCTGATGCCCAGCCCGGACTTGATCCTGGAAGTCGGCGACCGGGTCGGAGCGCTGGTGCACCGCTCCAAGATCAAGCAGGTTCGCGCCTTCTTCGGCGACTCGATCAAGGGGACCGCTGATTTCAGCTATATCTCGATCGGCATCGGAGCTGCGCTCGGCCTGCTCGTCGGGATGGTGCCGCTGCCGATTCCCGGGGTGGGCAAGATTACACTTGGCCTCGCCGGCCTGCTTCTTTTCGCCCTGTTCCTCGGAAAGGTCAGGCGCACAGGCCCCTTTGTCTGGACCATGCCCCTGTCTGCCAACCTCGTGCTCAGAAACTTCGGGCTGACCATCTTTCTGGCCCAGGTCGGCATTACCTCCGGACCCAAGTTCTTTGCCACTGTCGGCACGACGGGAATAACCTTCCTGGTCTACGGTGCTTTCATTGCGCTTGCGCTCGTCCTTATCACCGCGTTCATATGTCTCTGGGTGTTCCGCCTCCCCTTCGATACTGCGCTGGGCGTGATCTCAGGCGCTACCGGCAACCCGGCCATTCTTGCCTTTGCCAGCCGTACCGCACCGACTGACCGGCCCGATGTTGGCTACGCGATGATATTTCCATCAATGACCATCCTCAAGATTCTGTTTGTTCAGATCGCCGCCATATTGGTCGGTGCTTAAGTCAGTTAGTAGATATTTTGTACTGGACGATATGCCATACTCCGCGCTGGCGAACTGACAAAAAACACTCGGAAGTGCGTGCATGGTACAATAGACCAAGGTCGCCCTGCATACAAGACAATAGGAGGTTCACAGCAGTGAGAAATGCGAAGGTGGTACCTGCCCTGGTGGGCGCATGTGTTCTGCTTCTCGTTTCCTGTGCAACGACGAAGCAGATCAAGGTCTGGAAAGACGATTCCTATCAGGGAAAGCTCAAGAAGATACTGGTGATAGGGGTCTCTCAACTGCCGCTCATGAGAAATTTTTTCGAGAGTGAATTTGTGGACCAGCTGAAGGCACGGGGCGTTGAAGGGATTATCAGTAACAAGATCATCCCTCCGGAGAAGATGCGGGACAAGGAAGCAGTCCTCTCTGCCATAAAGGGGATGGGTATAGAGGCTGTGCTCGTTACGAGAGTTGTGGATAAGAAGTACGCAGACCAGTTTTACGGCGGTGGAGTTGCGCTGGCGCCAACGGGTTACGATGTCGGTTGGGACAGTATTTATGCCCAGAGTTTTGCCGCAGTGCCGCTTCCGGTGTATCAGCATTCCGTGGATATCGTTATGCTCCAGACGAATGTGTATGATATCCAAAAGGAGAAGCTGATCTTCTCCGCCATCTCAAAGACCTATATCGAGGGCGCGAAGGAGAGTGTGGTAAAGCCTTTCATTGAATCCATGGTAAAGGAACTCGTCGGAGACAAATTGCTGTAGCACAGGGGATGCCTAAGCGACAGCAGACCAGACCAGTATTCTTCTTTTCCCGATGACCTCAGGCCTCGAGCATGTTCCTTTTAGTCCCGATTACTCACCCCACGGGTAGGGTGTGCAGGAGCCGAACAGAACGATTGCCCTGTCTACGCCAGCCAAAGTGACAGACATATTCCCTGTGGAACGAACGATCGCAATCGTCCAACCCATGCCAACTTCAAATCCCTGGAGCGTAATCTGGGCATCATCCATCTCTGTCAGCCGGATAGGGGTGGTCCGCTTGGGACCGATGACCTCTTTCTTGCTGAAGTCGATCCGCATAAACTGCGGTGCCCCAATATCCTCCGCGAGGCCCTTTTCGCATTGTTCACCCCGCTCGCAATTGGTCGCCTCGACAGTCGCACAGATAAGCGGCTTTTTACCGTCAATTAACTGCTCAGCACATACCGGCACTGCCATAGCACACATCAGTGCAATGACTGTAAATACAAACATTCTCATTGGCAATTCCCCCTTGTCATATTTACTTGACCACATAACCCTTACCCTCCATGCAGGCGCCAAAGGCTTTGTTGAATTGCTGAAGTGTACCGGCTTTTGCCTGCTCAGCCTGCTGCTCCTGTGCTGCCTTGTTCTTCCTCGCCTGCCTGCCGCCGGCCATGGTCCCAACTACGGCACCTGCGGCTGCGCCCTTTCCGGCATCATCGCCGGCGATGGCACCTATCGCTGCACCTCCAGCTGCGCCTCGGGCAGCGCCACGTACCCGCTCACCACCACCCGTTGCCGGACCAGACTTCTGAGTAGGAGCACTCGCCACTGCAACCGGGTCGATCCCGGTCTGCTGTTTTGCCCATGCATAGCACTCTCCCTCGTCTTTGCTCTGCTGCTGGGCAGACTGCCCCTTCGAGGGGTAAGGCACCACCCCAAGGGAAGATGAGATTGACTGCGCTGACGCATCATTATGCGCCAGTGCAATCCCGCACACTGCCATTGCCAGGCAGAGTAAACTGACTATAACCTTATTGCTCATAATTCCATGCCTCCTGTCCTTTAAGATTCGATATAACGTTCTTTGGGCACTGATGGTCCTCCCAGTTGCCCAAGACTTTCCATGAGTCTCCTCATCGCTCTTTTTGAGATGAACCATTGCATCTGCATCAGGGTCATCTGAAAGAATTTTCTATTTAGATTAAAGAGCGACCGGCAGGGACTATCCCACTGCACGGTCGCTCTTGTCTTGCGAGATTAAGTTTATTTCTTTGGCGCTTTTTCGAGAGAGAGCGCGAGGGCTTCGGTGTAAGTGATCACCACCTGGTCGCCAACTTTCACATTCTCCAGGTTCTTGGGATTCCTTACTTTCACGGTCGTTGTTTTCCCGTCAGCCCCTTTCAGCGTGACTGTAGGCTTCTTCTTGTCTATGGCAGTGATGGTGGTAGTCACCGTCACCTGGGATACAGCCATACCCGCAGGCGTCTCGCCCGGTTTCGCACGGGTAACCGCTTCCTGCTTCGTTACCCCCGGTTTCGCGTCTCCAGGCTTCTTTACCTCCACCGCCACAGACTCATAGTACTTTGCGAGAACCGAGTCGCCCACCTTCACCTGCGAAAGGTTCTTCACCTGCTCGCCCGCCTTGAAAGTAACGGTATTCCCCTGTGGGCCTTTGAGCGTCACCATGCGTGTCTTCTGATCAATCGCCTCCACGGTTGCCGTCACCGTCACCAGCGTTGACTCTTCAATGGCCGGCTTTTCCCCTTCCTTGGCAACCTTTTTCTCTGCACCCATCACAACAGCCACAAACGACAAAGCAAACACCACTGCTACTACTCCACTCAACACTCTCTTCATAATGATTCCTCCTTTGGTTTTGTGATACGGACGACATTCTACACAATTTGTGTAGATTATGTCACTTCTATGGTTCTGAAGATTTATTTTCTTATGAAACTGCAGTTACTTCAGGAATGTGTTGCCCCTCATATCAATACATACATTGTCTATATAGTCAGAGTCCTGATAACAACCAATGCATCTCCCCCTGCAGTCATAATACATGGAATTGCATGCCTGGGCAGCCTCTGCAACATCATATACCACAACTCTTCCCACAGACAATGAAGATTTCGCGTCCTTATAGCACGAGATGCTGATGCTGTCGTCAGCAAATGCCGGTGCCATGAAACCAGCTGCTATAACCACCATCACAGATAAAAGGGCCACCCCAAAGAGCAGTGATAAAAGGGAACCTCTTTTCTGGAGTCTGTCTCTCTTCATGGTTTCCTCCTTAAGGCATTCATACCAGCCCCTCTACTTTCAGGACTGTTGTTTCTCCTGAACTTTTACCTTTGTCTTCTCTATCTCCTGACTGCAGGCAGGGGATAGTTCCTGCGTATGCTCTCTCAAACATTTCAGGATCCGGCCTCCTCCGGGCTGAACATCCTTACAGAACTTTTCCATGTCCCCTGTGCAGGCCTGCTGGGCTTTCATCAGTCTCTCCTTCGATTCTTGAAGCTTCTTCTTGCAGGAAACCGAAAGGTCTTTTTGGTGCTCGTCCAAACAATCGAGGATGCGCCCTCCTCCGGGCTTCACCTCCTTGCAGTACTTCGCGATTTCTTCAGCGCAGGGAAGCTCCTGTTCTGCCGCATACGCCCTGCCTCCTGCGCTCACACAAAAAAGAACAAGGGAGAGCATAATTATCTGCATCCTGATGAAATGCCACATCCTCATTTTCTCCATTCTTTTCACCTCCTATGGCCAGACCCCGGATAAATCACTTCGGAAAATTGATTCGCTCACTAAGTCTACACCTTTTCATATGGTCTGTAAACCGTCAGGGTTCTTGTTATTCTGGTAAAAAGAGAACAAAAACTGTAATATCAACATACATTAAAAACATGGACACATCGCACAGTAACTATGTGCTACGTTGAATGGGCATACAGGAACGAAATGCATGAATATGAAAAAACGAAATAGAAAAGGCCTCTTTGTTTTCTCTCTTTTCCTATGCCTTGTCGTGCTGCTTTTCGGGCCCACCAGGGTCTCGGCACAGAAGCTCCTGCTGCCGGATACGACAAAGGATACCAGCGGACCGTCACCTGAGAGGGTTGCCCTGCCTTCCACGGACGAGGAGATAGATAAATCTGTCTCCCAGCTTGAATCCCGGCTCACAGACCTCCATCAGCTGTCCAACGCAGCGACCGAGGCATTACGCACAAAGGATGAGGGGCTGCTCGCAGTGACACCCGATGAACTGCGGAAACGCCAGAAACTCTTGAGCGAACTTATAATCACCTTAGACAAGAACACGGAAATATTGCGGGAACTGAAGGAAATACGGAAAACAAACCGTGAACGTTCCGCAGAGATAAAGACCTGGCAGGGATTCACCGAAAAGCCTCCCTTCCCCATCTCTTTCCTGGATACCCTGCGTGACTCAATACTTGCGCAGAAGCTCGACATTCAGACACTTGAAATGAGGCTCTCTGTTGCGAAAGGAGAGCTGCAGCAATTTTCCAAAGGTTTGAAGGAAAGCCAGAAAGAGGTGCGTCTCGCAGACGAGCGTTTTGAGAAGAGCAAGGGGAGTTCCGCAGCAACCCGGCAACGGTGGCTCCGGGACGTGGCAAAGTTGCAGAACGACCTGAACGAAGCCGGAACTGCGTCGTCAGAAACCCAGCGGCTCGCTCTGGAAGAAGCCCTCGCTGACAGGAGAGGGTATGTCAAATTTCTCGAAGAGAAATTGAACACGGCAGAAAAGGCTTCTCCCCTTTCGAAAACAGACCTCGAACAGAAGCTTCAGGAACTGGATGCACAGCGAAAGCTGCTCGAAGACGAACTCAATCAGATCTTGAAAAACGATGCGGATGCAAAAAAGAGCGTGCAGCAGACCCGCGATGCATTGGCCAGGGTTCAGGAAAGGTTCACTTCGGGCCAGCTCCCCACTGCAAAGCCACCTGACGAGTTAAGCCGCTTCCAGTCCCTTCTTGGGGCGCAGGAGATCTTTTCCGATGTCACCAGTGCGAAGATTGAAATCCTGAAGGGCATGATCAGGCTTTTGGATACTGCTCAGACGATATGGGAGGACCGTTATTGGCTCACCCAAAACAGGGACCTTGTAAAGATCAAGGAAAAATCAGAGCAGACCCAGCGGATATTGGACGGAATTCAGGTCTGGAAAAAATTCGTTCAGAGCAGGCTCTCGAGCTTGGTGACCCTTGTCCAGAGCCAGAGAGAGAAGCTGGATAAGACAGACAGGACAGAGACAGAGCGCCAAAATGACCGCATCATCCTGAAAGCCTACGAAGAACGCCTGGCAATGCTGCTGAGGGCTTCTGAGTATCTCACCCGCGCTGAACGGCTAGCCAATCGCCTGAATGCTGAACTCAAGGAGCGGCAGCAGCACGCCCCCCTGAAAAGTCGTCTAAAGGAGGCCTTCACTGTTGTCGCATCCTTTATAAAAAAACTCTGGAACACCGAACTCTATGTGGCAGAGGAAACGGTTATCGCAGAGGGCAGCAAGATCGTGAAACCCATCAGTGTCACACTGGGGAAAGTGCTCCAGGCCCTCATCATCCTCCTGGCAGGCACATGGATCGCGCGCCATCTCATACGACCAATACGATGGGTGATAATGAGAATGTTCAAGAAAGATGAAAATGCGGCTCAGCAGGTGAGCAAAGTAATGTTTCTCTTACTGTTCATCGGGGTCATCGTCTTCTCCCTCGTCTCTGTGAATATCCCTCTGGCGGTGTTCGCCTTCCTCGGCGGCGCACTGGCCATTGGTCTCGGTTTCGGGGCGCAGCACCTCATCAACAACTTCATCAGCGGACTGATCCTCCTCTTTGACCGATCCATCAGTGTCGGAGACATTGTCGAGGTTGATGGTCAGGGCGGGCGTGTGACTTCCATAGGGATGAGGAATTCCCACATCATGGGTTTTGACGGTGTTGAGCTGCTGGTACCGAATAGCCAGTTCCTGCAGCAAAAGGTGACGAACTGGACGCTCTCTGATAAGCGCAAACGCTACTCCATATCAGTCGGCATTGCCTATGGCACTGACACACAAAAGGCATCGAAACTCATCCTTAAGGCTGTGGAGGACCACGGCCTTGTGCTGAAAGACCCTGCTCCCGTCGTGTTGTTCGAACAATTTGCCGATAGTGCGCTCACCCTCTCGGTCTATTTCTGGCTCTTACTGGAGCCTGGCAGGGACAACCGTATCATATTGAGCGATATACGGCATCATATCACCACACTCCTCGACAAGGCCGGCATCGTGATTTCATTCCCGCAACGTGACGTACATCTTGATACCACTCAGCCCCTTGAGGTCAAGGTCGTTCCGGCCGATCAGCCGGGAACACCTTCTCTCAGCAAAGACCGGGACAAAACTCCGGACAACAGACTGGGGCCTGAGTAGGACCTTTTCATGGGCCTCGCACAACCTTCAAATGAGCCAAACCTGAAGGACGCATTTCTCAGGTTCTTTGAGTCAGAGGTGGCGGGCAGTGTTGTCCTTCTTGCCTGCACGATCATTGCCATGGCATGGGCGAACTCACCCTGGGCAGTGTGGTACCAGAAGCTCATCCATGTAAAGATCGGGGTTTCATGGGGAGAATCGGTCTTCTCTCTTTCCCTCCAGCACTGGGTGAATGACGCACTCATGGCGGTCTTTTTCTTCGTGGTCGGCCTCGAGATCAAAAGGGAGATCCTCATCGGCCATCTGTCATCGCTGAAAAAAGCGATCCTCCCTGTGACCGCTGCCGCAGGCGGCATGCTCATACCGGCAGTGATCTTTCTTTCCCTTAACCCTGGCGAAGAGGCGGCGAGGGGCTGGGGTGTCCCTGTGGCGACCGACATTGCATTTGCACTTGGAATCCTCTCCCTCCTCGGGAAACGGGTCCCCATTACGCTGAAGCTCTTCCTCACCGCCCTTGCCATTGCGGACGATATCGGTGCTGTCCTGGTCATTGCGCTATTTTACACAGAAAAAATACGCTGGACCGCCCTGATTGTGAGCGGTATTTTAACGTTTCTCCTGCACCGTGCAGTGCGGATTCGCATGTTCAGCTTCAAGACCTATGCCGTCCTTATCATCGGCATCTGGGTGGCGGTATTTGCGTCAGGCATCCATGCCACCATTGCCGGCATCCTTGTTGCGTTGATCGTACCTGTGCGGGCGCGTTTTGAGCCAAAAAAATTTATTGCATTCGCCCGCGAAAAAATCCAGGAAATAGAGAGCAAGGAGATGACAAGAGAAAGCATGCTGCTCCATCAGGACCAATTGGAATCGGTCACCGAACTCCACAAGGCAACCACAGCCCTCAAACCAGTTGGGATTTCCCTGGAACATTACCTCCATTCTTTCCAGGCCTTCTTAGTGCTGCCGGTCTTCGCGCTCTGTAATGCCGGCGTAGCCCTGGGGAGTGGTCTGGCCGAGACGCTCATACATTCTGTGAGCTTCGGAATCATCCTTGGACTTTTCCTCGGCAAGCAGATCGGGGTCACGCTCTTCAGTTGGGTTATCATCAGGGCCGGATATGCTGATATGCCCGAAGGGGTGACGTGGCGGCAGATTTACGGGGTGAGTTGCCTGGCGGGTGTGGGATTCACCATGTCCCTTTTTGTGAGCGATCTCGCCTTCAAGACCGCGTCATTCGTTGAAGACGCAAAGATCGGCATCCTTGCTGCTTCCCTCATCTCCGGGATAATAGGCTACCTCGTCCTGCAGAGGGTACTGCCCAGGGACGCGTAGAACCTATCTTGCACTGCCCGTCCCATAGGGAGGAAAAGGTGCCCGTCAAAGAGGAAAATAAAATGCGACCTACCTGATAAATTTGTCCGCGGCCAACTTCTCCATGAGCGTCTGGACAAATAATTTTATTTCGTTCCGGGGGTCATCCTCCACAAGCATCTGGGCTGACGCTGACCAGACAGGCTGCTCACTCTTGGCGTCGAAGAGCTTCATTTCGAGTTGAGCATCAAACTTGCGCATGGTGGTCCGGGGACCGGGAGGGGCCTGGGAATAGCCATAACTTTCTGAATAAAATTCATTCCAGTTCGGCTTAGGCATGGGCTTGTATTTGTCTGCAGTGGTTACATAAAGCACTCTCGTGATTAACACAGAGTCACAGCCCGACTCCTTGATTTTTGATGCAACAAGTTCCTTATCCATCATCTTTTCAAAGGGAATAACGGTACCACTTGCCACCGCATCTGCTCCATGCGCCTTTAATTGACTTACAAATTCATTCTCAAAAACCACTCTGACCTTCTCCTGCCGCGCAGCGCCTATCACAAAGACCTTCTTGATATACCCGCCCCGGTAGTTGTCATCTTTCCAGACAGCACCCCATCGCGGCGGCGGCGTTGCACAGGAAGATACTACCAATGAGAAGATAACCGCGAGACAGCAAAGCCCTACAATCCTTTTCCCCATGTACACCCTCCTTGAGCGGTTTTTCATGAATGGGTCCCTTTAGGTCTTCCCTATACGCGCATGAAATCCTTATCCCCACGTAAGCGTTTTGCCTACCCACTCAGACGGTTTTATATTACCCCTTCTCCAAAGGAAGTGCAAGGGTCTGAGGCTGACCCAGTCCTGCTTTGGTGCGCCTCCTCACTGGTTGCAAGTTAAGCCGAATCATGATATAGTTCTTAGCGATGCGGGGAGATCCTGCAGCATTGCAGGGAAAACCTCATGTGTCCCGGCTGGTATCAGAAAAGAAAAAGGAGATGGCAAAATGAAAAAAATGTCCTTACTATCCATAGTGATCATATCAATCTTTGTCTGCGCCTTTTCTTTAGGTGCGCAGGATGAGTCAGCGGAACACCCTGGCAGGCAGTTATTCATAAACAACTGCTCCCCCTGCCATCCTGATGGCGACAATATCATAAATCCACAGAAGACCCTTCGCAAAAAAGACCTTGACGCGAACAAGATTACCACAGCCGAGGACATTGTGAAAAAGATGAGGAATCCTGGGCCTTTTCCTACCCATCCCCAGGACTGGGCAGGCATGAAGATGTTTGATCAGAAGGCCATCTCTGATCAGGACGCACAAAAAATTGCGGATTACATCCTGAAGACCTTCAAATAAGACCCGCCCGGCCCAGATAGTTCATCCATAGACTCAGATCCCGGCATAGTCACAAGGGCTATTGTCGTGTCCCGAAAGTTTCGGGGATATTTCTCCTTTAAGAAAGACTCTCATGTGTACCAAAGAGCATTTCTGCTTGCATCTGTTGTAAACACTTTTCATAACCAGGCATTCGTGCAGTTCATGCACCCTCGATTACTGTTATTTATCTGTGTTTCAAAGAGACAGTCTGTGTTTCAAAGAGACAGTTGCAAAATCAAACGTCCTTCCTGTATCTGATGTGCTCAACTTTTATATACGTGAAGTTTTCAATCGAAAATGATGAGGGTTAGTAAGTCTGAACTTTTACCCTGACATAACTTTGCATCTTACAAGTCAACACAAA
>Ga0115026_10000551_pt1 | contig 10585 bp, 5 predicted proteins | sample Mud_0915_D1_FD_83878 | JGI IMG/M metagenome (GOLD analysis project Ga0115026, IMG submission 83878) | Wetland microbial communities from Old Woman Creek Reserve in Ohio, USA - Mud_0915_D1 | ecosystem: Environmental > Aquatic > Freshwater > Wetlands > Sediment ...
AGCGACTGAACCATGCGACGCGCGTTGACGAACGGATTGCCGTCTCTGTCCCCGCCGACCCACGTGCGAACCATCACCGGCGCAATCTGTCGGCTCGCCCGAAGGAGACTGTCCAGGCTTTCGGGGCGCAACAGAATCGAGTACAGGTGCTCGGCTTCGTCTTCTACATCAGGTTTGCGCCCCCGTGCGATCGGCGTGCGCCATGCCAGTTCCAGGAGGTGCAGCAATGCCTCTTCCCTGATGCATCTCGGGTGTTCCGGAAGATGGTCCGGGGCGGCAGCAAGAGCAAGGCCCCCTTCCTCCAGCCAGTCGAGAAGCTCGCGCTGGATGCGATGAAACAGCGCGATGTTGTCAGGGCTGCGGGCTTCGGTCGGGTGGGCAGTCAAAACGAACACGATGCCCTCTGATTCAACCGGGCACTCCGGAGATGCGGGGCGACGGCGCAGCCTGTAGCTCCGGTATGCTGCCTCGCACGCGTTCATCAGCTCGAGCATGAGTGTGAACGCACGCGCGATCTCACATCGCTGTTTCGAGGAGAGTGCCCGAAGATCCGCGAGGAGCGGCCGGAGTGTTTCAACGCTGGCTTCGCGGGAAGCGTCCCGCAGGCTCGCCATCCTGCTGCGGATCCTCTCGATCCGGATGAACTGCTCCTCGCCAGCAGCCCGGCAGATCACGCGGCCAAGCCAGGCGACCGAGACCTTCACGAGCCCCCGCAGTTCCGGCGCGAGATGCTTGGTTTCCGCCATGGGAGTAGGGGACCTAAAACGAATAGCGTACGGCGATTTCTATTTCCCGGGCCCTGTGCGCGCCGAATATCTTGCCGAACGACGACGTGCCGAGAACCGCGTAAGGGAGTTCGAAGTTCACCTGGTTGAAGGCATTGAAAAGTTCCACACGGAATTCCACCAGGCTTCCGTCGGCGAACCTCGCCTGCTTGATCAGGCTGAGATCCCAGTTTGCATACGAAGGCCCGACCAGGATGTCCCGCCCGGCGTTCCCGAAAGTGTAGGACGGCTGAGCCGCAAAATCGTCGACGGCAAACCACTGGTCCACCGACCGCTCGGACTCGTCGAGAACACCTGACCCGACTCGATCGGGACGGTCCCCCGTTATGCCGTCGTTGTTGTAGTCGCCGGAGAGAATCGGGTTGTAGCGCGTCCCGTCCTGAAGGCTGGTGATGCCCGACAACCGCCAGCCGCCAATCAGCCCATCCATCACCGGTCCGACCCCGCTCCCTATCTTCCCGCCGCGGCCGAATGGAAGGTCGAAGAGATAGTTCATGTAAAACCGCCGGCTCGGGAGCCAGTCCGAGGCCGCACGCTCCGACGCGAGATCGCGCGGGTTCGAAGTATTCCCGTAGTAGAGGTCGCCGATGAAAGAGGCCCAGTTGAATCCCGATTTCAGCGCGAACCCGTCCGCAAAGCGGTGTTCCATGGCAACGTCCATGCGGTGCGAAGAGTAGGAACTGCCGCCGGTCAGGATCGAGAATTGTCCGTAGTCGGGGTTGGGACGCCGCAGATCTATCATGCCCGCGCCAGGCAGGGGAACGTTAGACGGCACGACACGCGGCATGTGCGTGGCTTTTGTCCCTTCGTATCCCGACTCCACGTACCATTGCTGATTTAGCTGACCCTGAATCCGGCAGAACCAGTCCTGCACATATCCTGTTCGGAGCGTCGGTTCGATGCCGCGTACGCCGAGCTGCGTGAGCGTCGCCGATTCGAACGGGGCCGAGATGTCCAGTTCCGCCTGATCCACCTGGGACACGGCGCTTTGGGTGTAATAAAACGGGTAGTTCCGCCCCAGGTAGCTCACGTAGTAATCGCGTCCCGGAGGGCCGTAGCGCAACGCAAAGGAACCGCGCATAACCAGACGATTGCTGCCGAAAGGCCGGTACGCGATCCCGAGGTCGGGAGCCCAGTCGTTGCGGTCGGGGAGAACCATGCCTCCGGGCCCCGCCGGACCCAGTCCGGCCGCTTCAGCCTCAGGCGTGCCCGCGATGACAATCCGGCCGTCAAGTGGAGGCTCAAACAGCAGGGGCACGAAACCGGATACATTCTGGTGCACGGAGTGAAACGGCTGCCAATAGTTGTAGGTGACACCTGCAGTCAGCAGCAACCTGGCATCGATCCGCCACTCGTCCCGGGCAAATGCGTACCAGGACCTGCGCCGCAGATCCGACCGGTCCGAGCCCGCACCGCGTGTTGCCGCATCGGGAACTCCAAAAAGTAAGTCGGCGAAGGCGTCGCCGCTATAGTACCCGCTGAAAGAAAAGCGCCCTCTGCGCACACCGTCCGAACTGGCATTGTTCGCCTGGTAGTCCAGGAAGCCTGCCCCGGCCTGCACTGTGTGTTTCTCCGGTGTCCATGTCAGTCCACCCTCGTAGGAGAACCGGTTGTTCACGGCGGTCAGCGGGGTCCTGCCGTCGCCGAAGGAAGCATAGCCGGAGATCTGGAAGTCGGGATATCCCTCCTGGCTGGGGTCATCCACGCTCACCCCTTCGATGCCGATCGACTCGAGCAGACCTGCGTTGCCGGCGTTGGGAGATACGACCTCGCTCACGGAACGGGTGAAATCGAAGCGCAGGCTGCCAAGCAGGCGACTGTTGACCTTGCGGGTGAACGAGATCGCCGCGTTCTGTTCGTCCTCGGTATGGGTCTGACCGAAGGCGGGCAACGGACTGACGTGAAGGTGATCGCCGGCTGAGATCGCATAGCGGGCGAAGAAGGCCGATCCGTCGCTCAACTGGTAGTCCACTCTTGATGAAATACTGTCTCGTGATAGGACAAACGGCTGGTTGTTGATGAAGTTGCGATCCGGATCCGTCGCGTTCGGGTCCGGGATGACGGCCAGCAGGTTGAGCGCTACCGGGCTGATGCGATTCTCCGGTATCCGGTTTCCCTCGAGTGGCTGGCCGCTGACCGGGTCTCTCAGCTGCTGCGGGAGTGCGCTGAAATCTCCGTTCTTCATCTCCGTGGTCGGTACATGGGAGACGAGGGTTGATCCCTGAACGATGCGGAGGCCTTCGTACGTGCCAAGCAACTGCAGGTTCTTCAGCAGGTCGAAGCCGAGGACGATGCCGAATTCGTTGCGCTTATACTCCGGGAGAGGTTCCCCTACGGGATCGAAAAAGTTACGCGCGTCGAAGTTGTCGTTCCTGTGGAATTCGTAGAGCGACCCGTGGAAGCGTCCCTTCTTCTGGGCAGGGAATGGATTCACGACTGACGCGAAAGAGCCCGACTGATCGGCCTTTTCCTTCCGGCTTGTCTCACGCTGCACCTGGTAATCCCTTATGCCTGCCAGGGAGCGCTCCAGGTCCGCCTGGCCGTCATCCCCGCCCGGCGAGGACGACTCGGTCACCCTGATCACGATCAGCCTGTTTTCCTCGGGTGCGAGGATGACGCTGGCGAGCAACGTGTCTCCTCCCGGCCCCTCCTCGAGGATCACATACTCTCCCTCATTAAGCTCCCGCCTGAACAGGCCGCGCGAATCGGTCGAGACCTGCATCCTTGCCTGGGTCCGGCTGTCGACAATTGTCAGCTCAAGGGAGGCAACACCCTGATCGAGGGCATTCAGGACATATCCCGTGAGCGTGCCGGCAACGGCTGTCACCGGCAGCAGGCAGGCCCAGAGCACAAGAATCAGCCGGGAGGTCATAGCGTGAGCCTGCCCTCTAACTTCATTTCGGCGGTGGGGAAGACAACTCGAAGATCGGGGTCGAAGCCGGGAATGTCCAGCTCAAAAGTCACTTGAGCGTCTCCCGGAGCCACCACCGGACGGTCATTCAACCGACGCGGGAACACGAACTTCGCACCGACGACCTCTTCGCGGGGGGGATAATAGGCAGCGATCTGCAGTTGCGGCACCCGCACAGTGGAGAGGTGCACCCTGCCCTTCATGGTTTCGGTGGTGTGCGTCTCGAGGAACTGTTTGACGCGGTGTTCGAGGCTCTGGTCGTTTGACCGAAAACTCAGCGCGACCACGATCCATCGCCGGACGTCAAGCTTGAGGCCGGGTTCGATTGCAGAATCGAACTTCCTCTGCTCCTCCCTGCTCATCTGGTCGTAACCGCCCTGAATCTGACTCACGCGCGCGTACGCCTCGCGTATCGGGCCGGCCGAAAGAAAACGTACAAAAAAAGTGCTGTATATCTCCTTCTCCCCGGAGAGGCCACTGCCTATGCCGCCGATGATCCGCGTGTAGGTCTCTTTCCGCGCCCAAGGGGAGTTGGTGAGCATCCCGACTGCCTCATCCAGGTTCCAGTTGCGGTAATTCCCTGCGACTGCGGCGGCAGGTCTTGCCCCTGACACGTCCAACATGCTGCCTGGAACAAGCAGCGCGGCGAGTGCGACAGTAATGCGGCGCAAATCCCGCCCAACTCCTCGATCTGAAATGCGGCTCGTCCTGCTCACGGACATTCTCCACAGATCACACACGGGGCCATCATAGCCGATGCAGGAGCCTGTGAAAACCCACTCTTCGGACAGGCGATTCACCGCCCCCGTTTCATGCCGGTCGCGTTCGCAAGGCAGTCTCGCGCTGCAGCCCGTGATATTCCTGGAGGCTGCGGACGGTAAGCTTTTCCCTCTGCAGCGCGTGGACCGCGTTTACTGCGGCGGCAGCACCTGAGAGCGTCGTGACACAGGGGATTGCATGCTGGACTGAGGCACTGCGGATCGCCTTTTCGTCGTAGCGGGACGCGCGACCAAGCGGCGTATTGATCACCAGATCGATCTTGCCGCTCTTGATGTGATCCACTACGTTCGGCCGCCCCTCACCCACTTTGAAAACGTGGTCCGAAGCGATCCCATTATTTTGGAGCCACTCCCGGGTGCCGGAAGTCGCGATGATACTGAACCCGAGGTCCTCAAAATCCTTGGCTATCGCAGGGAGACCCGGCTTGTCTGTGTCGTTGACGCTGAGGAAGACGACTCCGTTGCGGGGCAGGCGCACCCCTGCAGACATCTGGGCTTTCGCGAACGCGCTGCCGAAGCTATCTGAGACACCCATCACCTCCCCGGTGGATTTCATCTCAGGGCCCAGGATGGTGTCGACACCGGGAAACTTGACGAACGGGAAAACCGGAGACTTTACGAAACAGTGCCTGACCCGGAGTTCCTCTGTAAAGCCGAGATCCCGGAGCTTCTCGCCAAGCATGACCCTGGCAGCCATCTTGGCCAGCGGGACGCCGGTAGCCTTGCTGACGTAGGGCACGGTCCGCGAGGCCCGCGGGTTCACCTCCAGCACGTAGACGGTGCTGCCCTGGATGGCGAACTGAATATTCATGAGGCCGACGACGTTCAACGCGCTGCCGAGGCGGCATGTGTAGCCTTTCATCCGCTCGAGCAGCTCCAGGTCGATCATGACCGGCGGGAGAACGCACGTGCTGTCCCCGCTGTGGATTCCCGCTTCTTCGATGTGCTCCATCACCCCGGCGATAATCACCTGGTCGCCGTCGCAGATTGCATCCACGTCGTACTCGAAGGCGCGCTCGAGAAACTTGTCGATCAGCACCGGGTGTTCGGGCGACGCCTCCACCGCAGTCGCCATGTAGCGGTTGAGCGACTCCTGGTCGTAGACGATCTGCATCGCCCTGCCCCCAAGCACATAGGAGGGGCGGACAAGGACGGGGTAACCTATCCCGTTCGCAACCGCGCGTGCCTCCTCGGGCGAGCGCGCCGTGCCGTTGGGCGGCTGGGGAATCTGCAGCTCGTTGAGCAGGTTCCCGAACCGTTTTCGATCTTCGGCAAGGTCGATACTCTCCGGTGAGGTGCCCACGATGGGAACCCCCGCCGCCTGGAGGCGCAGCGCCAGATTGAGGGGAGTCTGCCCGCCAAACTGCACGATCACTCCATCGGGCTTTTCGACGTGAAGGATCTCCATTACATCCTCGAACGTCAGCGGCTCGAAGTACAACCTGTCGGAGGTGTCGTAATCGGTAGAGACCGTCTCGGGATTGCAGTTCACCATGATGGTCTCATAGCCGATTTCCTTGAGAGCAAACGAAGCGTGACAGCAACAGTAGTCGAACTCGATACCCTGCCCGATCCTGTTCGGGCCGCTGCCGAGGACGACGATCTTCTTCCGCCCCGTGGGGTCGGCTTCGCACTCACCCTCGTAGGTGGAGTACAGATAAGGTGTGAAAGATTCGAACTCGGCAGCGCAGGTGTCCACGCGTTTGAAAACCGGGCGGATCCCTGAGCTGTGACGGCGTTCCATGACCCTCAGGGAGGTAACAGGGTCGTCCCCGTCGCTGAGCAGGAGTTCGGAGACCGCCTGGTCGGAAAGGCCGACCCGTTTGCATTCCGCCAGCAGTTCTGTCGGCAGGCTGTCGATCGTGTACCTGCGAATCTGCGTCTCCATCTCCACGATCTGAAGCAGTTGATTCAGGAACCAGGGATCGATGCCGGTCAGGCGGTGTATCTCTTCCAGCGGCCACCCGAGCTCCAGGGCATAGTGCAGGTAGGCGAGCCGCTCCGGCACCGGGTTCAGCAGGCTGTGCACAAGCTTGTCCGGATCTACTTTTTCCGACACCAGGCTCTTCCCGCGCTCGAGCGACCGGATACCCTTCAGGAGCGCCTCCTTGAAAGTCCGGCCTATGGCCATGGCTTCCCCGACGGATTTCATCTGGGTGCCGAGTATCGGGTCGGCGCCGACGAATTTCTCGAAGTTCCACTTCGGGATCTTGACCACGACATAGTCGATCGTGGGCTCGAAACTCGCCGGTGTCTTCCTGGTGATGTCATTCGGGATCTCGTCGAGCGTGTACCCGACGGCCAGCTTGGCAGCGATCTTCGCGATGGGGAATCCCGTGGCTTTGGATGCCAGCGCCGAGCTCCTGGACACACGCGGGTTCATCTCGATGACCACCAGGGATCCGTCCTTCGGGGAGATCGCGAACTGTATGTTCGATCCGCCCGTCTCCACCCCCACCTTCCTGATGATGCGGATGGCAGCGTCCCGCATGATCTGGTACTCCTTGTCGGTGAGGGTCTGCGCAGGAGCGACCGTGATCGAATCGCCGGTGTGGACTCCCATCGGATCGAAATTCTCGATAGAGCAGATGATGACCACGTTGTCGGCAAAATCCCGCATTACCTCGAGCTCGTATTCCTTCCAGCCCAGGAGCGATTGCTCGACCAGGACCTCGTGGACCGGTGAGAGGTTGAGACCGCGGGTGACAATCTCCTCGTATTCCTCGTTATTGAATGCGATTCCGCCGCCCGACCCCCCCAGCGTGAAGCTCGGGCGGATAATTGCGGGGAGGCCGATCGTTTCGAGGAACTCCCGGGCCCGTTCCAAATCGGCCACGACGCTGGACCGTGCCGACTGGAGGCCGATCTCCGTCATGGCGTCCTTGAAGAGCTGTCGATCTTCCGCCACTTCAACCGCGCGAAGCTTCGCGCCGATCATTTCGACGCCAAAGTGATCGAGGATGCCGCTCCGCGCAAGCTCCACAGAGAGGTTCAGCCCTGTCTGTCCGCCGACCGTCGGGAGCAGGGCGTCAGGCCGTTCCCGGGCGATGATCGCTGCCACCGAATCCGGCGTGAGCGGCTCTACGTATGTCCGGTCCGCGAGCTCGGGGTCGGTCATGATGGTCGCGGGATTGGAATTCACCAGGACGACTTCGAATCCCTCGCTCTGCAGTGCTTTGCACGCCTGGGTCCCGGAATAGTCGAACTCGCACGCCTGCCCGATCACAATCGGGCCGGACCCGATGATCAGAATCTTCTTGATGTCGGTGCGTTTTGGCATGCCTACCTTCTATATTCCACCATGAGGCGCCTGAAATCTTCGAAGAGATAGTGGGAATCGTGCGGCCCGGGGGAAGCCTCCGGGTGATACTGGACCGAAAACGCAGGTACCTCGCAGTGGCGCATTCCTTCCAGTGTCTGATCGTTCAGGTTGATGTGTGTCAGGGTCACACGAGCCTGGTCGATCGAATCCGGGTCGACGGCAAAGCCGTGGTTCTGGGCCGTGATCTCGACCCGGCCGTTGAGCAGGTTCTTGACCGGCTGATTTCCCCCTCGATGGCCGAACTTCAGCTTGAACGTCCTGCCGCCGAAAGCCAGCCCCATAAGCTGATGACCCAGGCAGATCCCGAAAACCGGCACGCGACCCATCAACTGGCGGATGTTCCTGACTGCGTACTCCAGAGGTTCGGGATCCCCCGGTCCGTTTGACAGGAATACGCCATCGGGATTCATGGCAAGTACGTCGTCCGCCGGCGTGGTCGAGGGCACAACCGTCACCGTTCCGCTGATGCGGAGGAGATGGTTGAGGATGTTGCGCTTGATTCCGTAGTCGTATGCAACCACCTTGAAGCCGGCATTCGGGTCGTCCGGCCCCGCGCAGCGCCAGGTATAGGAAGCGTCGCACGTGACGGCAGAGGCGAGATCGCAACCGAGCATGCTTCGCACCGAGCGTGCCCGCTCAATCAGCCTGGGCGGATCCGGTTCGACGGAACTTATCACTCCCCGCAGAGTCCCTCGCGTCCTGATGTGGCGTACAAGCGCGCGCGTGTCAATGTCGGAGATGGCCACTATACCGTGACGCGAGAGATAGCTCTCCAGGGATTCGCGCGCGCGCCAGTTCGACGGGAAGCTGCCCAACTCGCGGGCCGCGAAGCCTTCGACAAAAGGACGGCGCGACTCTTCGTCTTCGTCGTTAGTACCGTAGTTACCGATATGCGGGCAAGTCATAACCACGATCTGACCGGCATAGGAAGGATCGGTCAGAACCTCCTGGTAGCCCGCCATCGAGGTGTTGAATACGACCTCGCCGGCTGTCTCCCCCTGGGTGCCGAAGGCCCGGCCTGTGAACGTAAGACCGTCTTCAAGTGCGAGTATCGCCTTCATAGTTTTCCCGAAAAAATGGCTGACGTGCCGCTCGCGGAGGATTGCGCGCCGGGCCCCTCCGGCACCGCGCTCCACCGGCTGTCCGGAACAGGCCCGCGGCCGGCAAACAGGGCGGCCACGGCTCCGCCCGTGCCGATTCACTCCACGCGGCCTGCGCGCGCGATCGGCCAATAACAGAAGACAGCCTTGCCGTAGATCAATTCCCGGGGCACGAAACCCCAGTTCCGGCTGTCGTTGCTGGAACTGCGATGGTCGCCCAGCACGAAGTAACGGTCGGGAGGTACGATTCTCCTGCCGAAGGAATCCTGATCCCGGAATTGAGGGTCGAGGTATGGCTCTTCGACTCTGGCGCCATTGACGAAAACCGAACCACGTCGTATCTCGACCTCGTCGCCGGGGATGCCCAGCACCCTCTTAATAAACGACTTGCTCCGGTCCCGCGGATACCAGAATACGACAACATCGCCCCTTTCGATCTCCGAAAACCTGTAGATAAAACGGTTTACAAAGATCCTCTCCTGGTCGACCAGCCTGGGTTGCATGCTCGTGCCTTCCACCTTGACGGGCTGGACCACGAAGATCACGATCAGAACGGCGAAGAAAAACGCCAGGAGGATGTCACGCAGCCAGGGCTTCAACTCACTGAGCCAGCGGGACGTCGAGGAGGGAAATTCGGGGCCTTCGTTCACGCCTCCCGCTGATGAGGGCAATCTATCTTCCATCTCCGAGTGGTGCTTCTTGGAATCGGGGTAGGATCCGCACCCGGGATCCAAGCGGCAAAAGTACCAAAGGGACCCGTGAAACTCAACCTCTTTGTGTCACCTCGAGACTGGCAGAAGCCGGGACTCGCGCCGGCAGCTGTCAGCTCTCAGCTATAGGATCGCCGGCGACCAAAACTATTGACCCACCGGCAACGGTGTCCGAAGGGATTCAGTTAGGCCTGTCGCGCAGGCGGACATGTTGCTATACTTCGCGGTTACTCTGGCAGCGCACAGATGTGGGCCTGATCCTCGCAGCTTCTGCCGTGAAGATAGACCTCGCGAGAAGCTACCGAGTAACTCCCTTCGCCTGGTCCCGGGACCATGATTGGGGGCGGGGTTTTCAGACTCAGCAAGAGGATAGGCAATGAAGATTGCAGTACTGAGCGCGAGCCGGCAGAAAAACTGCACGCTCAAGGACGTCGCCGGGGGCTTCGGCACCGTTTTCACCGTCGGCGGTTCCCCCTTCGCAAAGCTTCTGGAGATTGCGAAACGAAGGATCGCCGCAGTTCCCAACATAACGCTTGCCTACCTCGATTCGATCCTCTCGGCCCATGGCGCCCGGGTCAAGGTCCTCGAAGTGCGCGACCTGGACCAGCTCGAGCCTGCCGACCTCTACCTCATCTCCTCGTCGATCGTGGACTGTCGCTTCGAGCGGGAAATAGGGTCCGAGGTCAAACGCCGGTTTGGCTCCAGGGTCGGATACTTCGGCACATTTGCTGCCGCTGTACCCGAATTCTTCACCGAGGTCGCGGACTTCACCGTACAGGGCGAGATCGAAAACATCGCGCCCGCCCTTGCCCGGGGCGAGATCCCAAGCGGAATCGTGTCCGCAGGGTTCGTCCGGGACCTCGATTCGCTCCCGTTCCCAAGTTGGGATCAGTTCCGCATCCGTCGCTACAGGTACCAGATCGTCACCAACAAGGGAATAACCCTTCCAATGCAGGGGAGCAGGGGTTGCCCCTATAC
>Ga0115026_10000552_pt1 | contig 10585 bp, 7 predicted proteins | sample Mud_0915_D1_FD_83878 | JGI IMG/M metagenome (GOLD analysis project Ga0115026, IMG submission 83878) | Wetland microbial communities from Old Woman Creek Reserve in Ohio, USA - Mud_0915_D1 | ecosystem: Environmental > Aquatic > Freshwater > Wetlands > Sediment ...
AGGGCGATCTCCGCCGTCTTCCTGCTCATGGCGTAGATCTGGGTCATGCGACCGCCGACACTTCCGTAGCCCAGGGCTGTGTCGATAAAATTGAAGAGCGGCACATTCGCCGTTTGCGACACCAGTTTCTGAATAGCCGACGAGGAAAATGTCCGTCCAGCACCGTCTCTTTGCAGGGCGAGATAAAGAATAACCGTTGAGGCCGGCAACCGGGATACTCGCTCAAGCAGGTTGTCCAGGGGCAGGCCTGCCAAGTCGAGTAATTCCAGTTTTCCTTCGTAGTCTTTGAAGACCTCATGGAAAAGCGATAGCATGTACCTGTCCACCAGGCCGGTCCCGGCGACGACAGCAATCCGCCTAAGATCAGGCTGAAGCACGCGCGCGAGCTCGATCGTGCCGGCTATGTCCAAAATTACCGCAGTGCCGGTGACGTCGCTCCTGTGCTCCAATCGCTTGTTCCCGTGAGCCACTTCTCCGCAATACACCATGGGTATTCCAGGAAAGATGCTGTCCCGGTAGCGAAGCATAAAATTAATGCTGGAGTTCGCCACGGGAATGATGAGATCGATTCTCTCGCGAGCGTATTTTTCTCGCAAAAACTCCGCCAGAGCTCGCTCTCTATCCTCACTGGGGAAAAGATACAGGTCAAGGCTTTCACCCAAGAGGGTGATTTGCGTTTGGCCGGCTTCATCGAATGCGGATTTTATCGCGTTGTAGACCGTTCGGTAGGCAGGGGCGGACCAGCCTTCTTCGGGAAAGAGAATCAGGACCTTTTGGGCATCCGCAGCGTGACCGTCACGGGCATGGAGAATGCAAATGCAGGCCGCCAGCAGGCAGGAAAAAGCGACTCGTGCGAGTATGCCTGGTATCAATTGGGAACGCATGCGGAGAAACCTTTTCTCCAAATTAGTTGCCGAGGTTATTACTTCTTCCTCACAAAAACAACATCAAACCGCTGGCCCATGGCAGCCTGGAAATAGACCCCCGCGAGCAGATCGCTGCGGGGGTCGTAGATCAGCTCATAGGTGGAGCCGGGGTAGCCGGCGTCCCGCAGCTCGATGAACAGCTTCGCCGTATCCCCGGCGGCGGAAGCCTCGGCCCTGGAGACGTTGATCGGCCGCGGATTCAGGTAAGCCACCTCCGCACGCCCGTCGGGCGCGATCCGGCGGATTGAAATCACGTACCCGCCGTCCGGCCGCACCCAATCGCCGACGAGCCGCTGTAGGTCAACTTTCGGTGCCGCAGCGGCTGCAGGGCTATGCGCCGCCCCCGGTCCGGGTGGCGAGGGCATGCGGCCGCCCCAATATAAGTATGCCGCCGCCAGCGCCACCACCGCTGCGATGGCGACAAGAAGTATCGGCTTGCGCGAGGAATGCGCTCGGCTTGCCCTCTCCTGCGGGCGAACTCGTTTGGCCTTGGCTGGTTTCATTGGGAACTTTGAATGCCTCCTATAAAGGGGTCTGGGTTCAGGAAATCCAGAAGGGTTGGCGTCATAGGTTTCGGCGTCCTCCCGCACGACCGACTGGGGCCAGCGTCGATCCGATCTTCCAACCGTCGATATTCTCCCATCTCTCTCTCCTGAACCCTGACTCCTGAACCCCGAGCCCTCGCTCCCTGAGCAGTTACCATGATGTCTCATTGAGAGGCCGGCTTCTTTCCACCTTGGCGCCGGATGGCCTCCAGCAGTTCAGGCCCGTTGCGCTGGGACGGGTCCGCGGCGATCATTTTCTCGGCCATTTGTTCCGCCAGGGAAAATTTCCCGCGCTTGAAGTAAAAATCCGCCAGAGCGTAAAGAAAATCAAGGTTTTGCGGCTCGAGGGCGAGCGCCTTCTTCAAAGCCCCCTCCGCTTCGGCGTCGCGTTTCAGCGCTTGGAGCAGCAGTCCGTGATTGTAATGAACCCGGGCCCGGTTCGGAATCCCGGCGGCTGCCCGTTCCAGGAAGACAGCAGCCTCAGTATATTTTTGCTGCTCGGCCAGCAGCAGGCCAAGGGAATAGGTGGCATCGTAGACCTGCGGATGGGCAGCCACAACTTGCCGTAGCAGGGTTTCGGCCTCCTCTTTACGGCCCAGGCGGTCGTAGAGCATGGCCAGGTTCACCTTCGCCGGGTAGGACTGGTCGTCGATTTTGATGGCTGCCCGGTAGTTTTCGATCGCCGCCTGGGGCCGGTCCAGCTCGACATCGAGGTTTCCCAGGTTGAAACGGCCGAACACAAAATCGCCAGAGTACTCCATGGCGGCAATGTATTCCTTCAATGCCGCCTGGAAAACGGCCTGCCGGTCCGGCGGCAGGCTCCGAGAGGGTTCACCGGCGAGCATGGGCGCCGCCTGGATCCGTGGGGCTTTCACAGGGTCGTACAGCAGGGGGCCTGCCAGTTTCACTCGGCGCCGCGGGTCGGTCAGGTTCAGGTGGTCGAGCGCCGTCCGCCGGATCAGGGCCTCGGGGTCCGCGAGCGCCTGCACCAAGAGTCGGTCGAGGTCCTCGCCGGGAAAATAGGATCCGAGCGACGCCAGCGCCGTGGATCGCACGATCACGGGGTAAAGCGGGTCCCCTGCCAGTCGGATGAGGCTTTCGCGGGCCCCGGCTTCCTGCCGGCGGCCGGCGGCAAGGATCGTTCCGTAGTGGGACCGCCGACCGGGTCCGTACCACTTGGAGACGGCTTCATCGGACCATTTGGCGGTCTTGTCGACGTGGCAGCGGTTGCAGGCGTTGGGGCTGCCGATGGCCACGCTCAAGTCGGGCCGGGGGATGCGTATGCTGTGGTCCAGACGATAGTCAACCCCCATGTAATAGCGGCCGGGCATGTGGCACAGGATGCACTCGGAGCCGGTGCCGACCTCAAAGAGCACCTTCCCATCGGCGGATTTGATCGGGTCCCCTTTCTCTCCCTTCTTTTTGTGAAAGTGATGCGCCTTGGTGTCGTACTCCTCAGCCCGGTGGCACTGCAGGCAGAGGGCGTTGCCTTCCTTGTGGAGCTTGATGCTGTGAACGTTGTGACAGTCGCTGCAGCGCACGTCGCGGTGGTACATCTTGCTCTGGGTGAAGGAACCGTAGACGTAGACTTCCTCCAGGATCTGGCCGTCGGCAAAATACAGCCCATCGGTGAGCAGGCTCGGTAGCATGCTGTCGAGCAGATCGGGCTCGGCGTGGGTGTAGTCCCCGAGGATGGCGCGCCGGGAATGGCAGGGTGCACAGAGCTCGACCAGTGCCCGCGAGCTGAGCCCAGAAGTTTTGACGGCCAGTTCGTAATTCTTCACCGCCGGCCGAGCCATGTCCGGCAGCTCGGCCCACTTCAGGTGCCGCGAGCCCGGCCCGTGGCAGGCCTCGCAGCCGACGTTGATGTCGGTCCAGGTGGTTTTGTAGCTGTCGGTCCGCAGATCGTAGTTTTTCTTCAGGTTGGTGGAATGGCACTCGGCGCACATGCCGTTCCAATTCTGGGCGGCGTTGGTCCAGTACAGCCAGTCCGTGGGGTCCGGCGGGTCGTCCGGGTAGAGGTGGTACCACCGCTTGTCGCGGGAATCCCAGGCAATGGGCAGGCACTGCAGCCGGCCGCCGCTGAACGGCACGAGATACTGCTGCAGCGGAAACCAGCCAAAGGTGTGAGTGATCTCGAAATCCCCCATCTTGCCCTCCGGCCCCTGGGTGTGAACGAAGAATTTACCTTCCTTGCGGTAGAATTTCGACGATTTGCCGCGGTGCTCGAAGACGGCGTCGTTGAAATCGCCGAGCACGTTTTTCTCGGTGGCGTCCCCCATGGCGTGGTCGTGGTGCGAGCCCTTCCAGAGATTGTATTCCGGCTGGTGGCAGGACTTGCACTTCTCGCTTCCGACAAATTCCGCCGTGACGTCGGCTGCCCGCTTCTCCAGACCGGACTGACGATGGCCGAATTTCACCACGGACAGCGGGATCGTGATGACAATGATGGCGGTGGCGGCAAGGCTTATGAGTTTCCAGCGATACATTTGTATTTTTGGTTCGTTTGTAGCTGCTCAGGTCTCAAGGGTTCAGGGTAGTAACGATTGTCTCGAATTTCGAATTTATAACTTGGGTGGATACACCAACTGTTCGGAATTAAAGCCGCTGCGCTTAATTCTCTTGGAGGTGTCCACCTTCACGACGTTGTTCTCGATGGTGACCTGAAACATATCAAGTGCTCGCGGTGCCGGGGCGGCGGTCACATTGCCGGTGATATCAAACGACGAGGCGTGGCACGGGCACAGGAATTTCTTTTCCTTTTCAACCCAGGGCACGGTGCATCCCAGATGGGTGCACTTGCAGGAAATTGCCAGGAATCCGCCGCTATCCAGACGCACGAGGTAGAACTGCCCCCGCTGGAATCCCTCCACCGTCCCGGTCGGAAAGGATTCAACTGCTCCGGCCGAGACCACCGCGTTTGCCGGTTGGTCTCTAGCGCTTTGCCTTCCGGGGCTTAGGAAGGAAAAGGCCACCCACACCAATTCCGCCAGCGCCGCAAGGCCGAGGGCGCCCCAGAGAAAATTGAAAAAGCTGCGCCGTGAAACGCCGCCGCCTGACGGCGTCGGCGTTTCAACTTTGACTGCAGCCGGTTTGGGTTTCTTGGCCTTCACTCTGTCTCGGTCCGGTTCGGTTCGAAGTTTGGTTTCCGTATTTCAATTGGATCGGACGCCGGGCCACCTGAGGGCCATGCCCTCACCGCGGAATATGGCGCAGATGATGGTCAGCATCACGAACATGACGAGCAGAAAAACAACCAGCGCCTGGACGGTCTCCGGGCGCTGGGCGCGAAACGGCTTTCTTATCGCGATATAGACTCCGGCGAGCAATCCGATGAACAAAGCGGTCGGGATCAGGCCGTTGCTGACCACCTGGGGCCAGCCGGGCATCCAAGCTGCCAGATCGATCACATACTCGTCAAGGATCACCGCAATGGGAGTGATTAGGCCGGCGGCTATGGCGGCTGCTACGGATGTCCGTCGTCCGTCGGCCGATGCAAACCAGACGCCGGGGGACGCTGCGCCGCCGCCGAGATAGGGCAGGAGGAAAAAGGCCCCAAGTGCTAGGGATAGGACGATCAACAGGGCGAAGGTCGGGTGGAAGTGCACCAGCATTTCCTGGACCCCTGCAAAGTACCAGGGGGCCTTGGTCGGGTTGGGGCTGAGGCCGGGATTGGCCGGCGGCCCCAGGGGCGCATCGAAGAGCAGTGCAACCGTGAGCACACAGGCGATGGCGGAGAGCGCAACCGCCGCCTCGCGCAGCAGGAGGTTGGGGTTGCTCGGGACCATAGCGGGTTTCTCTTCGGGGATTTCCTCGGGCGATTTAGGGACCACGAGGCCGCCGGCCTTGCGGATCTTCCAGAAATGGTAGGTCATCAGGGCAACGATGATCACGGGCAGAACGGCCGTGTGGAGGGCAAAGAAGTTGCGCAGCGTGGCGGGTCCGAGCTGAGGGCCGCCCATTATCCACTGTTGCAGGCGGTTTCCTATACCCGGGATGTAATCCAGCATGCCAAGACAGATGGTGGTGGCCCAGTAAGCCAGTTGGTCCCACGGCAAAAGATAGCCTGTGAGATTGGCGGCCAGCACCAGTAAGAAGAGACTCAGGCCGACGATCCAGTTCACCCGGCGCGGCGTTCGAAAAGCGCCGGTGAAAAAGACGCGCAGGCCGTGCAGAAAGAGCACTCCCACGAGAAAATTGGCACTCCAGAAATGGATGTTGCGGATGAACTGCCCGAACGGAAACCCTGTTTGCAGCCGGATCAGCGAATCGTAGGCCTGCACTGGAAACGGCTCGTAGGCGAACTTCAAGAGGATGCCGGTGAAAATCTGAAGCGTCACCAATACTACCGCCATGCCGCCCAGACCGAACGTGAGCGTGAACCGGAGCGTCCTCTCCGCAACCATTCGAGGACGGATATGAAAGACCAGAGTCTTAAAAATCCTATGAGGGCTTTGCGGATCCTCGTGGCTGGAATGCGAGGTGAACAAAAAAGAGAGGGATCGAAATTTTTCAATCATACGTGCCCGCTGCGTATCTTAAAGCGCTATTCTTCCCCTCCACTGATCAGGACTCTCAATCAGTGAGTTTTCATACTTTGGGCGGCCTAAGTTGTCAAAGCATCTTTAATTTCTAAGCGATTTTTCACGCGATCGTGGAACCTGGCGGAATTTAATGCAAACTGCTGATATTCAGAGTCTTGGAGGGCCGAAGGCAGACTGGCGCCCGAAGGTGAACAGTTTGATCAACAGCATCCCGGCAATGAAACCGCCGATGTGGGCACCGTAGGCAACGCCGCCGCCGGAAGCGTCGGATAGCATGCCGAGACCGCTGATGAGCTGAAAAAGGAACCACACGCCGATGGCCATCAGGGCTGGCACCTGCGTGACGGTGCGAAAAAACAGCACCCTAACGCGTCTTTTAGGGAAAAGCAGTAAGTATCCCCCCAAAACCCCGGATATCGCCCCGGACGCCCCCAGGCTGGGGATGAGGAGGCTGACCCCCAACGCCGCGCTGGTGAACACGTGGGCCAACGATGCCAGGACACCGCCGGCGAGGTAGAATGCCAGGTAGCGGGCATGCCCCAGCCGGTTTTCGATGTTGTCCCCGAAGATGTGCAGGTAGAGCATGTTGCCCAGCAAATGCATGAGGCCTCCGTGCATGAACATAGAGGTCAGCAGCGTCAAGTACACCGACAGCGGCGTCGGCTGCAGCCCAGGAACCCGCATGCGGGCGCCGGACGCCGAATCGGTGACGATGCTCTCCTGGGTCACGATGTCCTGACCCGTGAGAATTTCCTGAGGCACCGTTGAAAACGCATAGGTGAATCGGTAGTTCTCCCCCATGCCCTGAAGCAAAAAGAACACCAGCACATTCAGAGCGACCAGCACGTAGTTGACCAGCGGCCGGATTCTCCGGTCGGAGTTGTCGTCACCTATCGGAATGAACATAAATTTTCTCCCAACCTCGACGAGCCGAAATCAAATCCGAAATTTGTTTCGGGTCACGGATTTCGTGCTTTGAACTCATAACGCGACCTGCCATTGGAAATTAAACTTGAGTTCGCCATCGGTCAGCTTTTGGAGGCTTATGGTGTCTTCTTAAGGCACAGCTTGTTCAACTTTATCATGTTGGTCCGGCAGGTTTGGGTGCCGATCCGTTGGTTATGATTCCGCCCCAGATGGAATTGTTCGGAATGGTGATGACCTGGTTGTCCGACCGCAGGGTGGTGGATACCAGGCTCATGGCGGACACCGTGCCGCTGGTTCCCGCCACATTGACGAAATCACCGATGTCATAGGGTCGATAAAGCAGGATCATCAAACCTGCGGCAAAATTGCTCAGCGTGCCCTGCAGGGCAAACCCCAATATGAAGCCGGTGGCGCCGATGGCCGCCAGAAAAGGCCCGATGTTCACCTCCAGCATGGAAAGCGCGACCACCAACCCCACGACCAACGCAACCTTGCGGATGCTGTTCACGATAAAGTCTTTGAGCAGTTCGGATACGTTGCTGAACTTCGAAACCGCTTTGTGGGTGGCTGTACCGAGAATTATGGATAGAACCTTGAAGGCGATGAGGGTGATGATGAACAGGAGAACGTTTTTCACCCACCGCAGCCCGCCCTCTGCGGAGGTCAGCCATCCGGTCACCAGAGCCCAGCTGCCGCGAGCATCAGATGCGTCCACTTTTATGCCTGAAACCGTTTTGAGGTATTTGTCGTAGCCATCCACCTCGCCGCCCTTCTGCCGCAATTCTTCGACGACCGCCTGCAGGCGATCCATCAGGGCCGTCTGCTGCTCCTGCAGCTGGGTGGCTTCGGCCAGGAGTTTGGCCTTGGCATCTCCCTCGACCCTCATGCCGTCGATCTTGTTCCGGCTGAGCCGAGAGGCATGCTCCTTCAGCAAGGCCAGCCATCCATCGGCTTCGACTTTCAGGTCGTCTTTGGTCAGCGGCCGCAGCAGCAGCTCCAGTTCTTTGACGGGAACCTCTGAGTTGGCAGTCGTAGTCGGCAGCGGCTTTTCTCCTTCAGCCCATGCCGGACCGGTCCATAGAATGGTGATTACGGCCATAACCACCGTGCCCAACGCCAACGAATACTGCACCGCCCTTGGAAATGTATTTTGCGGAACCATCTGCTACCTCCTCGTCTCCAAGTAAAATAAGTCAGAACTCTGCCTGCTCGTTAATTTTATTGGATCTTCTTGAAATCGATATACCCCCTCTCCACATCCGTGCGGACAAGCTGCACCTTGAGCCGGTGACCCACATCGACGTTTTCATACCCGTAGAGCAGCCGGCCTTCGACCGGGGGCTGAAAGATGCGGACCCAGGTCCCCTTGTCGGCTGCACCGGTGCAGATGGCGTCGAAGCGGTCTCCGACCCTATTCGAAAGCAGCATGGCCGCGGCCGATTTCGTTACGAGCCGCTCCACCTTGTTGGCATCATTTTCCTTCTCCGTGCAGTGACGGGCCAGTTCCGTCAACTCGTCCCGGCTGTAGGGCAAGGGCGACCCGTTTAAAGCGGCCTTCAGGACGCGCTGGGTGATCAGGTCCGGGAACCGCCGGTTGGGGGCGGTTGAGTGGGTGTAATTCTTGACGGCCAGGCCGAAGTGGCCGGCCGCCGTCTCTTCCGGGAATTCGACGACATACTCTCCCGGGCCGAGCAGTTTGATGACGGCAAGAGAGAGATCGGGGAAGCGGAGCGGGTCGGCGGCTCTCTGCGCGGTCAGGAAATGGCCGAGAGCCTTTGAATCCGGTTGCGGGGGAAGCTTAGAGTTGTGCTGGGCCGCAATCTCGACGATCCGGTTCCAGCGCTTGGGGGAACGGACCATACGCCTCAGGGAGGGGACTTTCTTCCCATGCAGAAAACGCGCGGTCACGCCATTGGCCGCAATCATGAAATCCTCGATGATTTCCTTGGCTCGGTTGCGTTCATCCGCCTTCAAGTCCTGGATTTCGTCTCCGGCAAAGATCGGCCGGGCTTCCAGCGTCTGCAGCTCCAGGGCACCGTGCTCGTGCCGCAGGCCTTTCAATTGCTGCGCCACCCGGTCCTGGACCTGGAGATTCTCGGCCAGCCCCGGGACAGCCGTGACGGCCTCGGGAATGGGACCCTTGCCTTCCAGCCAGGCCGCCACGCTGTTGTAGGCGAGCTTGGCGTGGTTGCGGACCAGCGCCGGATAGATGTCCGAGCCCTGCAGGTCCCCCCCATCGCCGAACCTCATCTCGATGACCATGGCCGGCCGGTCTTCATGATAATTGAGAGAGGTAAGATCCGTGGAAAGTTTCTCCGGCAGCATGGGGAAGATCCGGCCCGCGGTGTAGACCGACGTGGTGTTCAGCCGGGCGTGCTCATCGATGGCCGAGTCCTTCTTGACCATGGCATCCACGTCGGCGATGGCCACCAGAAGCTTCACCTGCTTATTCGGCAGGGCTTCGGTCACCGTCAACTGGTCCAGGTCCAGAGAATCATCATTGTCGATCGAGGCCCAGAGCAGGTGGCGCAGGTCTTTGCGGGGAAATTGCATTTGCCAACCGGCCTGCTGCGCCGACTCCAGTTCGTGCAGGGCCGCCTTTGAAAAATCAGGCAGGAAACCATGCTCCTTCATCGCGCGGCGGGCAATCTGCTCCAGGACACCTTTTCGTCTTCCATCTGGATGCGTAGACATAGGCTACCTTTCTATTCTACTCTCTGCAGGTGCATTTTTCATTTCACCTTACTCCCCGCGTCTCAGCGGAGTCGGGCGATCTCCTTCTTTTTTGCCCTCAATGCCGTTGCCTGTAACCTCTATCTCCGCCAGTTCCCGATCAAAGGAGGCGCTCAGGCCTTCGTGATCGCGGGTGGCGCGGTCGAGGGCGTCGAACAGGCGGTCGATGTCCTTCTGGCAGGCGTGTATGGCCTGGGAGACCTCGGCGATGCGGGTCCCGTCACGGTTTTCGGAGGCGGCCTGCATGGCTTGGGTGAGCTTGGCCATCTCGGCGTCCTGCCGCTCGATGTCGCGCTCCAGGCGCTGCATCTCGTCCTCAAGGGGCTTGAGCGCGCGCGCTCGGCGGGTGCTGATTTCCGAGCGGCGGCGGCGCAGTTCCTTGCGCGCAGCCTTCCGGTTTTCGGTCGGTGCGCCGGCGGTCTCCGCCTCCGGCCTCTCAGCAGGCTTTTCGTCCTGCCACCCGCCTTTGTCCAGGAACTCCTGGTAGCTGCCGTCGAACACCTCGAGCCCATTCTCGCGAAAAACGATCAGCCGCTCGGCCAGGGCGTGCAGAAACATCTCGTTGTGGGTGACCAAGATCAGCGTCCCCTCGAAGGCGTCGAGCGCCGCGAGCAGCGCATCGCAGGACTCCAGGTCGAGATGGTTGGTGGGCTCATCGAGCAGGAGCAGGTTCACGGCGGTGGCGATGATCTGGCCCAGCAGGACCCGGCTTTTCTCGCCGCCCGAGAGCACCGAAATTTTCTTGAGGGCCTCGTCGCCTGAAAACAGCATCGCGCCGCAAATGTCCCGGGCCAGCTGCCGGTCGACACCGGCGTCGGAGAAAAGGATTTCCTCCTCGACGGTGCGATTGGGGATGAGATGGCTCACGTTCGTCTGCTCGAAGAAGCCCTTCTGGATGGCCGGGTGGTAG
>Ga0115026_10000553_pt1 | contig 10581 bp, 10 predicted proteins | sample Mud_0915_D1_FD_83878 | JGI IMG/M metagenome (GOLD analysis project Ga0115026, IMG submission 83878) | Wetland microbial communities from Old Woman Creek Reserve in Ohio, USA - Mud_0915_D1 | ecosystem: Environmental > Aquatic > Freshwater > Wetlands > Sediment ...
AAAAAGGACATTCAATAACCAGGACCTTCAGGATGATGTGGATGCCGAGACTATATATAATATGCTTGAGTACGAAATAACTCCGGCATTTTATTCATTCAATGAACAGGGTGTGCCTGTGGAATGGATAAGCCACATAAAAAACACTATGGTCAGAATTGCTCCTGAATTTACCATGAAACGGATGCTTGATGATTATTTTGAAAGGTATTACATGAAATTATGGGCAAGGAATAAGTATCTCACTTCTAACGATTTTGAAAAGGCTAAGGAGCTGGCTGCCTGGAAAAAGAACATGATCAACGAATGGGACAATATAGAAGTGCTGAACTATAATTTCGAACGGCCCGAAGAAAATGTCTATCATTCAGGTCACGATTACCGGGCTGAAATTGCTCTTAATATCAAGAAGATACTAAAAGACTATGTGGGAGTTGAGTTTGTTTTTACTCACCTGAACAAACAGGGAGAATATGTGTTTGTCGACAGTCAGGAATTCAAACTAATCAGCAGTAAAGCCGGGAAATGTCTTTACAGGGCAAACTTGATACCTGAAAAAGCCGGAACATTCTTTTACGGAATAAGAATATATCCGAAACATAAGGACCTTCCCCACAAGCAGGATTTCTACCTGTTGAGGTGGATCGACTAAATGTCAGTTGCCCTTCTTACAGACTCCCTCTTTAATACCAGTGCACTTCTTGAAGGGAGATAAAGATAAAGGTAAAAAGGAAGATCGAGGGTTGGCCTTTCTGCTTTCCTTGCGGATGTGTAATAAGTCTTCCTGTTGACCCTGTCGAAACCTCCGAATGCCGGATCATCAGTATCAAGGACAATTCTGAATTTCCCTTTTATCGGAATTCCATAGTCGGTAAATGAATTGGTGGGATGAAAATTGAATACCAGCAGAAACTCACCTCTCATGAAAGCTATTACCTTATCATAGTTGTTCTCATACAGCCGGTGTACAACAAAATTATCCAGCAATCTGTATTCCTTGTGAAGCCTTACCATTGCATTATCAAATTTCAGCAGATATGTATATTTAAGATCTTCATTAAGGCTTAGTTGCCATTGCCGGCGAGCATATTTGTAGCTCCAGTTATTCCCTTCACGCGGGAAATCGATCCATTCCGGATGGCCGAACTCGTTTCCCATGAAGTTCAGGTAACCCCCGCCCGAAGCACTGAATGTGATAAGCCTTATCATCTTATGAAGGGCAATTCCGCGATCGATAGTGAAACTGTGATACTTTTTTGTCATGCCTGTGTACATCTCAGCATCTAACATTCTAAATATCAGCGTTTTATCACCGACAAGGGCCTGGTCGTGCGATTCACAGTAAGATATGATTCTTTCTTCAGGCCGGTGCTGGGTAAGTTCGTGAAAAAGATGCCCCATATCCCAGTTTTCATCCGGGGTGTCTTTCACCAGCTTTATCCAGAAATCAGGGACACCCATCGAAAGCCTGTAGTCGAAACCATAACCGCTCCCGGCCGTATCTGAGGCAATTCCCGGCATCCCGCTCATCTCTTCAGCAACTGTCAGTGCCTCCGGCTTGAAATCGTGAATCATTTTGTTGGCCAGATAAAGGTAAATCAGGGCATCTTCATCCTGCCCTCCATCAAAATAATCATTATATGATGTGAAGCTCTTTTCCAGCCCGTGGTTATAATATATCATGCTTGTAACACCATCGAACCTGAAGCCATCAAACTTATACTCTTCGAGCCAGTACCTGCAGTTCGATAAAAGGAAATGAAGAACATTATCTTTTCCATAATCGAAACATAATGAATCCCATGCTATATGATTTCGCCTGTTGTTCGTATGAAAATACTGACCGGGGCTCCCGTCAAACAGGCCCAGGCCCTCATTGAAATTCTTTACAGAGTGGGAGTGAACAAGATCCATGATCACCCTTATTCCTGATTCATGGGCTTTATCGATTAAGGCCTTAAGATCTTCAGGTGGTCCGAATCTTGAAGATGCGGCAAAAAAGCTGGAAACATGATAACCGAACGAGCCATAAAAAGGATGTTCCTGTATTGCCATCAGTTGTATGGTATTATACCCTGAGCTGATAATTACCGGCAGGACATTTTCAGTAAACTCACGGTAAGTTCCAAGCTTTTCCTCCGGCGAAGCCATTCCTATATGAGCTTCATAGATCACCGGAGCGGTAACCACTGGCTTAAAATCCTCAACCTTCCATTTATAATGCGTTTCAGGATTCCATACCTGGGCAGTGAATATCTTGGTATTTTCATCCTGGACCAAACGTGAAGCGTATGACGGGATGCGTTCCCCTTTCCCGCCTTTCCAGTGCATTGATAGCTTGTACAGATCGCCGTGATTCAAAGATCCGGGAGGCAGTTTTATTTCCCAGTCACCGTATTTGTTTATCCTGTTCAGTTTATATTCAGGATTCTCCTTCCATTCGCTGAAGGGGCCGGTAAGAAAAATGTTCTCAGCATTCGGGGCCCATTCCCTGAAAATCCAGCCATCATGATCGTAATGAAGGCCATAGTAAAAATGCCCCATGGCAAATTCTTTGAGCTTTCCGATACCTGCAATGTGTTGTTCCTTTAACAGGCATTTATTAATCCGGCTTTCAATAATCTCTTTATACGGCTCCAGCCATGGATCAGATAAATAAAACTTAACAGGATTCATGACAATCTAAATAGATCAGATACTTTCCATAAAAATACAAAAACTAAATAACTTAATTATCCCGTTTTCACAGGCTTTACTATTTTTACAGGCGCAATATGAAAAAGAATGAAAGTACATGAGGGATGTGAAAATCTGAGCCTGGTCAATCCTTTTGTCACGATCGGAGTATTTGACGGTGTGCACCTGGGTCACAGGGCACTTCTCGATCATCTGTCTTCAGGTGCGGTGAAAGCCGGAGCCGAATCAGTTGTAATCACTTTCAATCCTCATCCCAGACTGGTACTTTCAGAAAAAACTGAAGGACTCTTTTTTCTTTCAACTCTTGAGGAAAAAAAGAGACTACTGGCAGGATCAAAGATCGATCACCTCATTATTATGAGTTTCACTAAAGAACTGGGTAATCTTGAAGCTGCCGATTTCATAAGGGAAATTCTTGTGGAGAGGATTGGTGTAAAACGTCTTATTGTCGGATACGATAATCATTTCGGCAAAAACAAAAAAGGTGACTTTAAGAAAATTCGTGAATGCGCTGAATCATTTAATTTTGAAGTTGAACAGATAAGTGAAGTCTCTGCACGCGAAGGAGTAATAAGTTCCACTGCCATTCGTGAAGCTTTGCTTAAAGGCCGCCTTGAGGATGCCAGCAGATGGCTTGGCTATGACTATTCTCTCACAGGAACTGTAATTCAGGGCAGGAAGCTGGGCAGGTCATTCGGATTTCCGACTGCCAACATAAAGCCTTCCGACAGCCATAAGCTGATCCCTGCCGACGGTGTATATGCCGTTGAAGTACTGGTAGGCAACGAAAAGCTTCCGGGAATGTTAAGCATAGGATTCAATCCGACTGTAAACAAAGGCAGGGAAATCAGATCAATTGAAGTGCATATTTTTGATTTTGATATGGATTTGTATAATCAGTCTGTCACAATCATTTTCAGGTTCAGGTTAAGGGATGAGAAACGATTTGAAAGTGTAAAACAGCTTGCCAGGCAGATGGAACTTGATAAGCAGACGGCATTGAGGTTGCTTACCTGAACAACAGCTTGGAATTAATTGTTAACTTTGCATCCGGAAGATCAAATAAAAATTAATACTGATGAATTTAATGGTCGAGACTAAAGCTTATGCCGTAAAAGATATTTCTCTTGCGTCCTTCGGACGGAAAGAAATTGAGATTGCTGAAAAGGAGATGCCTGGTCTTCTTGCTATCAGGAGGAAATATTCATCTGAAAAACCGCTCAGGGGAGCAAGAATAACGGGTTCGCTTCACATGACAATCCAGACAGCAGTTCTCATTGAAACTCTTGTGGAACTTGGCGCTGATGTACGCTGGGCAAGCTGTAATATTTTCTCCACCCAGGATCATGCTGCTGCAGCAATAGCAAAAAAGGGTATTCCTGTTTTTGCCTGGAAAGGCGAATCGCTTGAGGAATACTGGTGGTGCACTGCCCAGGCACTCTCGTTTCCGGGAGGCAAAGGTCCCAATCTTATTGTTGATGACGGAGGAGATGCCTCGTTGTTCTTGCATCTGGGGTATAAAGCTGAAAATAATCCTGAAATTCTTGACAGGGAACCATCAAACAGGGAAGAATCGGTCATTCTGAAAACCCTTAAGGAAACAATTACCCACGAGCCCGGGAAATGGCACAGGGCAGTAAGTGAACTTAAAGGTATTTCCGAAGAGACTACAACAGGTGTTCACAGGCTCTACCAGATGATGGAAAATGGTGAACTGCTGGTACCAGCAATAAATGTCAATGACTCAGTTACCAAATCAAAATTTGATAATCTTTACGGGTGTCGCGAATCACTGGCCGACGGGCTGAAAAGAGCACTTGATGTCATGATTGCCGGTAAGGTTGTCGTTGTTTGCGGTTATGGGGATGTGGGGAAAGGTTGTGCGAAATCGATGAAAGCATATGGTGCAAGGGTTATAGTTACCGAAATTGACCCCATCTGTGCCCTGCAGGCTTCGATGGAAGGTTTTGAGGTCAAGACCGTTGAAGATGTACTTGATGAAGGTAATATTTATGTGACTGCAACAGGGAACAGGGATATAATCCGTCTTGATCACATGCTGAAGATGAAAGACCAGGCAATTGTGTGCAACATTGGTCATTTTGATAATGAGATACAGGTCGACAAACTTAACGGAATGGAAGGCACGAGGAAAATAAACATTAAACCGCAGGTGGATAAATATGTATTTCCCGACGGTCATGCCATCTTCCTGCTTGCTGAAGGGCGGCTGGTAAATTTGGGATGTGCAACGGGCCATCCTTCGTTTGTGATGAGCAATTCATTCAGCAACCAGACATTGGCTCAGATTGATCTGTGGAAAAACAATTATAATATCGGCGTTTACAGGCTTCCCAAATATCTTGATGAAGAAGTGGCGCGTCTGCATCTTGATCAGCTTGGAGTGATACTTACAAAGCTGACAAAAGATCAGGCTGAATATATTGGTGTTGGACAGGATGGGCCTTTTAAGCCTGAGCATTACAGGTATTAAGACCTCATCCCCTGACCCCTTCTGCCAGGAGAGAAGGGGAGCAGAAAATTCATTATAAGAAGAAAAGTCTCTCCCTCCTGGGAAGGGATTTAGGGAGAGGTTAATCATTCCACACCCTAATATACCTGTCGCCGTCAAAACTGGTTTTGTAGTTTTTCAGGGGATACTTACCCACTCCTGATATCGGAGTACCGTAAGCGGAAAGGGCATATTTCGTTCCGCACTGCGGACATTCTGCAACAGTCAGATCGATCTTGACCTTAATGCTGAGATTATTCACGGTAAAATCGTGCGGACATGTTCGGTCATAGGCAAAATATTCATCAGGGCCGCTGTAAATTATTATCCCGTTACCATCGTATCCGGCTGATCTGTAACCCCAGTTATTTGTTAATGCATCAATTGTATCAGAAATCCCAATGACAGAAAGACTGACGAATTCGGGATCCATCAGGTCAATAGTAAAATCTACATAAACATCAGGTATAATGTCATTATCAGCCTTACCGCAGGAAGTCATTACAAATGCCGGCAAAAAAAAGATAAAAAAAAGTCCTGAATTTAGAAACGTTCTCATGCTATTCTGCGTTATTATATATTGGTACAAAAATAATACTACGGTTGCTAAATCGGCAATTCAGTACAGTATTAATTATTTCTGAAGGAATATGAAGAATTTTCCGGTAAAAAAGCTTATACTGCTTTTTTTGTTATTATCTATAACTGTCTCCGTGTGTGAGGCTCAGAGATACAAGCGAAGCACAGGAAATCCTGAAAGGATTTTATTTGGAAAATCTTTGAATACTAAAAACGTGAAGTACAGGGAGTCCAGAGCTGTCGTAAGGGCGAAAAAGAAACAGGAGGCTAACCATAGAAGACAGGATAAAGAGTATAAAGCCTTCGTAAAGGAAAACAGAAAACGGGCTGTGAAAATTCAATCACCTGAAGTACAAGCTCGTATGCTGGAGAACCGGAAGGAAGCTGATTTGAAATATAAGGAAAAGGACAAAAGAGTATCTAAAAGCTCAAAAAAAGCAGGCCGAAAATACTAATAACAGGTGATGACGGAAGATAAATACTTGTAGTATACCCGTTTTCATTAATTTTATTTGGTATTTATTTAAAGAATTTATATTTTTGTTACTGAAGAGTTCCGGGATTCCCGGGATTCTTCTTATTTTTTAACTGGAAGACAGGAAAATGTCAGATATCATTTACATAACGGAAGAGGGTCTTCAAAAGATCAAAGAGGAACTTGACCATCTGAGGCTGGTTGAGAGGCCGTTGATATCCAAGCTGATAGCTGATGCCAGGGACAAAGGTGATCTCACTGAGAATGCTGAATACTCTGCTGCCAAGGAAGCCCAGGGAATGCTCGAGATGAAAATATCAAGGCTTGAAGAAATTGTTACCCGTTCCAGGATTATCGATGAATCAAAGATCGACACTTCAACTGTCAGGATTCTTAACAAGGTGAAAATCAAGAACAGGAAAACGAACAGCGTGATGGAATATCAGATTGTGCCTGAAAGCGAGGCAAATTTCAAGCTCGGGAAAATCGCTATTAATTCCCCTATCGCCATGGGCCTGATCGGGAAGAAAGTTGGAGAGACTGTTCAGATTAAAGTTCCGTCAGGGATTATCCCGTTCGAAATTCTGTCAATTTCAACTCAATAAATATCCGGTTCAATGGCTACTATATTCACAAAAATAATCAGAGGTGAGATCCCATGTTACAGGATAGCTGAAGATGAAAAGTATTTTGCCTTTCTCGACATAAATCCTTTAATGGCCGGCCATACACTGGTGGTTCCAAAAACTGAAACTGACTATATTTTCGACCTTAGCGACAGCGACCTGTCAGGTCTTATTCTGTTCTCAAAGAAGGTGGCAATGGCGATCGAGAAAAGTATCCCCTGTGCCCGGATCGGTGTTGCAGTTGTCGGACTGGAAGTTCCCCATGTTCATATCCATCTTATTCCCATGAATACGATGAACGACATAAACTTTAAAAATCCCAAACTCAAATTCACACCGGAAGAGTTCACAAGGATCGCAAAAAAGATAAGCGATAAGGTGATACTGTAATTCTGACTCAGATTTTTTTCTTTTTGTTCCATTTCATATCTTTATAAGAATAATTCAGCTCGCTGCATGAGTTACCTGTATGATTTGTGGGACGATTTTGTAAGTCTCCTTCTTCCGCGCGTTTGCTATGGTTGCGGCAATCATCTGATGAGGAATGAAACCCTTATCTGCACCGAGTGTTATATATTAATCCCGAGAACAAGTTACCATCTTAAGCCTGATAATCCTGTTTCCCGGTTATTCTGGGGCCGGTGCCTGATTAATAAGGCAGCAGCTTTTTCATTTTATACAAGTGACAGCAGGATAAAAAAACTGATACATCAGCTTAAGTATAAAGGCATAAAAGAGATAGGACCGGAACTTGGCCGGATTTATGGAAATTCTTTGAGATCTTCAGGATTCATGGATGATATCGACCTTATTGTTCCTGTCCCGTTGCATCCGTCCAAAAAACGGCAGAGAGGATTTAACCAGAGCGATTTAATATCCGCTGGTATAGCAGAAGCAACCGGAATTCCGATGGACCCTGGCCTGCTGGTCAGAAAAACCGGCACAAAAACACAAACCCGTAAGTCGCGTTATGACCGGTGGACCAATGTTCAGGATATTTTCAGGATTACTGATGAAAGCAGGCTTAAGCACCGGCATATATTACTTGTGGATGATGTAATTACAACCGGATCGACTATTGAGGCATGTGCAAATGAAATGCTAAAGGTTGAAAATGTCAAGGTAAGCGTTGCCGCCCTGGCCTTTTCTGTTATCTGATCAGATCAATTTTTTTTAATTCTTCTGGGATTTTTATTAATAAAGTCTTTCCAGCTGTTATAGCTTTTATCCTGTTGGGGAGAATTGGTCTGATAAAAATGGCACAGTGCCGCGGCGAGACCGTCGGTGGCATCAAGCTTTATTTCGATTTTGTTGAATTTAAGTATACGCATAAGCATCGAGGCGACCTGTTCCTTTGAAGCAGCTCCACGTCCCGTAATAGACATCTTTATCTTCCTCGGGGCATATTCGAATATCGGCAGGGAACGGCTTAGAGCCGCCGCTATTGCGGCACCTTGTGCCCTGCCGAGTTTCAGCATCGATTGAACATTTTTGCCGTAAAAAGGTGCTTCAATGGCCAGCTCATCGGGATGATATTCATCTATGATCCCGACTGTCCGGTCGAAAATATGCTTCAGTTTCAGGTAGTGATCATCAAATTTTGAGAGGTCGATCGAGCCGATGGTTATAAGCTCAGGTTCCGGACCAAGAGTCCTTATTAAGCCGTATCCTGTAATCGTGGTACCTGGATCAATCCCCAGTATTATCCTCTCCTTATGGTTCTTTTTCAAGCAGCTGTATTAAAACAATTACTTATTTAGTGAAAGGCCGTTGTTCATCCATGCAGGTTTTTCGGAATATTGCGGGTAGCGATAAAATGGCGTGAAATCCTTTGTTGAAAATGATCCGGTTTCGAGATAACGGATCGCCTCTTTAAGGCAAAGCTCACGCCTGTCATCAAAATCATGGGTTATATCATCCGAAGCCACTTTTCCCGGAGCAAAACCATCGAAATAATCCCCTTCATTATTATTATTTACTGTTTTAAATGTAACCGGCCAGAAGAAATATTTTTCTCCAACCGGCCAGCCATTCATTCCCGTGGGTTTTCCGTTTGTGGTATCTCCAACACTTACAACATTCATAAATGGCTTAAGGCCATTCATTACAGCTTCGCTTGCCGAGGCTGTCGACCTGGTTGTAATTACCATCAGCCTTGTAAGTGAAAGCGGTGAACCGGTTGATTTAAATGGGAATGATGAATTCACATTCTGATTTTTAGCATTGTACTTAAGAGCTGCAAAAACAGAACCGGCATTTGCAAGGTTGTTCCCGGCAATGTAACTTGCAAGGTCCTGGGCTACATAAAGATATCCACCTGAATTGTATCTCAGGTCAAGAATCAGGTCACGTACATTACAGGCTTTGAAAAAAGCAAAAGCAGTTTCAAGTTCCTGAGATGATGGAGTAATAAATGATTCAAAGACCAGATGACCGGTTATTCCTGACGAGAGTTTCAGCGTATCACAATGAAGGACTGTGTTAATTTCAAATTTGCTTTTTGCAGACGATATCTCAACTTCAGATCCATCCGGTTTTACAAAAATAAATTTATTGATGATTCCTTCTGTGCTGGGTCCCAAGGCATCGTTATATGCAACTGCGTCACCATCATCGATAATCTTTGCAAGATCGTAGCCGTTAACACTTTTAATTATCCATCCGCGCCGGACCCCTTCTGAATACAGGGGTGATCTTGAATAGATCATAGCAATTCTTGCCTTCCCGGCATCGTCAAGCCCAATCCTTATGCCGTGGCCAACAAATTCTCCAAGCATCTCGGCATTGAATTCTTCATAATCAGCAACAAAACTCCATCTGTCAAGTTCCTTGTATCTCATTGCTTCCATCAGCTCGTAAGGATCTTTATAGTCTTCCTTGGTAATTGCCGGCATAAGATTGTACCAGTAATACCATTGCTTCATAACGAAGTACAGAGTGTCCCTTGCCATGGCATCTGTAAGCTTGTTATCTATGATAACAGGCGGATCCGGTTCCTTTTTACATGATGAAAAGAGCACCGGAATAATTAATATCAGATATATCAGTTTTTTCATATATGCTTATTTACAGATCTTTATTTGTTACAAAGATAGAAAATTACCTCTTTTTTGGTTTCCGGTTCTGGATCATTATCCCAGCAACAATCAGCAATAATCCTGCCGGAGTTGTGTAAAATACCGGTTCACGTAAAATAAAATGTACAAATACCAATGATAAAAACGGTGCAAGATAAACCAAATTGCTTATTTTATCGGTTGTTGATGCCATTTGAAGCGCTTTAAGCCAGAGATAGAAAGTAATTCCCATTTCGAACAGGCCTATATACACAGCAGAAGCTATTCCCCTGAATCCGGCATTTTCCGGCCATGTTCCTGTAATGATCATGGCAGCTACAAGATAAACAGAACCAAACAAAAAATTCAGAAACAGCTTTACAGCTTCATCCCTTCTGTCTTTGACATTCAGGATAAAGTAAAAAGCCCAGAAAAAAGAACTCCCTGTCGCCAGCAATACTCCCCTAATATCGGCATGGCCAGGATTAAAAAGATTTCCCTGTGATGAGATAATAAGAACTCCGAAAAAAGAAACGAAGAGAGCAATAAAACTCCTGCTTTTTATTTTCTGCTTCAATATCGGAACAGACAAGAATACAAGAATAATGGGCCAGATCATATTAAGCGGCTGGGCAA
>Ga0115026_10000554_pt1 | contig 10581 bp, 6 predicted proteins | sample Mud_0915_D1_FD_83878 | JGI IMG/M metagenome (GOLD analysis project Ga0115026, IMG submission 83878) | Wetland microbial communities from Old Woman Creek Reserve in Ohio, USA - Mud_0915_D1 | ecosystem: Environmental > Aquatic > Freshwater > Wetlands > Sediment ...
ACACGACAGCGAGCGCATCAGCCATGCTGTCCGAATTCGTAACTATCACTCCCCCGGACCCGGCCGAGACATTTTTCCCCCGACCCAGGCTGAAAAACCCGACATCTCCCTGTGTGCCAAGCCATTGGCCGTCAGCTCGACCTCCCATCGCCTGCGCTGCATCTTCGATGACGAACACGCCAGACGACTTGGCGATCGCTTTGATACTCTTGAGATCCGCTGGTTGACCGAACAAATGAGGCGTAACAATGGCTAGAGTGTTCTCCCCCACAACAGCCTCCAGCTCGCCAAGGTCGAAATCGAGGCTGTGCGGGTCCACATCGCAAAGGGCAACCTCGAGCCCGGCTTTATGAACAGCGGAGGGAATTGAGTAACAAGAGTAGGCCGGTATGATGACCTGCCGACGAGAGGAGTGGGCTTTCATACTATTCAGAACCGTTACTAATGCTGCCTTACCAGAGGTCAGGAGAAAGACATGCCGAACCCCGAAGTAACTCTTCAGTTCCGACTCCAACTTTGCACATGAGGGAGCAGGACGCAGCAGTCCCGCGATCCCCTTCAGCAGATCAGGAAGACATAACGGTGCTGCAGTTGGAGGCAGGTGCCGTTGGACTTTCATGGCAGATACTTTGAAATCCGAGGTCCTATCAAAGTGGTCAGCGGAAGTGGAAGCCGCTTCCATGTCTCGATAGCGAAGCTGAATTTTGGGTTCTGAGGATTCAGTTCCGGAAGAGGCTGACCATCTCGAAGCCAGTAGTGCCATTCAAGCTGAACAGGCTTGGCCCCCCACTGTTGTTTGAATCGGTACGTTCCGCTATCCCTTGTGGAGCGCCCAAAGTCGAAAATCCGATACCCCTGTTCACAGGCATATCTAAGCACAGAGCCATACAACAGCATGTTCGGAGCAATCCGAGCGTAGCGCCTGTCCGAGGATGCCCATGGAATTTCCAGGGTATTGCGAAACCCCACGAGAAAGCCAGCTGCCACAGGCTGTTCCTCCAGAGACACGACAGCGATCTTGGTCTCTTTGGGGAAAGATCGAAGAATCTCGGCAAAGAAATGTTTTCTATACACCGGCGTCCCTAAATCGCGCATGTTCCTCGAGAATACTGTGTAGAACTCATCGAGCAGGTTTCCCTCCCCGACTTTGACTTCCATGCCCTCCTTTTCACCACGCCGGATTTGACTCCGCAACTTTGGAGGAAATCCTTTGAGCAGATCCTCGTACCGAGGTGGAAGCTCTAAACGCATCGATACTTTATGATCTTTCTTAGGCCACGCCAGCTCCATCCCGGCCACGTGGCGGAGTTCGATGTGGGAAGCCCCCAGTGCCCCTGCATCACGCACGGCTTCTGCTAAGAGCGCATCTCTCACCTCCCCACTTTCGGCAATCACGCCGCCATAGTTGAAGTAGGGAAGGGAAACCAGAAACGTCCCGAATACTCGGCTCTTGAGATACACCAGCGGAAGAATGCCTCTCACATCTCCCTGCTCGTCTGTCGCCATGTAATAGAGGGTAGGATGCCCGAAGACGTTGGCAATCACATGACGCCAGGCCGTGAGGTGGTACGTCGTAGCCCCTTGATGTTCTCCAACGTAACGATCCCAGACCGCTTCTTCGTTGGATTGCTCTATTCTGATGACATTGACTCTGGCCATGTCTTTCTACTGTCTCCTGCGATTCCCGCTCTGCCCCTGAATGCCCTATCGACTTCCGTTCAGCTTGTCTCCGTCGCTCCCCTTCAATCACGAAGGGAGGCTGTCCCATAACATTGTTTTCGTAGAGTTCTCAGGAATCTGAGGGGGAATGACTGAAGTCACCTACATGAACCGGCAATCGATTGATTCCGCCGGATTCACTTCACCACCCTAAGTCGTCGACTGTGAACCTCCCGCTCCAGCCTTACAGGCGGCGGAGAGACAATCCGGTCGGTCCAGTTGGGATTCTGGTCAACGAAAATCTTAAACCACAGCTCGACGTTCACGAGCGCCCACGTCAGGTCACCGTACTGGCAAGCTCCTTTCAGAACATCAGGCGTAAAGATTCCCCGGCTGATGCTGTCCGGGGCAATCAAGATCTCCTCTGTGAGATCTTTCATGACTTTCGATCGCCAGAAATTGTCCGGAACGGGGAAGTTGCATTTATCCCTCCTCGCCCACACCTCATTGGGAAGCAGCTTGGCTGCCACTTGCCGCAAGAGGTACTTCGGTTCGAGCCCTCTCACTTTCTGCTCTGGCGGAACCGTAGCAAGGAACTCAACGATCCGGTTATCGAGGAACGGCACCCGAGACTCAATCGACAGCGCCATACTGACGCGGTCCTCTAAGAGAAGCAGACTGGGGAGATAAACCCGCTGATCATGATAGAGGCACTGGTCCAGAACCTCATCGGTGTCGACCTCCAGGAACGGTTTGAGATAATCATCAACGGGGCTGTAGCCTCCCAAGCTCGTCGTAAAATCGGCGGTGAAAGCTCCTAGCCATTGACCACAGTGAAGCTCGATCCAGAGATCTTTGAGAGTCTTCTCTGGCTTGAATATCCGCTGCCGGAGGGACCGAGCCAGGCCTGTCAAACCACGACTCAACAGCTTCTTGATCAGGGGCTGATCCAGCGGTGAGCCAGACATGCGCTGAGCATATTTGAACTGGCCGAACATGTCCGTACGGCCAAAGCTGGCCTGAAATTGTGCCGGATAGCCTGCGAAGAGTTCGTCACCGCCGTGCCCCGTCAAAGTAACTTTCACATGATGACGGGCCAGTTGGGAGGCCGTGAAATATGCGAACCCGCCTTGCGTCGCCATCGGAACATCCATGTGCCAGAGTAAATAGGGAAGGCGACTGGCGAAATCCATGGAGTCCGGCTTGCCCTCACAGTATTCGGATCCCACATGGCGAGCCACAATCCGGGCGAGCAGGGTCTCATCCACAAATCCATCTTCTGCAAACCCGATGGAGAAGGTCTTCAGGCCTGGGCGATGCCGCGCGGCCAGAGCCGTCACCGTGCTGGAATCCAAACCACCACTCAGGTGACACCCTAAGGACGCGTCACTTCGGCAGTGCATCTTCACTGACTCGTCCAAGAGATAAAATAACTCATCCTTGACCGCCTCGTCGGACCGAGAGCGATTGTAATTGTGTCGCAGTCCCCAGTATTTTTTGATCAGAGGACGGCCCGATTCGAGATCCACACGGAGCATATGCCCCGGTTCAAGTTCCCGGATATTCCGAAACATCGTTTTGCCTCCGAGCGCCCGGCCACAGAAAGCGTAATCAGCCAACGCCTGGGGATCGATGGCCCTCTCGACATCCGGATCTTCCAGGATCGCCTTGATCTCGGAGGCCAGGATGAGCTTCTTGGGAGTAACATAGTAATAGAGGTTCTTGATCCCCATCCGATCTCTGGCTGCAACCAAACGGCGCCGGCGCCGGTCCCACAGGACAAACGAAAACATTCCATTAAACCGGGTGACGCACTCCTCTCCGTCTTCCTCATACAGGTGGGGAATGACTTCAGTATCCGAGGAGGATGAAAACCGATGCCCCTTGGCTTTCAGGTCTTGCGTTAATTCAAGGTAGTTGTAAATCTCCCCGTTGAACACGACTTGGATCGAGCCATCCTCATTGGACATGGGCTGCCGGCCGGTTTCCGATAGATCGATAATGGACAAGCGGCGGTGACCCAGGCCGACGGGGCCCTCTACGAACAACCCCTCGTCGTCAGGCCCTCGATGGTGCAACACGTCCCGCATAGCCCTCAGCCGTTGAGAGTCTATGGCTGCGCGGTCAAAATTGAGGACGGCTACAATTCCACACATGGCTGCAAGATCCTTCCCGTCGGGGCATTATCCGTTCAGAAGAGATTGGAGACAGACGCTGAGACCTGGAAACACCACTAAGAGCTATTTAGCCCGCTTGCGCGCCCGACAAGGAGGCAATCCTCTTGAACATCGCGGACCGTTCCGAGACACAGAGCACGTTGTGATGCCCGATAACCCCATTGGAGGATTCAAGGTTTATAAGTTCTTCATAGTCGCCCCTGTCGACGGAAAAGAACCGGTAGGGCCCACACTCCCGAATCTTCCTCAACAAATCGCTCGATGAATACCCCGCCATAGCAAAGATATGAGGGTTTAACTCAATTAATATGCTCGGCTCGAACTGGCTCAATGTCCGGCACGCGCCCTTTACAAAATCCATCTCTGCGCCTTCCGCGTCGCATTTGATGAAGTCGCATCGGCTCACGTGGTACTTCAGCACAAAGGCATCCAGCGTCGTGAGGCTGCAGGTTGACTGAATGGATGATGCGGTGGACATCCGGACCATCGAGGCATTGCCACATGCTTCATCGGGGTAGTAATGCATCGTCACCCTGCCGTCTCTGTCGCCCAGCGCAATATTATTGAGTACCACGTTGAGGCATTTGTTTAAGTTGCAGTTGCCCGTGAGGACTTGATAGGTGCTAGCCAGCGGTTCAAAGGCGTGAACGGTTCCTCGAGGCCCTACGAGCCGGCTCAGAAGGGTGGTATACCACCCGATATTGGCCCCGACGTCGAACGCCATATCGCCTTCAGAGACACAAGCCATCACGACACGGGTCTCTACCGGCTCATAGACTCCCGTGCCGAGCAGGCCCATGTGATATTGTTTTTCCCTTGGGTCCACACAAAATCGCCTGCCATCGCGCGAGCGCACAACGATCTGATGCCCCTTCGAGAGCCTGCCTGCCAGTTTGCTTGCCAGATCGTTTACCCGCCACAGATCGCTCCCGGACGGCGCCAACCGGGAACCTTCTCTCAGCAGTCGAATCACGAGCAACGAGAGGGCGTCGCAAATCATTGGCTGTCCTTGTTGCACGAATTCCTTTTGCGCCTCTACTCCGGTGCCGGCAACACTGCGCTCGCCCAGTCCGTCACGCTCATTTCCCTCGCCCACAGAGAGACATTGCGCCCCACCATTCGCAACTGGTCCCGTCGTGGTTGAGGAAACATCCACGCCCGCTGCCTGTGTCTTGTGTTGCTGGATCATCGCGGAATCCTCCTTAGCCTGATGCCTCAAGCGCCTTTTGTTGTGCTCCTCGGATTGAATGTCATGTCTTTCCCAATCACCCATCGCACAAGTTGGACTATCTCACTGACCAGTCGGCCCCCTTGCCAAAAGATACAGCCACCGTAGACAACCGCGCCAAGGCCGACACTCAGGATCAATCGAAGCAAATGGGTCGCGGCATCCTCGGCATGCATCGCTGAGAGCAACAGGCTGACGGATATTGCCATCACTATGGTTCCCTTCACTATCGGCGCCACTTCGCCCCAAACCACCTTCCAATTGAGGTTAATTTCTCTGAGAGCCCGTTGCATCATCCCTGCAACCATGGCGGGATAGACCAACGCCCAGACCAGCGCAACACCGAATCCTCCTGACAACGACGCCCCTGCCCAGAATGCGATCGGCATGACGAACAGTAGACTGATCGTCCACCAGAACAAGACCGAAGCCCGATACCGGGACAGTAATAGCGGAGGAAACAGCACCTCACAGGACCGGACAACAGAACTGACGCACAAGACTTGCAGCAACGGGACAAGCGGCAACCACTTCTCTGTAAGGGCCACCCAGACAAGATCCTCCGTTACTAGTGCAAGCCCGATGCATAGAGGGAAAGTCAGGCACGCGACCATTCGTATCTGGCGCAGGAACACCGACCGCATCTGCTCCACGTTGTCTTGCAATCCTGCCATGAGCGGAAAAGCAATCTGATTCACCACAACGGAGATCTTATGGACGGGCAACAACGCGATCTGTTTGGCCATCGAATATAAACCGACCCCCATCTCGCCTGACATCTTTCCCAGGACGAGACTGTCCGTTTGCTCATAGACAGCCCAGCTAATACTGCCGCCGAGCTTGGCTGAACCGAAGTTCAGAATGGCTCTGGTGCGAGGACTCCCCATCTTTAGGCCCGGTCGCCACGCAGAAAGCTTGAAGGTAATGACGCTTTGCACCAATGGCATGAGCAGCGTGCCCGTCACCAGCGCCCACACGCCGAACCCTGCAGAAGCCATTGCAACCTGCACCGGTACCGCTACGGCGACTGAGAGGATTTCAGCTCGCGAGGTCTTGTCGAGTGCGAGCGCTTTTCGTAACAGGCCATCCGGTATGATCTTGGCAGCGGTCAACGGCAGAGTAAGACTGACGACACGCAGAATCTCACAAATCATCGGGACACCAAACCAGTCTGCAATCGTGGGTGCAGCCACGTACAGGACTCCGTACCCAACAGCCGCCATCCCCACAGCACTCCAAAAACAGAGGTTCAGCTCCCGCTCATCAAGATCCTTGAATTGAATGACTATCGCGCTTAACCCCATTTCCGTCACAATCGCCAACGCGCCTACCCAGATAGCGGTCATGGCCATAAGGCCGTAATCGTTCGGGCTTAGCAGCCTGGCGATATACAGCGTGCTGAGGAAGGAAATGAATTGGACAAAACCCTTCGACCATCCCACCCAGAACACGGCTTTTCCGATACGATCTTTCATAAATACGAGATCAACTTTCTGGAGAAAACGATGGCGCTCCCTTTTGTTGGAGAGGCCCTCGCAAATTCGACGGCCGCGAGCCGGCAACAACCGCGGTCGACACTGTTAGGAATTCAATGGCAGAGCAGGAGCAGGGTGTAACAGTCAGTGCGAATGCAACTACTGAAAACAGCACAATCTGCGCTGGGCGGACAGTGTTTAGTTGGAAGAGGCACCGTCGCCGATGCCATGAGATCGCAGCCTGCTATCGCCCATCTTTCTCAGCGAGAGCTCTAACATCTGGGCGTCCAGAAAAAACTTGACGGCCCAATTGAGGATCTCAAATCGGCCATACATGCCATGAATCGGCTCAGATCCGCTGATGCCCCCATACAGCCCCGGCTGATCGGTGCGCATGAATTGAACTTTTCTGAGCCCGGCATTGGCTTTTCTCATCCCTTCCAGATAGTCCGGCATGCCGGTGAGCTGATACAACCGTCCCCAAATCCCCGCCATCTGAGCTTCCCCGGTCAGGCACCGCCAGGACACAGCAGGCTCCCAATGCCCATTGTATCGGCCGGGAAGGCTGCCGTCGGGTCGCTGTCTGGCCAAAAGGGCATCTGCCGCCTTTCGAGCCGAAGCGAGATAGGTCTCATTCTTAAGCAGCGATCCGACTTCCATGATCCCCCTGATACAGTAGGCAATCGTGTGAGTCAGCGGGCGGTCCGGCTGCGTCAGGCAATTGGATCGAAACCACCCGTTCTCTGTCTGCTCCCCCAATGCATATTCGACGTTCCGAATGGCCCCTTCCTTAAATTCTCCGTTTCCGGTCACCAGCGCAAGCTCTAACAACGCCCATGCCGTCCTCGTATTATAGGTATAGGAAGTCATCCGTGACCCATTCGTGAAATCGGAAAGAGATTTTCTCCATGCGCCGTCTTTATCCTGCTGCGAAACCAGGAATCCTCCAGCCCTGACTGCGCTATCCAAGTATTTCGATGCACCGGTCTCTTTGAACGCTCGAATCCATCCAAAAATCACCTGGCCCGTGTTGAAGATTGCAGGAGAAGACGGCTGATCGATCATCCCCCCTTGCACTGCTCCGCTCGGCATCTGGACCCGGCACTCCCAGTCCGCCATCCGAACTGCTCGATCAACGAATTCCTGGCTATTGACCAATCGCGCATAATCGATGAGAGTCGGAATGATATATCCGGTGGTCTCCGGATAGGGAGCAAACCAGCCTCTTTTCTTAAAATATGGCTGGTAGACCATGGAGTAGCTCCGGGCCACTCCTCCGCCCTCGAACGCGTCCTGGGCCTGGCAGATCCACTGGACCGCGGCCTCGATGTGTTCCATCGTGCCCCGCTCCTCGGATCGTGATCCGGCCAGATAGACTTTGAGCAGTTCGGCGTCGGCGAACGAAGAATAGTACTTGAACAAATCTGAAACGGCCGTGATCATCGCACCACCTCCTGCGTTGTGACTTCAGACACAACGAGTTTGTATTTCCCCCCTCTGGTGAAGGGGATGTTTTCGAGATAATCCACCCCGATCGAAGTATCCCCTCCGAACCGTTCGCGGATGGTCTGAAGCATCGGGGCAAGGTTGTTCTCAGCGAAGGAAGAAGTCCGGACGATCCGAATTTTAAAGGCGTCGATCTTCTCCTGCACCACCTGATACTGCTTGACACCTTCGATCCAATGGAATGTCGCAAACAGCTGGCCATTCACATGCCCACCCAGCCTGGTCGGAAGCTGATCGATGATGCGGCCAGCGAGGTCTCCGATGCGACATAATCCGCGGCCGCATCGACAGGGCTCCTCGATCAACCGGCCTGTATCCCCGGTCTCATACCGAAGTAACGGCATACCCTTGTTGATCAGGTCTGTCACAACCAACTGCGTATAGCCGAATGCGTCCGGGACATGCTCCATGTGGAGGATTTCCTGATTGAGATGGAGCCCCTCGCGGACAGGGCACTCGATTGCGACGATGCCCGTCTCGCTGAGGCCATATCGATTGTAAACCCGGCATCCGAAGACTCTCTCCATCAACTCACGTTGATGAGGATAAAGCGTCTCTGAAGACACGATGACGGAACCGGGCGCAATCCCTCCAAGACGATTGGCCTCCAGATACTGGGCGAACATATAGAGCGTACTCACATACGAGATGACGACGTGAGGCTTGAATGATCGCAGCCGCTCGTAAACTCTGGCCATCTCCACCTCAGTCATCAACGTGGGATCGACCCTCAAAGTTTGATTCTCCACGCCAAAGCGATCGTGCAGCGCCCCCTTCAATTTTGCCAGGGCAGAAGATTTCGGCTCCTGCACATCTGAGGACGGCCTGACTCGATCCCCATCGATGACGAAGGGACTGTCACGCCACAAATAGAATAGTCTCTGCCCAAGATCGTATCCTGCGATCCTGGTGAGCCGCTTTCCGGCTGCCGCCCGGATCCGGTTGCTGGCCTTCTCTTGAATATAAGAAGTCGGCTGCCCTGAAGAGCCGCTGGTGATCCCCTTCACCATTTCGCCGCGCGGGATATTTGAAGCGATCAGGTCTGCGAGCCTCTCTTGAAGGATCCGCTTCGTCAGAGTAGGAAACTTGCCAAAGTCTTCAAACGAACGGATATCCCTTGGCTCTGCCCCTATCTCCTTGAACTTTTCTTGGTAGTACGGGACATTATCATAGGCATGTTCGAGCAGCCGGCTCAGCCGCTCCCATTGCATCGCCCGGAGGCGCTCCTGGGAAAGCCATTGCGAGGCCTCGAATGTCCGGATGTTCTTCAACAGGTCGGACCCATGCCACCAGTGGTACAGCGGCAAGCTGACATGTTTGACAAACGGTGCGTATATCATCCGAATTTATCCTTCTACCTTTGGCCCAAGCGTCCTTTGATTTGCACGATTCCAGAAATACATGATGATCTTCCAGGCTTCCTGAAGGCCGGGAGACCAATCGTCCCACGACCAAATGTCTCCTTTCACCCGCCAGCGAAAGCCATCAAGAACGAAATCCATACACTCTCTCCACTTTGACGGCAGCGGCACGCTGCTGATGGGGAAATCGTGTCGGAGCACCAGTTCCAGGCGCTTGAGATCGGCCTGCAAATATCGGCTAGCGACCTTCTGGCGATAAGGCCTGTCGTAGTGGACTGGCTCCCCCAGCTGGCTCTGGTAGAGCCAGAACGGAAATTCCATCCCTGCGTGCAACGACCCGGGGAGTGACGCCCAAAAACGGCCGTTCACCTCCATTAAGACAACGTCCCTGGTGCCTGGCATGGCCTTCCACTCGACCTGCGCAACACCTTCCCATCCCATGGCGCGAAGGAAACGGACGGAGTAGTCCTGCACGTTCGGCCAGATCGGCATGCTTTCATACCGCACCGGCACACCCCCGGTCGGCATGAACTCCCGGCCGCGGTGATACTGGTAGCAGGCCAGCGGCTGGCCACGATGCATGAGCACGCCGAACCCGATCCCGTGCCCCACATAGAACTCCTGCACAATCGGCACAACCAAATGCCGAAAGTAGATGGCCAGGAGTTTTCGGAGCGCATCTTCGTCGGCCACGAACGTGACCTTGAAGTCGCCGGATGACGCTGATGTGCCATGAGGTTTTTGATTGGGTTTCACGACGACTGGAAAGTGAAGCCCCGCTATGCGCGCATCTACCTCCTGCATTGAGATTGGAACCATCGTTTTGGGAATCGGAATCTCATGCTGCTGGGCCAGCAAATACTGACTACGTTTATCAAGGGCCAGCGACACCGCCTCGCGGGAGGCCATGGCCAGCGGCGCAACGGACTCGATCATTTCCCTGTGCTCGTTCAGTACAGCCACCGTAGACTCGACAACCGGCATCACCAGACGGACCTGAAAGCGCCTGGCCGCCTCACACAGTGAGTCCACAAACGCTTCAGGTTCCCCTAGCGGCGAAGGATAGACCCAACGGGCCGCCGTATAACGTGAAGAGAACCCCAGACTGTTGGAATCCGGCCCGGCCGCCACGACTGAGACGCCACGCCGGCCGAGTGAACGGATAACCGCAAGTC
>Ga0115026_10000555_pt1 | contig 10563 bp, 9 predicted proteins | sample Mud_0915_D1_FD_83878 | JGI IMG/M metagenome (GOLD analysis project Ga0115026, IMG submission 83878) | Wetland microbial communities from Old Woman Creek Reserve in Ohio, USA - Mud_0915_D1 | ecosystem: Environmental > Aquatic > Freshwater > Wetlands > Sediment ...
AATGGCCGTAAGGTTCTGGACGGCAGCTTCGGCAACGCCGCCTTCCAGGTCGGCGCCAACGTCGGTGAAACCATCAGCGTCAACCTGACCACCGGCATGCGCAGCACCCAGATCGGCCAGATCGCGACCGCCACCGGTGCAGTGGTAACAGCCAATGCCTTGACGGATGCCGGCATGACCATCGCGGTCGGCACCAGCACCGCCGTGGCAGTCGGTGCCTCGGTGGCCGGTGCGGCCAACGGTCAGGGCACGGACAGCGCCTATGCCAAGGTCAACGCCATCAATGCCGCTGGCGTGGCTGGCCTGACGGCAACCGCGACCAACTCCCATACCGGCGCGTTCTCGACAATCACCGGCGCCACCTCGGGAACCGGTACCGGCTACGTCTCCGGCACCTACACCCTCGTGGTGAACGGCACCAACATCTACACCGCCCAGGCTCTTGGCGATGGCGGCACGTTGACCGGTCAGCAGGTTGCCGCGCAGGTCAATCTGTTTTCGTCCACAACCGGTGTTTCCGCCTCGTTTGCCAGCGGCAGCCTGACCTTCTCTTCTTCTGACGGCCGCAACACCAATGTTGTCGAGACCATCGACCTTGGCACGGCGGGTGCCGCCGGCGCGGCGGGTTCGGGCACCGGCATTCTGGCCGGCCAGGAGGGCGTCATCCGCGGCACGATTACCTTGAGCGCTTCGGACAACATCGTGATGACCGGGCAGTATGCCGACATCGGTCATGCGGCCACGATCTCCAAGGACACGACCACCATCAGCGCGGTGAATGTGCTGACGGTGGCCGCGTCGAACACGGCGATCAACCGCATCGATTCGGCGCTGACCTCGGTGAGCGCGCTGCGCAGCACCTTCGGTGCGATTCAGAACCGCTTCGAATCGACCATCTCCAACCTGACAGCGGTTTCGGAAAACCTGAGTGCTGCCCGCAGCCGCATCAAGGACGCGGACTTCGCCATGGAAACGGCGAACCTGACCCGCGCCCAGATCCTGCAGCAGGCCGGTACCGCGATGCTCGCCCAGGCCAACTCGCTGCCGCAAGGCGTGCTGGCCCTGTTGCAGTAATCCGGCAAGGGAAGTTGATGTGAAAACGAAAGCGCCCGGGGATTTCCCCGGGCGCATTTCGCCGTAAGACAGGAGGGTATTATGCCCATTGATAATCTCGCCAAGATTGGTACCAGCGTTGTGCGGCCGGTCAAGACCGACAGCACGGCGCCACCGGCAACAGCGCCACGGCAAGAATTGCCGAGCAGCGGCCAGCCTTTGCCCACGCCCGCCCAGCAGGTGGCCGACGTGCAGCAGGCGGTCAGTCGTTTGAACGATTACGCGCAAGCCTTGCGGCGCGATCTCCAGTTCAGCATCGACAAAAGCAGTGGCAGTACCGTGATCAAGGTTGTCGACAGCAACAGCGGCGAAACCATTCGCCAGATTCCTTCCGAGGTCATGCTGGCGATCGCGCAAAGCCTGGAAAATGCCCAAGGGCTGTTTGTGAACACCACGGCCTGATGGCGCGACCTGATCGGGTGACAGTACATTCAGGACAACCCTGTCGGGTTGGTCCTGAAATTGCATTATCTGAGGGACTTCATGGCCGGATGGCCATTTCCCGTACAGCGATCGGCCAGTTTGGTGGAAACGAGGCGCAAGCATGACCATTTCATCCGCAGGTGTTGGTTCCGGCCTGGATGTGAACGGCATTGTCAGCAAGCTGATGGCGCTGGAGCAGCAACCGATCACAGTGCTCGACCAGAAAGAGGCTGGCCTGCAAGCCAGGCTGTCTTCGTATGGCAGCGTGAGCAGCGCATTGGGTGCCTTTCAAACCACCATGGCCGGGATGAGTTATCTCTCGACGTTTCAGGCGTTCAGCGCTACACCCGCCGACAGCACCATTCTCTCTACCCTCGCCACCAACCTTTCCGCGCCCGGCAGCTATGCGGTGACAGTTGGACAACTGGCGCAGGCCCAGTCCATTCTGACCGGCGGGAAGACAACGACCAACACGGCGATTGCCGCGCCCGGCAGCACGACCACACTCAGTTTCCAGTTCGGAACGATCACGGGCGGCACCCCGCCCGTGAACGGGGTAGGCACCTATAACGGCTCGACGTTTACCCAGGACGCGAGTCAGGCGACCGGCACGGTCACCATCACCGACAGCAATAATTCCTTGCAGGGCATTCGCGATGCCATCAATGCCGCCAACATCGGCGTCAGTGCCACCATTGTCAGCGACGGCAGCGCCACGCCCTATCATTTGGTGCTGACCTCCAAGAGCACCGGCGCAACCTCTAACCTGAAAATCAGCGTCAGCGGCGATGCCTCGCTGGCGACGCTGCTCGCCTACGATCCGGCGGGTACCCAGAACATGTCCCAGAGCCAGGCCGGGCAGAATGCCACCGGCACGGTGAATGGGCTGGCTATCAGCAGCGCGACCAATACCGTGAGCAGTGTCATCCAGGGCGTCACGCTCACGCTCGCCAAGGTTGGTGCCACCAGCGTGAACGTGGCGCGCAATACCAACAGCGTGCAGACCAGCGTGCAGGGCTTCGTCAAGGCTTACAACGATCTCAGTGCAACGCTAAGAAAAATGACGGCCTATGATCCGGCCACCAAGAAAGGTGGACCGCTGCAGGGTGATGTCACTATCCAGGGCATCCAGAACCGGTTGCGCACCCTCCTCAATACAACGATCACCGGTCTGGGCGGCAGCCTCACGAGCCTGTCGCAGATCGGCATTTCGTTTCAGGTCGATGGCAGCCTGGCGCTCGACACGACCAAGCTGACGACCGCGCTGACCAATAATTTCAGTGACATTGCCGGCCTGTTTGCCGCGGTCGGCAGCGCCACCGACAGCCTGGTGGGCTATGCCGGCTCCAGCGTCAACACCAAACCAGGAAATTATGCGCTGACGGTCAGCGCCCTGGCGAGCCAGGGATCGACCACCGGCTCGGCAGCAATTGGTTCTACCACGATCGTTGCCGCCACAAACGACATCCTGAACCTGACCGTGGATGGTGTGAGCGCCAGCATGACGCTGGCGGCAGGAACCTACACCAATGCGGAAATTGCGGCGCAGCTGCAATCGCTGATCAACGGGGTAGCGGCGTACAAAACAGCCGGGATCAGCGCCACGGTCAGCCAGTCCGGCGGGGTGTTTACCATTACATCGACACGCTATGGTTCGGCATCGAATGTCAGCATAACCGGTGGTAATGGCGCCACGAACCTGTTCGGTCTCACGCCGACGAGTACCGCCGGTGTCGATGCCGCCGGCACCATTAATGGTGTCGCGGCGGTCGGCTCGGGTCAGAATCTTACCGGGGCGACAGGCACGCTGGCCGAGGGTCTCAAGCTGCTGATCAGCGGCGGAGCGCTCGGCGCGCGCGGCAGCGTCAATTTCTCCCAGGGTTATGCCTACAAGCTGAATGATCAGGTGGGCAAGATGCTGGGTACATCCGGCGTGTTGAGCGCCCGTACCGATGGCATCAATAGAACCATCAAGGACATCGACAATCGGCGCACGGTATTGAGCGACCGGCTGGAGACAATCCAGGCCCGTTACCTGGCGCAATTCAGGGCGCTCGATACCCTGGTCAGCAAATTCCAGAGCACAGGAAACTTTCTGAACCAGCAACTGGCCAACCTGCCCGGGGTTAGCAGTAACAACAGGTAAAGGATTTTGGATCGCAGCCGATATTAATGCAGCCTGCTTCGTTCGTCCTTTCAAATATTTGTCGCGAGCGAGTTTGGTGAGAATGGATCGACGGCCACTACTTACGGATTGTGCGAGGAAATCATCATGAGTTATGCAAAGGCTTACAGCGCGGCACAGCGGTACGGTACCGTTGGCACCGAAGCAGCAGTGGCGGAGGCCGATCCGCATCGCCTGATTCAAATGCTGCTCGAAGGCGCGCTTGTGCGCATTGCATCTGCCAAGGAGCATATGCAGCGCGGTGACGTGACGCGCAAGGGTGAATGCATCAGCCGTGCAATTTCGATTATTGACGGCCTGCGCGCCTCGCTCGATGCCGAGGCCGGCGGTGAAATCGCCAGCAACCTCGAAGACCTGTATGTATACGTGTCGCATCGTTTGCTGGAGGCCAATGTCAAGAACGACACAGCGCGGCTGGACGAAGTCACGCGGCTGCTGGGCGAGATCAAGGGCGCGTGGGCGTCTATCGCGCCGAATCCGGCACCCTGAGGACTGAACGCCGCATGACTGCCACGGATATGCCGGATAGCGATACAGGCCTGGGCGAGGTGTTGTCCCTGACCGCGGCCATGCTCGACAGTGCGCTCACCCAGGACTGGGTGACCGTGGCCAATCTTGAAGCGACCCGTGCCGTGCTGCTGCATGAGGTTTTTGAACAAAGCGGACGACACACGCCCGAGCAGCTGGCTGGCCTGGCCAGACGGGTGCTCGACCTGGATCATGAGCTGATCGCCATTGGCACGCAGGCACGCGATGCCGTTGCCGGTGAATTGACCCAGTTGCGCCAGGTGCGTCGTGCGCACGCGGCCTACTCGGAACACGAAACCGAGTAGCCCCGCTCGCTTCCGCGCGGCGCGCGGTTAGAATGGAGGCAAGGGGGGTATTGCCATGCACCATGAAACACCGGATTCATTCGGTACCGGGTTGCTTCTGGAGGACCGGCTACCGCTGCACTGGCGCGTAGCGGTTACGCCGGATGCCGCACCGCAACTGCAATTGTCGAACGAAGAAACCCTGCGCGTCATTCTTTCCCTCGACGAACATCATGTCGAAGCCAGTGACGAGAATCCCGAGTTCGCGCACGAGGTCCAGCGCCTCGAATCGAAAATCAACCTGATCCTGGAACTCGTGAGCCAGCTGCTGGCGCGCCAGCTCCAGCTGCCCGAGGCGCTGCCAGTGCGGTTGTCGGCGCATGAAATCGAATGGGAAACGGCGACCGCACCGGCCGTTGGCAGTTCAGTGCTGATCGAGACTTACGTGTGCCCGAGCTACCCGCGCCCACTGTTCCTGCCTGCGACGGTTATAGGTTCCTCCGGCGGGCGGGTGCGCGCGGAGTTCGACGACCTTGGCGAGCCCGTGCAGGATCTGCTCGAAAAGCTCATTTTTCGCCACCACCGCCGCCTGATTGCCGCCAGCCGTCGTACTGGCGGCTGATATTTCTTCCCTCCGCTCCCGGCTGTTCCCGGGGGCGTCTCCCGTTCCGCGGGTGAGGGGTTTGCGCGCCCTTCGCCTCGCAAACACCAGCCCCGGCTTACCGAACTTTTGGCATACCGGCCCGCTATGTTTTTAACCCTTTGACCATATCTAACATCCCGCTGGCATAATTCCTGCCTATAATGAATCAAGAGAGCAACTTGGGGTGTCTGTCCTGGTACAGGTCGTTCGAGGGACAAGAACGAGGGCGGACTATTGACGGGGATGCACCGACTACGCCAGGCAGGTGAGGACTCCCCGTTGTTGCAGCAATTTTTTGACAGGGGAAAACCATGGCAGGAGCAGTAATCGTCATCGAGCCCGATTTGAAGTGGCGTGAGCACGTCCGCACCGTTCTTGAATTCATGGAGTATGCAACGACCACGGTCGGTTCATTAGCGGAACTGCGCGCGTTAGGCGCCTGGCCCGCTCCGCTCAGTGCTATGCTGGTTGGCCACTGTGCTTCCGAGCAGGCCTGTATCGAGATTCTGCAACATATCCGCGAGAAAGACGCCGGTGTGCCGGTGTTGCTGCTCGCCGAGAAGAACCGGGAGGAGGCGGTGGTGCCGGAGATTGCCGGCGGGGTGAATGCAATGGTCGACCTGCCCCTCAGGTATGAGCAACTCGTCGGCCTTCTGAACGAGGCGCGCGGTGCATCGCACCCTGGCACGCCCGCTTCACGGCGCGCCCTCGAACTCTTTCGCAGCCTGGTGGGCGACAGCCCCGGTATTGTGCGCGTGCGCCGCATGATTGAGCAGGTGGCAAGCTCCGACGCCAACGTGCTGATCCTTGGCGAGTCCGGCACTGGCAAGGAGGTGGTAGCGCGCAAGCTGCATTACTTCTCTGCGCGTCGCGACAAGCCGTTCGTGCCCATCAACTGTGGCGCGATTCCGTCGGAACTGCTGGAAAGCGAGCTGTTTGGACACGAGAAGGGCGCCTTTACCGGCGCCATCAGCACCCGCCAGGGCCGCTTCGAGATGGCCGAGGGCGGCACCCTGTTTCTGGACGAAATCGGCGACATGAGCCTGCACATGCAGGTAAAGCTGCTGCGCGTGTTGCAGGAGCGTATTTTCGAGCGTGTCGGCAGCAACCGTTCGATCCGCGCCGATGTCCGTATTATCGCCGCTACCCACCGCAATCTGGAAGAACTCATCAGCGAGAACAAGTTCCGCGAGGACCTGTTTTACCGCCTGAACGTGTTTCCGATCGATATGCCGCCATTGCGCGAGCGGCGCGACGATATCGCCCTGTTGATCGAGGAACTGATCCTGCGATTCAAGAATGAGAAGCGTGTGTTGGTGCGCCTCACCCAAGCGGCGCTGGAGGCGCTCAGCCAGTACTCCTGGCCGGGCAACGTGCGCGAACTCGCCAACCTGATCGAGCGCCTCGCCATTTTGCATCCCAATGGCGTGGTGGACGTGCAGGATCTGCCAACGAAATACACGGCCAACATCAAATTCGCCACGCCCGCTGCCAGCCCGCCGCTGGACCTGTCGGCGCACCCATCCTCCCTGCCGCGCCTGCCGCGCGATGGTCTGGACATCAAAGAACATCTCAACAATCTCGAATACACCCTCATCAAGCAGGCCCTGGATGAGGCCGGCGGAGTGGTGGCGCATGCGGCCGAGCGCCTGCACCTGCGGCGCACCACGCTGGTGGAGAAGCTGCGCAAGTACGGCCTTGCCCGCACCGAGGAAGTGTCAGGTTTTTGACTTTACGGGATCCGATAGCAAATCGTTAACTAGTTGTTCTGCATGTAAAAAGTAACGGGCACAGTTCTTGCTCTCTACCGGTTACGAAGCCTGGCGCGCGCCTTCGGGGTGCGCGCCAGGATAACGACCGCGGAGCGCATGAATAACATGGTGTCACCCAACCCCCGCCGGAGTGCCGGACTGGAAGAGGCCTTTGGCGTCTTCAGCCAGGTGTCCGAGCAGCTCGCCAGTTCCTACCAGGCGCTTGAAGTGCGCGTTGCGCAGCTTACCGACGAGCTTGCCCAGGCGCGTTCCGAACGTGTGCAGGAGCAGGGAAAAAACGGGCGTCTCACCAACCGCATCGAACACCTGCTGAGTGCGTTGCCGGCCGGCGTGGTCGTGCTGGACGGCCACGGGCGCGTGCAGGAATGCAATCCCGCCGCGCTGGAACTGCTGGGCGAGCCGCTGCCCGGCGCGGCCTGGACGGACATCATCGCGCGCGCCTTCATGCCACGCGCGCACGACGGTCACGAGATCTCGCTGCGCGACGGACGGCTGGTGGGTGTCGCCACGCGCTCGCTCGATCCCGAACCGGGCCAGATCATTCTCATCACCGATCTCACCTCCACGCGCCTGTTGCAGGAACAGCTTGCGCGTCACCAGCGCCTGTCGTCGCTGGGCGAAATGGCAGCGAGCCTCGCGCACCAGGTACGCACGCCGTTGGCCACCGCGCTGCTGTATGTCTCGCATCTCAACCGCCCGCAGCTTGAAGAAAGCGAACGACTGCGTGTGGCGGAAAAGATTCTTTCGCGTCTGCGCCATCTCGAGCATCTGGTGAAGGACATGCTGGTGTTCGCGCGCGGCGATGCGCTGTGCCAGGAGCGCGTTGTGCTTGCGCCGCTGCTCAACGAGCTGCAACAGGCACTGGAGCCGCAGTTGCAGGCCAGCGGTTGCCGTTTCACGCTGGATGCGCGCATCGGTGATGCGACGCTGCTCGGGAATCGCGAGGCGCTGGCCGGTGCGCTGCTCAATCTTGTCACCAACGCCATACAGGCGTGCGGCACGGGCGGCGAAATCCGCCTGGCGGCCACCCGCGTGCACGCCGGCAAAATAGAGATTCGTGTGAGCGATAACGGCCCGGGTATTCCGGCCGAGCTGCAGGAACGCATTTTCGAGCCGTTCTTCACCACGCGTGCCGATGGCACCGGCCTTGGGCTCGCCGTGGTGCAGGCGGTGATGCGCGCACACGCTGGGGAACTGCGGCTTGAATCCGCGCCCGGCGCGGGCACGACCTTCTGCCTGTGCCTGCCGCTGGCCAGGAAAGAATCATGAGCATCCCGCAACTGCTGGTGGTGGAAGACGATTCCGCCCTGCGCGAAGCGCTGTGTGACACGCTCACGCTCGCCGGCTACAGCGTGGCGACCGCGGCGGACGGACGTGCGGCACTCGATCTCATCGATCGCAACGAGATTGCGCTGGTGGTGAGCGATGTGCGCATGCAGCCGATGGATGGCCAGACACTGCTGCGCCACATCAAGGAACGCCGTCCGGAACTGCCGGTGCTGATGATGACCGCATTCGGCACCATCCAGGATGCGGTCGCCGCCATGAGCATCGGCGCCTCCGATTATCTGGTGAAGCCGTTCGAGGCCGATGCCCTGGTCAGCAAGGTCGGCCGTTTCATGTCCAAGGCCGGGGAAACGGATGACGCCGATCCGGTGGCTGTCGATGCGCGCATGCGCGAAACTCTGAATCTGGCGCTACGTGTCGCGGACAATGATGTCACCGTCATGATCACCGGTGAATCCGGCACCGGCAAGGAAGTGCTGGCGCGCTACATCCACCGGCATTCACGCCGCGCTGCCAAACCGTTTGTGGCCATCAACTGCGCCGCTATCCCCGAGAACATGCTGGAGGCGACGCTGTTCGGTTACGAGAAGGGCGCATTTACCGGCGCCCATCAGTCGAACCCCGGCAAGTTCGAGCAGGCGCAGGGCGGCACACTGCTGCTGGACGAGATTTCCGAAATGGACCTGGGCCTGCAGGCCAAGATTCTGCGCGTGTTGCAGGAGCGTGAAGTCGAGCGCCTCGGCGGCCGCAAGCTGATCGCCCTCGATGTGCGGGTGCTCGCCACCTCGAACCGCAACATGCGCGACGAGGTCACGGCCGGGCGCTTCCGCGAGGACCTGTATTTCCGCCTGAACGTATTCCCCTTGCATCTGCCGGCGCTGCGCGAGCGCCCGGACGATATCGTGCCGCTCGCCGCGAATCTCCTGCAGCGCCACGCGCGCCTGGCCGGGCGCCCGGTGCCGCAGCTCTCCGTGGACGCCCAGGCGGCGCTGGTGCGGCACAGCTGGTCTGGCAATGTGCGCGAGCTGGATAACGTCATTCAACGCGCCTTCATCTATACGAGCGGCGAGGCCATGGAGGCGTGCCACTTGCGTTTTGAGGAGGCGCGTTCAGCACCGCCGTCTGTGCCGGTCGCGCACACACCGGGCATTGCCCAGTCCGACACGGGTTTGGGCGAGGACCTCAAGTCACGTGAGCGGCGCCTGATCATCGATGCCCTGCGTGAGGGTCACGGCAGCCGCAAATTCGCCGCGCAGCGTCTCGGCATCAGCCCGCGCACCTTGCGCTACAAGCTTGCACGCATGCGCGATTCCGGCATCGACGTGCCGGCTTCTTCTAATGGTATGGATGAATGAATTTGGTTTGTAGGGTGGGGCAGGGCCCCACCCTACAGTACTGGGTAATTGAGCAGGAGGAGGACCTATGAACGAAATCGGCATGACAGAAATACTGGCGCAGATGCGCGCGCTGTCCACACAGGCGCAAGGCCGGGTATTGCCGGCCGAAATCGCGGCACCGCAGAACAGTTTTCAATCGGTGCTCAAGAGCTCGGTCGACACGGTCAACAGCGCCCAGCAACAAGCCAACTCGCTGGCGAGCGCCTTCGAAGCCGGCGAACCGAATATCGATCTGGCAAACGTGATGGTGGCGATGCAGAAGGCCAATGTCTCCTTTCAGGCGATGGTGCAGGTGCGCAACAAACTGGTCTCGGCCTACCAGGAAGTGATGAACATGCAGGTTTAAGACACGCGGTCGTGTGTCGCCAGTCGTCAAACGCGGCCCGAAAGCTGGTGATCACAGACCGATCACCGATGAATGAAGACAACGGAAGACTGAAAAGACTATGGCTACTGAATTGACTGTCTCCCAACGTGGCCCGGCCGGGCTGGCCGGCCTGCCGCCCGCCGTGCGTCAGATACTGATGCTGGTAGCGCTCGCCGGTGCGGTTGCGCTCGGTGTCATGGCCGCCTTCTGGGGGCAGACGCCGAACTATGGCCTGCTGTACGGCAATCTCAATGACAAGGACACGGGTGGTGTGCTTGAGGCCCTGACCAAGTCCAATATCCCGTACAAGATCGATGAGGGTTCGGGCGCCATCCTGGTGCCGGCCAAGCAGGTGCACGGTGCGCGCCTCAAGCTCGCCGGCATGGGGCTGCCGCGTGGCACCGGCGTCGGCTTTGAAATCATGGACGAGAAGCCGGCGTTCGGGAATACCCAGTTCCAGGAAATCGCCCGTTACCAGCGCGCGATCGAAGGCGAAATCGCGCGCTCCATCATGACGCTGAGCAATGTGCAAAGCGCGCGCGTACATCTGGCCATCCCGCGTCA
>Ga0115026_10000557_pt1 | contig 10523 bp, 19 predicted proteins | sample Mud_0915_D1_FD_83878 | JGI IMG/M metagenome (GOLD analysis project Ga0115026, IMG submission 83878) | Wetland microbial communities from Old Woman Creek Reserve in Ohio, USA - Mud_0915_D1 | ecosystem: Environmental > Aquatic > Freshwater > Wetlands > Sediment ...
CTACCGGCACTTCGACGATCTGTTCATCGCCTTCGCCGAGCGCGGGGGCCCGCTCCTGCTGGCGGGCTCCGAGAAGGCGGTGCTGGAGCCCTTCGGGGCGGAATGGTTCGGCCTGTTCATGCCTCTCAAGGATGACGAGAACGAGCCGCTGGCGGTGACTTCGGTGCGCTCGAACGAGCCCACCGTCCCGCCACCCACGGTTTGACCGGGCGTCCACCGCGGTGTGCGTGGGGGTTTCGTGCAGACGTCTGCACGGGGGGGAAGCGCCGCGGGCCGCGCCCCCAGAGCGCGCCAGTAGTCTCAGGGCGATCAGGACCGGCGGAGGCGGGGCGCGCGTAGATGGCGCGCTCCACTGAGCGGGGATGTCCGAACCCGCCTGGCGTACTTGCTTCCCTGTAGGGACCGGTCCGGCCCGCGGCAGAACGGACCATACCACACCGGCACCGTCGCTGCGGGTCCAGGGGGTGGAGAAGGGGTGCTTCGGTGCTGCCGCAAGCCCCGGACGTGGCGTGTCCGGGGCTCCTGCGCCTACGGGCTGACGAGGATCGGCCACGCCTCCGGGGCGAGTGCCAGCATGGCGGCGGCGAGCCAGAAGGCGCCGTCGCTGGGGTCCGGCGCCGGCCAGGTGGGCGTCGGGGCCCGGGTGGGGACGGCGAGCGGCTGGGTAGCGCGGTGCTCGCGGATCCACGTCCAGGCGGCCTCCTTCTGCACGAGGGCCTGGCCCCGGCAGTGGGTGCTCACCTGACCCCGGAGCACCGGGATGGCGGAGGCGATGCCGGGCGTCCCGAGCTCCGCCCGCTGGGTAGCTTCTGCGCCGGAGAGGGCGCCCGAAGCCCAGGCGCAGGCCCGGCCTTCGCCCTCCAGGTGGATGCCGCCGGCCGCGAGACGGACTTCCAGGATTTGGAACATCGTCCAGAGCTGCGGACCGAGATCGCCTTGGGCCCGGTCGGGAAGGGGTGGGAGGGGGAACGGCAATTGTGAGGTGTCGGTGCGCGGTGAAGACGAGGGGCCGTGGAGAAAATCCATCGCCTGGTGGAGTTTGGCGATGAACTGCCCGTCCGGATCGTGGTCGTTGCAGTTCTTATCCACAAAATCCGTCGCCTCCCTGACCAGTTGGTTCGCGCGCCGGTCGAGCAGGCTCAGCATCTTCCCGACCAGCATGAGATCGGCGGCCCAATAGCAATCGGCCTCCCGCTGCGAGTTCGGCCGAAGATGCGCTGGAAGGCTACTCATCATCCGTTGGAACCGGGGAACGAACTCCGCGTTCAACGGGTAGCTCGGTTGCCAGGACGGCGTGAACGAGGTGACGGCCAATGCCAGGAACAGCGGTGCGAACATGATGTGGTCCTCCATTCGACGGGATGCGATATTGTGGGCACATCGTTCATGGCCTGTCACGAGAACTCGCGGGGGCCAAGCGAACAGGAGGCGAGCACGATGGCAGATGACCCCGTAGCTTCCCAGAAGCTTTCAGAGGATCTGATGGAGTTTGTCCTTCGGGGCGCTGCACCGCCAGGGGATGAGATGCCGGACGTGCGCGTGGCCAGTCTCTTTGGCTTCGCAGAGGCGCTGGAGGTCAGTGGTGGTCCAGGTGCCATCCGGTCCGCGTTGGCCGCCAAGCGGGAGCGCTTCGCCGTAGCCGGGGACTCGGCCTCCCTGCTCAGCGAGGTGGAATGGGACGCAGCCGGGTTTGCGGCAGGAGTCCGGGCCTTTCGACCGCCCACCGATCCGGAGCTGGTGACGTTACGCGACGAGTTGCTCCATGACGCGGACCAACTGCTCGGCGAGGTTCGAGCGCGCATGGCGGCGGTAGCGTGATGGCTGACCGGACCGTGCCCTTAGGGGCGAAGCTCCTGGAGGGCGTGCCCGAGTCCGTCCTCCAGACGTTTCGCTGGACGACCGAGGAGACCGGCTGGGCAGAGCTCTTCTCCAGCCTGCGTGCAGAACTGGCGGAGTTGGAGGCAAGGGCCGCGGGGGTGCTCGCGAGGGTACCCCGTGCCGAGCGCGAGACGGCAGTCCGGCTCTGGGCGGCGCTCCGGGAGGCCCGGGTGAAGTGCGGCGCGTAGTGGCTTGCCCGCTGGGCCGACGTTCACCTATGGTGTGCGCCGTCGGCCCGGACTCCGGGCACCAACAAGGAGAACTGCTACGCCCGCCAGCTACCCAGGAAACGCCGCAGGAGCCACGGGAACCACCATCACGATCACCGAGCCAGTGGACGGAGATCCGCTCACGGCAGCGTCCGCCACCACGGCCGACCACAAGATGGCGGACTGGATCCAGCGCCTGGCGGACATCGCGCTGAACATCGCGACGACGGCGTGGACGTTCACGCTGGGGATCATCTTCACCCTGCGGGCGACGTTCAACGACGGGGCCATCGCCAACGCCCCCGCCACCGCCAACCGGCCGGGGTTCGAAAGCACGGGCAACGGAACCGGAGCGGCCTTCAAGGGTACCGCCTCGGCCACGAGCGGGAGTTCGGCCTTCGAAGGAGTCGGCGCCGGTAGCAATCCAGCCGCACGACTCACGGGTGCCGCTGGTGTGGCGGGTGCCCTGGTAGGTAACGGCACGGCGGCGACTGGCGCCACCCGCCAGGATGCGCTGAAACTCACCAACGGGGATCTCGACCTATCGGCGGTGACGGCGCCGACCAACACGACGTCTATCGCCAACCGCCTGACGACGATGAACCTCCTGAAGGCGTGGTGCCTAATTCAGATCAACGGCACCGCAACGTTCACGGTGACGTATGTGGACGGGTTCAACGTGGCCTCGGTGGCGCGGAATGCTGCGGGGTCCTTCATCGTGACATTTGGCTCCGGCTTCGCCACTGGGAACTACGGTTTCCACTCGACGTGTATCGCCCATAACCTGGGATCGGGCGCGGACGTCACCATCGACCCATCCAACACAAATCGAGGGACCGGCGGCACTCTCGTTGCCGGTCTTTCAGTGAATGGCACTAGCGTCACCCTCGACAATTGGGGTGGCGGAACGAACATCGCCACCATGCTGCTCTCGTTCTACGGCGCGCAGTAGTCTACTGCTGCGGCGTCTGGTGCTGCCCCGCATCTACCCTGGGCGGGCACGGGGGCGGCTGACCTTCCATCACTAGGAGCCCCCCTTCGTAGCACCAGAACTCATCCGACGTTGAAGCAAAGGGTGCGCATTCGGAGGGGCAACAACCGGCCGTGATCGCCCTTCCCGTGTTGCCCTCGATGCAGTGAGCATCAGGTCCATAGACGCGGCACGCCTCGCCAGAGGATCCGACGCAGACGAGGTGGGTCGGATGGGGGGTGACGGCCGCTTCACCGCAGCCAGCCACCAGCGCGTAGACAGAAAACATCAACACAGCAAACAAGCCCTTCATCGGTGCCTCCTTCGGAGGGCGGCGTACCACCAACCACCCCAGGTAAACCAAGCTACGGCCAGTGCAGACGTCTGCACAGAAAGTCCAGCCCGAGAACTAGCGGGATTCCATCTTCTTTCGGTCCTCCTTCTCGCGCGCGCGGTCGCGGCGCCAATAGACGATCTGCATGGCCTGGTACGCCGCCTCCGCATCGTCGAGCGCCCTCCCCGCCACGAACAGCGGAAATTCCGGATGGTCGCTGTCATAAGTGAGGAGGCCACTCGCTCCCTTGGCGTTAGCCAGCTTGTTCCACTGGTCAAAGTAGGCAACCGCAAAGAGGGCCCCCACGACGCGTTCTCCCATGGCCGGGGCGGTCTCCTGGGGCGCTTCCGGGCCGGAGCCGTGCGCGTGGTGCGCTTGCGGGTCGTTTTGGAGCCCCTCACCGCGAGTCCTCCGCCTTGTCGGTCGGAGGACCGGCATCCTTCCGAAGCTGGCCCTCCGCTTCGGTGATGGCGGTACGAAGCGTCTCCAAGATGTCCCGGTCGCGCCCCTTGGAGCCGAACTCCGGCCCGCCCGGCCGCGTGAGCGCCATCCGCGCCAGCCGGAGCGCCCCGAGCAACCGCGCCTCCGACTCCCGCGCCCGTCGGGCTTCGGCGTAGATCGCCTGTGCATAGGCCAGCGTCGATCCGCGACATTCGGGGTCCAGGGCGATGGCCACCTCACCGACACGCGCGAACTCCGCGTCCGTCATCCGCTGGGTCATCGCGAGTCCTCCGCCTCGTTCGTCAGCATCAGCTCGAGGAAGCGCGGGCCAATCGTCTCCCCCGAGCATCCGTCATCGGCCAGCCAGACCTCGGTGTCCTCGTCCATCGTGTACGTCCCGCCCTTCCAGCCCGCGAACGTCGAGCCGAGGGACACCCGCGCCGCCGCCAGCATCTCGCCGACCGTGACGTTCTCGCCCGGCTCGAAGGCGAGCTGGGCGTAGTACCCATAGAATCCCTCGTCTGCGTAGCGGTAGGAGTGCGGGTTCCTGAACCCGAGGCGAAGCCTCTTGTCGGGGGAGGCCTCCAACGCTGCGATCAACTCTCCGAGCGTCATGTGGCCCCCTGGGCGTCCGCCCCGGCGGCCTTGGGCAAACGGAGAACGGCGGACATCCGGAGTCGCTTGAGCGCCTCGCACCGTGCCTCGGGGGTGGCCGCCAGGAGAAAGGCGTCCGCTGCCAGCAGGGTTGTCTCCGCCCAGATGACTGCCTGCATGGCTCGCATCGCGCGCGCTCGCGCGTCGTCGTCGAGGGTGCGCCGCCAAATCCCCGCCAACGTGGCCTTGGCATCCTCCAGGCCCGCGGCCACCCCGGCCGCGCTGGCGTTCTCTTCCGAGCGCCGCATGTGGACGGCCACCTCGTCCGAAGTCATGCGGCCCCCATCTGGAGCGCCGCCCCCTTCTTGGCGGCCCGCGCCACCTTCCGCGCCGCCTTGGTCCGCTCCAGCTCCGCCTGCTCGGCGGTGATCAGCGAGACGCGGGAGATCGTGGTCTCCTTGACGCCGTTGTACTCCTTGTGCGCCTTCACCGTGCCCTTGAGCCAGTGAGCCGAGCCCACGTCCAGCGCGTCCCGGTCCGCGCGGTCGAACCAGACCACCACGTCTCCCGCGTCGGTGAGGGCCTTGTGGAGGAGGGCGGTCCCCCATGCCGAGCCCTGGCCGACCGACCGGACGCTGAGGATCTGCACCTGCACCAGGAGGCGCTCTCCCTCGGAGCCGACGTGCTTGCTCGCACCGAGGGACTCCCGCTCGGCGCGGCGGAGCACCTCGCGCTCCACCTCGCGCTGGTAGAAGGGCACGAGGTAGGCGGCGAGCCCGGCCAGCTTCGGGGTGATCGCGTCCTGCTTGGCGACCACCCACAGGTTGTAGAGGAAGTCGTCTGCGGCCCGGGCGGCCTGCTCCGCGAGGGAGTCCGTGCGGGCGTACTCCAGCGCCTTGGCGGCGAGGTCGAGGTCGGCGTCGGTGACGGCGCAACTCTCGGCCCATCTCTTCCAGTCGGCGGTGGGCTGCGGGGGCGGGCTGATCGTCAAGTCCAGGACGTCGTCGGCGGTAGCGTTCATCTCGAGGTCGCGCGCCTTGCGCCTGGAGGTGTAGCCGTCCACCCGGACGCAGGCGGCGACCTGCGCCAGGTAGCCCTCGATGGACGCCGCCTGCAGCACGCCCGCGCCGCTCCCCTCTCCCTCCTCGGCGCCGAAGAAGGACTGCAAGTCGAGGTCCCACTCCAGCCGGGCGACGGCGGCCCGCGGGTCCGCGCCATCGAGGAAGTCCTGCAAGCAGCCGCTGCCGACCTGCTTCCACTCGCCGGCCTCGCCCTCGGAGTGGACGACGTAGGTCTGAAGCCGCCGGATGTGCTTGTGGCAGTGGTCGCAGTTCTCGGGGGAGTCCGTCCGGAAGCGCTCCGGGAGGGCGGGGCCGCGGTAGTGGGGGGAGAGCCGGAGCAGGTTCGCGGCCTCCCCGTCCACGGCCAGGTGCTCCAGGGCGGCCACGAAGGTCCAGCCCGCGAGCTTGACGGGGGCGCCGGCCACCTCGACGTCCACGTACCGCACCGCGAACATGGGGCGCATCGAGGCGCGGAGCTCCGCCACCTGGTCCGCGGGCACGCGCCGCTTCGCGCCGTTCGCGCGGGTGAAGAACACGTCGTAGCTGGCGCCCACCTCCACCACGGGCGCCTCTACGCCCAGCTTCGCGGCGCGGCGCCGGATCTGCTCCATCTTCTTGTGGAGGGTGGAGAGGCGATCGGCCCGGATGCTGTAGGTGGTGTAGGTGGTGGTGTCCATTCGTCGTCTCCCGTCTACGCCGCTTGCAGGCGGCGCCCGTCCACCGCGTCGTGGTTGGCCGCCGGGAACAGGTCCCAGGCCACCCGGGCCGAGGTGGCTCCGGCGGAGGTCACGGTCCCGTCGCCGAAGTCCCCCCACACCCGATCTCCGGCCATCCACGCCGGCCACGCCCGCGCGCCGCCGGAGACCTTCACCCACTGAATCCTGGTTGCCTTACCGTTCATGCCTTGTGGTACTGCACCGTCCGTGCCGACATATTGTTTAGGAGAACCAGGTCGAATCTCGGCATCTTGCGCGATCCGTGTGTGTGACGGTAGCAGGGTCGGACTATACCTTCAGGTCAAATTCTACCCGTCACGTCTGACCCTGCCACCTCGTCTCCGTGGTTCGGCCAGTGTAGGTAACTCGGGCGGGGACCCGGACCCCAACCTTCCGGGCCCCCGCACCGGGAGCAGGCGCGGCAGGGGGGGGTACTCGCGCCGCTCTGGCTCCATCAGACCACCTCCGCCGGCTCTACGTCTCGCTCCAGGGCCTCCATGGCCCGCTCCAGCGCCTCCACCTCCAGCGCGAGCGCCGCCTTCTGGTGGCGGAGGGCGTCGAGCTGGCGCCCGAGATCGCCGCAGGACGCCTCGATCCCCTGCATGTCCGCGCGCAGGCGGTCCCGCCGGTGAAGGAGTCGGTGGGCGGCTTCTGCGGCCTTCACGCGGGCATTCTCCCCGGTAGCGGCAGCGCGCCCTGGCGCTTCGCCGTGGCCTTCACCAACTCCGCGAACGTCGTGCCCCAGGTCTTGCTGGGCTTGTAGCCCAGCGCCTTCGCCAGGTTGGCAAGCGCTTCCAGCCAGGAGGTGTCGCTGAAGCTCACCTCGCACTCCATCATGTCCGTGAAGCCCTCGGTCACGTTCGCCGTCCACGCGCTGCCGTCCATGGAGAGCGACACCCCAAGGCGCTCGGCGTACCGCTTCGCGTCCGCGTCGTCGCAGCCCCACTTCTGGGCCAGCCCTGTTACCCGGTCGGGTCGCGCTCCGGCCGCCAGCGCCTCTACGAGCAGGGCCCAGATGGCCATGCGGTCGTTGGAGAACGGCCACAGGGCCACCGCAAGGTCGGACTCGCGGATGTCGGCAGCGGTGCCTCCCATCTCGCGTTTGTAGAGGAGATCACCGTTCGTGTGCAGGTAGTACCAACCTAGAATTTCGTTCACAGCGTTCCTCCTCGTGCGTACAGAAAGTCCGGCAACGGCGGCTCCCCCTCCAGCGGCGCCCACGGGTGCAGCACTCGCGAGCGCCTCCCCTCGCCCTTCAGGGTGTAGTGCTCCCCCTCCGGTGGATGCACCTGGTAGGCGAAGCGTCCGGGGCCGACGAAGAGCCCCTTCACCAGTTGCAGGTCATCCCACCCAGGAATCCTCTTCGGGTGGGAAACGCTCACGTGCAGCCAGAGTCGCCCGTCCGCCTCGCGTCCGACGCTGGCCAGCACCGCGAGCCCGTGGTGGGGGTTGCCCAGCGAGTCCAGCACCCAGGCGAGGGCGTCTCGCCCGCCATACCGGCCGTGCCATCCCTTGGGGAGGGTCGCCGGCATGTATGGGCGTGGGTCCACGTCAGAGAGCGATGTTGGCTGGCCCGTCAGCGGATTCGTTCGCGGCGTGCGCCCAAAGTCCTCGGCAAGGGCCTCCACCTTGGCACGCTCCTCCATCGGGTTGCGGAGGATGGGCTCTTCGTTGTCGTCGGAAAACGGAAGGGTGTTGGGGTTCATCTGGATCTCCGCAGCCTAGCGCTGGCCCGGCAAGCACACGGCCGCCCAGAGCCAGGCCTCCTCGGAGTAGATCGGCCCCGTCTTGGGCCACTGGTACACCTCGGCGGCCCTGGCGGACGCGGCGCATTCCCACCCGGGATGGTAGTTGGGGCCGCACCGCACAGGCGCCGGCGCGGTGGGTCGCGGCGCGGCACAGGCGGCCCTGGGGTCCTGGATGCCGTCCGCGAACGGGCCCCACCAGGGCAGGCTCTCGCGCACGAGGGGCGAGAGAGAGTTGCGGAGCTCGGGGCTCTCCTGGCACCGCCGGGCGCGCCACGCACCCTCGTCGCGGAGGCGTCCGGGGCAGGCGCACTTGCAGAAGTCGCTCGGGTGCTGCGCCCCGCAGGCGGCGTCGCACTCGCCGAGGGACGCGGTCAGTTCCCACGCCTCCTTCGGGTTGCTCAACGCCGACATGGCCCACCCGCCGCCCAGGTCGGCGCTCCACTGCGGGGCGCGCCCGACGGGGCAGAGCTGCACGCAGTCGCCCTGTTCGATTGCCGTGATGGTGTGGCGGTGGTCGTAGCTCCCGAATTCCCACGAGCCGGTGACCTTGGTCGTCACCTCGCCCCACCGGCACCCCTGCCGATGAGGGCGGTAGTCGCAGGCCGGGCTCGGTCGAATGGGAAGCGCGTCTTCACGGCAGGCGGTCACTGCGAGTATGACGGCGAAGAAGAATCTGCGGCGCATGGCGTCTCCTGGTGGGCTGATGGTGAACATCTACTGCTGGTGGGCGATCTCGGCGCGCATGGTCCGCGCCTCCGGCGGGATGCTGACGTTCGCGGTGAAGAGGCCGGCCGCCCCGAGCGCCTCCCGCACCTTCGCGAGGCTCTCCGGGGACTGGTCCAGCTCGCACGCGGCCAGCGCCACGTCCCGAGCCGCCCCGAGTAGCGCGGCGACGGAGTGGCCCAGCGCGTTGTCCTGAACCCGGAGGAGCGCCACTCCCAGGCCCCCGGAGTCCGTAATCTGGTAGTCCGCGTGGAAGTGGTCCGGCTTGGCGATGCGTAGCAAGCTCCATGTCCGGCTGGCGAGCATCATCCCCAGCGCGGAGGGAGGGGCCCAGGACGCCCCCGGCGGGCCGGCGGCCGTCAGCGGCCTCGCCACCACCTGGGGAGCCTGGGGCGGCAACACCTGCGCGAGGAGCTCGTCCGCCGTCGTGACCGGTTCGGCCAGCTTGTCGACTTCTCCCCCGAGGATGCCCCTCACCACGGCGAGGATGGTGGAGAGCTCGTGCGCCCGGCGCGCCAGCGGCTCCTCCATGGTGGCCCCGGCGCGCGTCGCCTCGCGCGCGGCGTTCGCGTGCCAGCGCTCGAGGTACTGCTCTACCAACCTCGCGCGCTCCGTGAACGTACCGTCAGAATCGTTCGTCGTCATGGCGACACCGCGAACCAGAGCACCGCGACCACTGCGGCAAGGGTAAGCAGGGTGAGCAGGCCCGCCACGAACTGCACGGCGAACTCGCGTCCCCCTCTCACCCGAGCGACCTCGCCCCGGTGCCGCATGTACCGCGACGCCACCTCCAACTGCAGGACTACCTGAAGCCAGCGCTGGCACCGCACGCAGTCCGCGAGGTGCTGCCGCACCTGCTCCGCACCGTCCTGGCTCAGCTCCCCGTCGTGGAGCTGGTCCACCAGCGGCTCCCAGGGACAGCCCTGGGCGACTCCCTCTCGCGGTGTCTGGGCCATCAGTCGCCGCTCCCGCCCCCGGCCGCGATCATCGCGTCCGCGATTCTGAAGGCGTCCTCCACCATCTCGGAGATCGTCTCCTGCTTGAGGTGGACGCCGACGACGGCACCGGTGATGGCCCTTCCCGCGTACCACTGCCGCACGCTCAGGCCCTGTTGTCCCCGGCCATCGTCGCCGAGGCCGACGAGCTGTGTCGCTTGGCGCGGGAACGCCGCGCCACCTGGCGCGCCGTACAGCCGCTTGTTGCTGGGTGTGCCCATCTTCTCCTCCGAGCTTCTCCTCCAAGTTTCGCCACTGCCGACCAGGCCCAGCGTCTCGTTCCCGCCCCTTCCCCGCGACGCCCCAGAGACTTCGTTGCCACGCTGCGGTGCGGCGCCCATTCGCCCCTCTCCGAGCGAGCTGGGTAGACACTACAGAGATGCCGCGCGCCTGTCAAGTCCAGGGCTTTCGGCCAACAACTGCTCCTCCGTCATCTCTCGGTAGCTGTCGCAGTCCACGATTGTCCTCGTCGTGACTCCGGGGATACGCAGCAGGGCCGAGAGCAGGATAGAAGCCTCCTTGGGCGACAGGTTGTGCCAGCTCCTCCATCCGTAGTGGGTCTCCTCGGGTCCCCTGTAGCTCGCGCCCCTGACTTCCGCGCCGACGGCCCCGTCCTCGTAGCGGCGTCTTTCGTCCCACCACGGCTGGGCGCGGGCAACCGCCTCCAGCGCTGGTTTCACCTCCGCGCTGTGGCGAGGCGAATACCCAACGCGGATCCAAACCCTCTTCACGGCGCTGCCTCGCCCACCCACTCCTGCCGCCCCTGGACCAGCACCCGCCGGGCCTTCTGGCCCTCCCATTCCACCCGGACCCGAGCGCGGGCCGGGATGCGCCCGGCGGCGACGAGACGACCC
>Ga0115026_10000558_pt1 | contig 10492 bp, 4 predicted proteins | sample Mud_0915_D1_FD_83878 | JGI IMG/M metagenome (GOLD analysis project Ga0115026, IMG submission 83878) | Wetland microbial communities from Old Woman Creek Reserve in Ohio, USA - Mud_0915_D1 | ecosystem: Environmental > Aquatic > Freshwater > Wetlands > Sediment ...
GAGAACCGGGTGGCTTCGATCCAGCGCAAGATAATCCAGGTAGAAGACTCCTGGCTCCCGGCCCTCCAGGACGACTGAACGCACCGCCTGCAGGTTGAGCCCACTGACCTCGGAGAGGGGAAGCTGGAGGTGGTTCACTCCTGATCGGAGGCGGCAGGAGCGGGCGAACTCCTTTCCCGAGGAGTCCTTCAGTCTCAGAGTCAGTTCCCCCGGCTGCATGCTCCAAACAAAAGCCAGGAACGATTCCTGCCAGCGCCAGTCTTCCGGAACCTTGGTGTAGGTCAGGCTCCCCCCGCCGGAGGGCAACTTCACTTCCAGTGAGTTGCCTGCCCAGGCGGGGAAGCGCCTGGAGACATTGACCTTAACGCCTGTGGATGCTTGGATGGCCGCGACCTCGGCGGAATCCTCGAACGAACCGAACACCTGAAGCTCAGCCTGAACGCTGGAGCTGTTGATGATGATACAGGTCAGAATGGCAATTGAACCGGTCAGGTGTTTCATAATGGCACCCCTTTGTCCCTTGATCCCTGCTTCCCTCTGCCTCATCCGGACAACACATCCTTGAATTACCGGCGCTTATTGGCAAGACTTAAGTTTCAGAACTGGAGAGAATCCAATGGACACCGTTCGAATAGGGATCGTGGGTTCCAAGTTTGCGGCTGACTTCCACTGCGATTCTTACAGCCGCAACCCGCACGTCCGGCTCGCGGCGGTCGCGGCCATCGACAACCTTGAATCGATTTCCCGGAAGTGGAACATTCCGGCGACCTACCAGGATTACCGGCAGATGTTCGCCCGGGAAGACCTGGATCTGGTCTCGATCTGCATACCGAATTTCCTCCACCATGATGCCGTGATTGCGGCCTCGGAAGCGGGCATCGACGTTGTCTGCGAGAAGCCTCTGGCTACTACCGTCGCGGATGCCCGGGAGATGATTGAAGTATGCAGGAAGAACCGGACCAGGCTTTTCTATGCAGAGGACTGGTGCTTCAGCCCGACGATGCGCCGGATCGATGCCCTGATCAAGGAAGGGGCGATCGGGGAGATCCTTTATATCAAGGCCAAGGAGGTGCACAGCGGCACTCACTCTCCGTTTGCCAGGGACAAGCGGACCTGCGGTGGCGGAAGCCTTCTCCATCTCGGGGTGCATCCTGTGGGCTACCTCCTCTATCTCGTGGGCAAGGGTGCCAATCCGGTCGTCGAAGTGACCGGCAAGATCACCGGCGGGCTGGAGAAGAACTTCGTGCACCGGGAGAACAGCGGCGAAGACTTCGGCATGGGCATGCTGCGGTTCGAAAACGGCACCTTCGGATTCGTGGAAGGTAACTACATCACGCTGGGCGGCATGGATGACAAGGTAGAGATTTATGGAACCGGAGGGGTTATCAAGGCGGACCTCACACACAGTTCGAGCATAGATCTCTACTCGCCCGAGGGTGTCTCGTACACCATCGAGAAGCTGGATCACAACAAGGGCTGGCTGAAACCTGCTGTCGATGAGTACTACAACCTGGGTTACGTTTCTGAGCTGGCCTACTTCGTGGACTGTGCGCGGCTCGACCAGGATCCGTTTTACGGCGTCAACGGTGAGGCCGGCGCAGCCTGTCTCGAAATCGTTCACGCGATGTATGAGTCCAGCGGTACGGGCAGGACGATCTACGGGCGCTGGATGTGACAATTCTAAATTTCAAATTTCAAATTTGAAACCTGGGAAAGTTGAGCCTGGCCTATGAGAATCAGACGAAGCGACATCCTGCTGCCTGTGGAAATTGCCGGCGTAAAGTTTCGCAACCCTTTCTACGTTGCCTCCGGTCCCACGACGATGAGCGTCGAACAGCTGGTCCGCATAGAAGAGACCGGTTGGGGCGGTGCCAGCCTGAAACTGACGATTGATCCCACGCCTTATATCAACCGCTATCCACGGTACGCGTACTACCGGGAGGACGGCATTCTCTCCTTCACCACGGAGCGGCGCCTCACCTTCGAGCAAGGCCTGCGACTCATGGAAGCCGGGCGCAAAGCCACGCGCGAAATAGTGCTTTTCTCCAACATCACCTATGCCGGGGAGGAGGGAGTGGGGGGCTGGGTGAACATGGCGAAGAAGTTCGAGGAGGCAGGCGCCCATGTCAACGAACTCAACATGTGCTGCCCGAACATGTCCTATAACGTGGAGCTGAGTGAGGGGCGGACTTCCGGGCCGCGCACGGGCGCGAGCCTCGGCCAGCAGCTCGATGCCGTGCAGGAGATCGTGCGGGCGATCAAGGAGGCGACCGATATCCCCCTGTTTGTCAAATTGACGCCCGAGGGTGGCGGCATCGCGAGAGTGGCCCGCGCCTGTTACGAGGCGGGCGCAGACGCCGTGGGTACGACAGCGAACCGCCTCGCGATTCACCATGTGAACCTGGACGATCCAACCCGCTCGCCGGTATTGCTCCAGGAGGAAGTGTCGATGCACTGCATGTGCAGTTCCTGGGTGCATCCGCTCGGGTTGCGGGATGTGTATGAGATCAGGCGGCTCAACGGTCCTGATGTCAGGATCACCGGCACGGGTGGCGTCACCGATTGGAAGAGCGCAGCAGAGATGGTTCTCTGCGGCGCGGACCTGGTTGGAATATGCGCGGAGACACTCGTCTCCGGTTTCGGTTTTATGCCCGGCCTGGTGAAGGAATTCAAAAAGTGGTTCCGGCAGCAGAAGTCTTCATCCCTGCACGAAATGACCAACGTCGTTCCGGCGAGAATCACTGCGGCGCCGGACGTCACACTGTATGCAGGCCATGCCCGTCTGAAAGACAACAACCTGGCGGCGCCTTGTGTTCACTCCTGCCCGGCATCGGTGCCGGCCCAGGCATACATCAGCAAGATCGCGGACGGCGAGTTTCGCGAAGCTTACGAGCTGCTCACCGCAGGCAACCCCCTGATGTCGATCTGCGCCTTCGTCTGCGACCACCCGTGCGAGGAATCCTGCGTACGCGGCCAGAAGGATGAGGCGCTGCGCATCCGGGACTTGAAGCGCTTCCTGATCGAGAAGGCGGCCGCGCGCCGGTGGAAGCCACCCGCCCCGGCAGCCGCATCCAACGGGAAGAGCGTAGCCGTGGTCGGAACGGGGCCTTCCGGCCTGACGGCAGCCTGGATGTTGACCCAGGCCGGTTACCGTGTGACGGCCTATGAGGCCGAATCGCGAGCCGGAGGAATGCTGCGATACGCCATCCCGGCCTTCCGGCTCCCGGAAAGCGTGCTCGACTATGAAATCGCCCGCCTGCAGGGCCTGGGCGTTGAGTTCCTTTTCGACTGTGCGCTGGGCAAACAGATCAGCCTGGCGGAACTGCGCCGGAAACACGACGCCGTGTACGTAGCCGTGGGGGCCCGCAAGGGCATGGCGATGGGTATACCGGGGGAGAAGAGCCGGGGGGTAACATCCGCCCTCGATTTCCTGAGGAGGGTTCGTCTCGGTGAAAAAGTCGCGGTGGGCAACCGTGTGGCAGTCATCGGGGGGGGATTCACGGCCGTGGATTCCGCCCGCACCGCGATCCGGCTGGGAGCCGGAGAAGTGTATCTGCTCTACCGGCGGACCCGTGACCAGATGCCTGCCTACCTCGAGGAAGTGACGGAAGCCGAGGAAGAGGGCGTCAAGGTCATGTACCTGGTGGCCCCACGGAAGATAAACACGACGCGCGGAAGGGTGGCCTCGATCACGATGGCAAACCACGTCCTTGGTGAGGCCGACAGTTCCGGCAGGCGACGCCCCCTGCCGGTTGAAAAGGCCCATTTCACCCTGCCGGTGGACCAGGTGATAGTAGCCATCGGGCAGGCCGTTGAGCTGGGAGGCGAAGAAGCATTACGGCGGGCGCCGGGAGAGGCCACGATCCTGATCGGGAAGAACGGCTTTACAGGAATTCCCGGCGTCTTCGCCGGCGGCGATGCCGTCCACGGGGCGGGGACCGTCATCCAGGCGATTGCCGAGGCCAAGAACGCCGCCGCCTTCATCGACCGGCGGCTCAGGAAGTCAGGTGCCGTACTGGAACCGATGCCCGAGCGGCCGCAGGCGGACACCGAGGAAGTCCTGCGGCGCCACGGAAATGATTCACGGAGGTGGCGTGTCCCCCTGGCAGCGGTTGAGGCGCAGAAGCGAAGACGGACATTCGACATATACACGCCGGTCCTGTCCGACCGGGAGGCTGTCGAAGAAGCGTCCCGCTGCTACCGCTGCGGCTGCGGCGAGGGATGCATGATCTGCCACGACATCTGCAAAGTGTTTGCGTTCGGCAAGGACGGTGCGAGGGTGGTTCTCGACGAGGACAGGTGCGTCGCCTGCGGCATGTGCATCTGGCGCTGCCCGACCGGAAACCTTCAGATGATTCAGACGTCAACCACTCCGCTGTGACGCTCAAAACAAGCTCAAACATGGAGAGGAGTCCTCGATGTCGGGGTCGGAATCGGTGTCGCGATCGGCATCGGAGTTCGAGATCATGATCAGGCAGCGTGCCTCGTGACTGATAGCTGCTTCCGTTACCGGCAGCGATACCGACGCCGATTCCGACCCCGACTAAGTTGCCGATCACGTCGACGAGATCAATCAGGCTTGGGTCCAGACGCTGGCGCAGCAGAGCGTGTTGACCAGCTGCATCTGTTCGACCGTCTCGCAGGGAATCTCGAGCAGGCGGGAGCTGGCGACAATGACCGAGAGGCAGCGCGCGCGAGATATGGCCACGTTGAGCCGGTTCTTGCTGTATAGAAACTCGATGTTTCGGGGCAGGTCCTCGACGCTCGAAGTTGTCATCGAGATCAGAACGACCTCCGCCTCCTGCCCCTGGAACCTGTCCACCGTTCCGACCCTGGCGCCGGACGGCAGGACCGATTTCAAGTGGTTCACCTGCAGGCTGTAGGGAGAGACGACCAGGATATTGGCGGCCTCGACCGGATGGATCTTCCCGGCCCGGTCCTGATATTGCTGTTCGAGCAGGCTCAGGTAGAGCTTGCGGATAACCTCAGCCTCCTCCTCGCTCTTCTGAGCGCACCCGTCGTGCGCGACGGGCAGAAAACGAATACCGGACTTCATCAAAGCGGCATGCGCCGCCTCGCCCAGGATCAGTTGCTGATTCTGATTCTGAGGCTCGGGGTGCAGGCGCCCCTCGTAGAGCACCTCCGAGATGAACCGGCAGACGTTCTCGTGCATCCGCCATGTGGTCGGGAGAAAGATTCCCCGCCCGGGAGGAATCGTCGCGGCCTCCTCGAGGAGATGGTCCAGCGCTGAAACGCCTGAGTCCCCCGGATGCACACCCTGGACGGGCTGGGCGAGCTGCATCTGGTCGCCGACGAGCACTATATTGCGTGCGCTCAAACCCATGGCCACGAGGTTTGCCAGGGCCACCTGGCCCGCCTCGTCCACGAACAGGAAGTCCAGCTTTCGATCAAGCTCCTCGCGGGCAAAAAGCCAGGCTGTGCCGGCGATCAGGTCGGCCGAGAGATCCACATCCCGGTTGTCGGTGATGTTGCGGATGAAACGGCCTTCGTAGAACGTGTCCGGGCGCTGATCATCGCTCTTCTTGACCCCGCGGAAACGCAGCCCGCGCTCCAACACGCGTTCCTCGACTGCGCGAAGCAGGTTGTTGATGGCCTTGTGTGAGTTCGAGGCCACGCCCACTTTTTTACGGGACTTCATCAGCTCAACGATGATCTGCGCCGAGATCCAGGTCTTCCCGGAGCCCGGAGGTCCCTGGATGAACAGCCAACTCTCTCGCAGGTTCGTCACAGCCCGGGTTGCTTCCGCGACCATCTCCTGGGGATTGCTGATGATTGTGGCGCCGGGGACAATTCCCTGGATCGACGGCGGCTCCCTCATCAGGAACGACTGGACCGCGCGATAGCGACCCTGGCGTTTGATCAGGGCATCTGCGAGGCGATACACCGCCCTGCGCAGGACGACGTTTTCGATCGGGCCGGAAGGTATGACCGACAGGGCTTCGGGCAGCGGGCCGCGGGAGGCCCGGCGCTTGATCTGGACGATCCCGGATTCCCCGTCGAGGCGGAAGATTGTCCCGGCCGGCTCAAGCGTGTCGGAGACGAGGCACGCGTCGCCCACCTCCAGTTTGCAGTCCTGAGGAGGGAAACGGTAGGTGAGCACCGTGGAGAGGGCATCGGCGAACGGGGCGACTGACTTGTCGAGACGCAGACCGCCGAGGCACTCAACGTCGTCGATCAGCTCCTCCTCCGAGTAGTCGCGGCGCTCAAACATCACCCACCACTGGGGCTTAGCTTCCCGCCGGTGAAACTCCAGGAGCTGCGCCACGAGCTGGCGCATTGGCCGAACCTCGGGGGGGCAACCGAGGAGCAGCTTGTGCGCGTAGTCCTCCTGCAGGACTTCTGCGTCGAGCCGGGCCTTCACTTTTTCCTCGTCGGACTGCCGGGCAGGCGATTCAAACCACGGTATCGATTTCGGGCGCAACCTGAGCAGCCAGTCGCGCAGGAGGCGCGCCGAGCGGCAATCAGCGGAGTTGCGCTCCTCGATCTGCCTGAGCATCGCCTCGTCGCCGGACTGACGCCACTGCTCGTAGCAGACGATGCTCTGCGGACCGTTCCGATCGCCTCCTTCCCGGTCCGTCATGTAGAAAGTCTCGAGATTCTTGAGACAGTAGTCCGGTTCCGATATGCGCACCGCTTCGCATACGACCGCGTGCAGGTCGACCAGCCTGCTGCTTCGGAGCATGTCATCCACCGCGCTCTCCCTCGTGGCGTAGCCCGCCGCCAGGCGCTTTATTGCGCGGTCTTCATAGGGGCTGTAGTGGTACAGATGCGCTTCGGGATGCGCGTGCAGATGGATCGAGATGAAGTCGATGAGTTGTTCGAACGCCACTCGCTCCTGCCCGTGGTCATGCGCCCAGAGCGCCTGATAGACGGGCTTGCCGGCCTGGTAACAATGGAGACCCATCAGGTACTCGAGGCCGTCCGGATAGAGCGGGTCACCTTCAAAGTCCAGGAACATGTCCCCGGGATCGGGTTTCGGCAGACGCGCAAATCCCTTTCCTCCCTGCGGCGGGAGGAACTCGTAGCGGTTGCTGCCTGTCTCCCGCTTGTGAACCTGAAGACGGGCCTGCGAACGGAGCCGCTCCAGCATCCGGGCCGACAGCTTCGGGACGCTCCTGTGTTCGGGAAGCGCCGCCAGGTCGCGCACCGTCATTATGCCGGCGGCGTTCAGCTTCCTGATCTGGGATCGGTGCATATCGGCAACGGCGCTGAGATGGTCGTCCTTCTCCCACCGCTCGCCGCAGAGAGCACGCCAACTGCAGCGCTCACAGTGCCGGCAGGGCTGGGGATATGAATCTGCCGGAGGCTTGGCCACGAAACTCTCAAAGCGCCGCCGTGCGACTCGGAAGTAATAGGCGAAATCCTTGAAGCGGAAGTTGATCTCACGGTTGTCTCCCAGGACGAGGTGCATTGAAGGCGGCACGGATCCCTGGACGGTCCCGAGGAGATGAGAATAGAAGCACAACTCGGTCAGGTGTTGCGGGGCGGGAGAACGCGCGAGCTCTGTGTCGAGAACCTCGTAGGCCGGGCTCGCCGCGGGGCGGGAATCCACGCGCCGGAGAAAGTCCGCGTAGCCGTGCCAGGGGCCGCTGAGCAGCACGGCCTGGTAAATGATGTCGGAACCGGCTGACATGGCATCGCGCGTCAGCTTTGCCCGTTCCGGCAATGGGCCGTCTGACGGAATAGCCTCAATCGATCGCCCTTGCCTGTGCAGTTGGTAGAGATACCTCCGCTCGTGCTCCAGGCCTTTCTTCTTGAGCAGGAGCGATTGGGGGTCGTCCTCCATGGCCTTGAGCGGCTGCTCGAGGTTTCTCAGGTCCAGGAAGGTGACGTGGGGGCAGGCGAGAAAATTGACAAGGTCATGAGCGGAAAAGAGTAGTCTGCCCTGGAACTCGCGCATGATCGGGATTCTCGCTCACCCGACACCTTAACCCCGTAACCTGACGCCTCTAGGAATGCAGGAAAAGCCCCGGACTGTCCAGCGAAATGTGCCGTATTGGTGACCGCCGTCACCCGAATCGGTCGCCAGATCTGCGGAATCCGATTTTCCGGAGGGGATTGGGTCTATTGCGGACTGTTCCGATCACCGCAGAGACGCAGACAAAACAGCTCCAAGTTTTCTGCGCCTCTGCGGTGCGGCCTCATCGTGTATGAGGGTGAAGACGCCGGCTGAAGCCAACTGCCTGTGCTAGGGCGAGCGCCGCTTGATCACGACAAGCACGGTCGATGCGTTGTCCAGCTTGGCCTTGTCTTTCCCCAATTCGACGTACTTGCTCAGCAGTTCCTTGGCGCGGGCGTCATTCTTCTTGCCGTAGTAGAGGATCATCCCGAGTTCGTAATTAGCATCCGCGTTCGTGGGATTCAGCTTCAGAGCCTTCTCAAAGGCGAGTTCCGCGACCTCCGAATTGCCCTGGTTGGAAAGCGCCTGGCCGAGGGTAAAGAGTGCCTGGTCGGGCGGAGTGTTGCCGGTCGTGCGAGGATCCGAGTATACGTTCAGGGCTTCGTCGTACTGTTTGTTGCCGAGGTAGTACTGCGCCAGAGCTTTGCGGTAATCTCCCTGATCGGGGGCAATTTCAATCGCCTTCTGGAATGCCGCAACTGCCTGGTCTCCCTGCTTCAATTGGGCATAGCATCTCCCGATCTGGACCAGGACCCCGCCCTGCTTGTTCTCCGGGATCATCCCGCGCGCTTCCTCGTACTTCTTCACTGCCCCGGAAAAATCGCTGCTCTTGTAGAGCTTGTCGCCTTCCTCGAGAATCGATTTTGCCTTCAGCAGGATCGCGTTCTGTTTCAATTCAACGATCTTCTTCTTGAGGTCCTGGTACTGAGGCTCACCCGGTTTCAGCTGGACGGCCTTCTCGGCCGACTGGAGAGCGTCATCGTACTGGCCTGACTTCCCCTGTGCGAGACTCATGTTGTAGAACAAGTCAGGGTCATTCGCGTCGATCTTCAAAGCTTCCTTGTACTTTGCGATGGCCTCGTCATACTTGCCGTCAGCGGCGTCCTTGTCTGCCTCGCTCCTGAGTTTGTAGGAGGGCACGAGCTTGAGCAGCTGCTGCGCCCGCTGGGCCATCTGTTCGTACGAAGATCCGGATGCCTGATTCTGAGTCTTCTGAAGCTGGGAAATCATGGAGACCATGCTGATGCACTTCTTGAGGGTATCCTCGGCTTCTGCCCACTTCTTCAGCTGCACATCCAGGATGCTCAGGTAGAAAAGTGCGTCCGGATTCGACGGGTAGATCTTGAGCGATTCGAGCAGGAGCTTCTCGCCGTCCGCCATCTTGTTTTCCTGCAGCGCCTTTGCGGCCTGGTTCAGGAACTCGATAGATCTCTGGCCGACCGCGGCGTCCTCGAAGTAAAGCTTGCTTTCGGGACTGCCGGGCTCGAATCGGATCGTGACTGACTGCTGCGCGGCATTCTGCAGCTGGGCATATTCGTAAAAGGCGGGAGCCAATCCGTCTTTGCGCCCCACGACCCGGTAAATACCGTCCTCGGCCTTGGTGAAACTTGCCACTCCGCTGGCGTCGGACTTCTTGTCCTTCGTTTTCTGGGCGCTGAGGTTGAAAGCGGTAACCTTGACGCCGGGTACCGGGCTGCCTGCCTGGTCGACGCACTTGACCTCGAGAGTGTTCCCCTCGGCGAGGGCCGGGAGAGCAAGTGTGATCATGGTAAGTAGAATCGCGAACATTTGCATCAAACTGCTGCGTGTGTGTCTCATGTCCTGACTTGCTGAATTATCTATTTGTTAATCCCAGGGCTCGGCGTCCGCGACTCACCATTGAATCGCCTGCCGCCCAATCAAACCGGCCCAGTATACTTCCCCGCGACATCCAGTTCCAGTTTTTGAGATTGCGAAACTGAGTTTGCATGGAGATTCCGGTTTACGAATCGTAGAATGAAGTCCCATGATCCCGGTCGTGAGTTCCACGGCACTTCGCATCAGCCGCCGGTTTGTCCATCGGAATCTGCTGTTCTTTCTGGCCTCAGTGGAACTCGCGTCCTGCGTCCTCCCTGCGCAGACCACATCCGCCGGCCGGACGCCATATGTTGTCTCCGGAAGTGTGCGTCTTCCCGACGGGGCGCCAGCCCGCCGGGCTGTGGTGAGAGTGACGAGCACAACCGGGCTGGATCGCCAGACCCTCGCCGACGACAGTGGGCACTACGAACTCCGTGACCTTCCTCGGGGCCGTTATTTCCTCAGTGCGACTAACCCGGACGATCCGGACCAGGCATCGGACTATGCGGAGCTGGATCTTTCCCGGTCCTTCAGTTTCGGGATCAATATCAACCTCTATCTTCGCTATAAGCCGGAGAAGAAGTCTCAGCACCCCGCGGGCTCCCCGGTGGTTTCGGCCAGGGAATCCGCGCAGCGCATCCCGAAGCAGGCCTTGAAGGCGTTTGAACGAGGCGTCAAGTTCAGCCGGGGAGGGAAGCTCGGTCAAGCCGAGCAGGAGTTCACAGAGGCGCTCGA
>Ga0115026_10000559_pt1 | contig 10489 bp, 6 predicted proteins | sample Mud_0915_D1_FD_83878 | JGI IMG/M metagenome (GOLD analysis project Ga0115026, IMG submission 83878) | Wetland microbial communities from Old Woman Creek Reserve in Ohio, USA - Mud_0915_D1 | ecosystem: Environmental > Aquatic > Freshwater > Wetlands > Sediment ...
CCGAGTAGCGAAAGATATGGTCGATTTAGTGGGGTATACGCCCTTAGTGAGGATCAACCACATTGTTCCCAACAAAAAGGTAAAGGTTTTTGCGAAACTGGAGCGTTATAATCCGGCGGGATCCGTGAAAGACCGGATTGCGAAATTTATGATCGAATATGGGGAGAGGGAAGGCTTCCTGACGAAAGACAAGATCGTGATCGAGCCTACCAGCGGAAATACCGGCATTGCCCTGGCGATGGTCTGTGCGGTGAAAGGGTATCGATTGGAATTGGTGATGCCGGAGACGATGAGCATCGAGAGAAGAAAGATTATCACTGCCTATGGAGCGAAGATCGTTTTAAGCCAGGGGGCCAGGGGAATGGACGGGGCGATTGATTTGGCTAAAGAGATGGCCAGAGACCCTAAATATTATATGCCTCTCCAATTTGAGAATAAGTATAATGTGCTTGCCCATTATGAGACGACCGGTGAAGAGATCTGGAAGGCGACGAAGGGAAAGGTCAATATGTTTGTCGGAGGGATTGGAACGACCGGGACATTGATGGGGGTCTCGCAGCGGCTCAAAGAATATAATCCCGAGATCAAAATTGTCGGCGTAGAGCCCTATCCAAATACGAGTATCCAGGGACTCAAGAACCTCAGCTCCCAGTATGTTCCTGAGATCTACGATCCAAGCCGGTTGGATGAAAAGATCAATGTGAAAGATGAGGATGCCTTCGAAATGGCAAGAGTCCTTACGATTAGAGAAGGAATCTTCTGCGGAATCAGTTCTGGGGCTGCGATGTGGGGGGCCTACCAGAAGGCCATGGAATTGGAGAAAGGCGTAGTCGTTACCCTCCTGCCGGACGGCGGCGAAAAATATGTGAGCACGCCTCTCTATGAACCCACGAAATGCTTCGAATGCCTGCAAAAGCATCGGATCCCTACTTGCATGACACAGGAATATATCACGGCCCTGGAATGCCTGGTGAAGAATGGTGGGTAGACGATCAATTAAATTCCAATAACCAAGCACCCAATCCCAAATAAATTTCAATGATCCAATTTCCAAACGGCCTAAAAAGGTATCCGATGTTTTTTGGAAATTTCGGTCATTGGAATTTGGTTATTATTTGATGATTGGTGGTTAGAGCTTGGTATTTCAGAGTTTATATTTAAATTTCCTCAGAAGATCTTTTCTCCAGGCAATCCCGTCTTCTTTTTCAACCCCTTTAGGAGAGGAACCGTCAATCACACCGAGGACTCCTCTGCCAAGTTCTGACTGGGCCAGAATGACTTCAACAGGGTTCGCCGTAGCACAAAAAATCGTGCAGACCTCCTGACACATCTTCACAGCATTGAGCACATTGATCGGGAAGGCATCCTTTAGAACGATGACGAACGTGTGGCCTGCCCCGATTTTCAGGGCATTCTTCCTGGCGATCTCCTTCAATGCCTCATCGTTTCCCTCGAGCCGGACAAGGCAGGCGCCCGAGGCCTCACAGAATGCGATTCCGAATTTTGCGTTCGGAACCGATCCCGCCATAATCTCATAAAGGTCCTCCACCGTCTTGATGAAGTGGGTCTGTCCGAAAATGATGTTACAGCCTTCCGGAATCTCCAAGCGTTCCGTCTTCAGTTCCATGACTGACCTCCTTGAGCTACGTATACGATCCAAAAGTCCTTTAAAGGGGTTCGAGGATTCAAGGGGTCAAGGATCCTAGCTTATTTCTTCTGATCCCTTGAATCCCTGATCCCTTGACCCCATTTTGATTTCAACATACCTTTAGCCAGGCTAATTGTCAATGTGGAAAGGACTTAAAACTCACTCTTTAGAAATGTCTTCACCTCAATCTCTTTTCCGTCCGTCACCACGGTGATCGCCCCATGTTTATCCGTCCTCAAAATCCTTGAACCCAATTGATTGTATCTCTTCAATACGTCGGGATGAGGAAGTCTCCCGATATTTCGCTCACCCACGCTTAGAATGGCATAGGCAGGTTTCACTCTATCCAGAAAAAGCCCGGAACTCGAAGAGGAACTTCCGTGATGGGGGACCTTGATCATATCAGCCCTGAGGGGGTACCCCTTTCTCAACATCCACCCCTCTGCTTCGTTTTCAATATCCCCTGCCAAAAGCACAGAAACATTTTTGAACTGAAGCTTGATCACCAGAGATGAATTGTTGAGATTCCAAGGAGGTTGAACTTTTCTTTGCGTCTGATTCCACGCAGGCGGGTTCAGAATCGAAATCTCCACTCCATTGATGATTTGAGGAGGACTCTCTGCATTGAGGGATTGGGTCTTGATTTTCCTCTGCCTCAGGGTCTCCTTCAACTGAAGATAGGGCTCGGATTGTGCCTCAAAACCATTATCCCAGAATTGGCCGATTGAAAACTGTGAAGTAATGAAATTCAGGCCCTTCAAATGGTCCGGATCGGGATGGGTGAGGACAAGCGTGTCGATCCTTCGTATCTTCTTCTTCCTGAGAAAGGGAGCGATCACATTCTTTCCAATATCGAAACGGTCCTCATAAAGACCTCCTCCATCGACCAGCATCTTTTTCCCCTTCGGAAATTCAATGAGAATGGAGTCTCCCTGACCCACATCGATAAAAGTTAACTTCAGATCTTTCTGGAATGAATCTTTCAAATTCCAATAGGCCAGGTCGCAGACAAAAGCGATGCAGAGTCCTGCGAAGAGATAGCGGATTTTTTTCCCTTTTCGGAAATGGGCCGCCAGAAAGAGAAGGGAGTAAAAAAGGACGATTTCCAAAACGGTTGGGGGCGAGACAAAAAACGAGGCAAACGGCAATGAAGCAAAGAAAGCCAAGACTTTAAGAAGAATCAGTGTGATGAAACCATTCATATCGATCAAGAGGGTAGCAAAGGGAAGGAAGAAGAAAGAGAAGATGGAAGCGGTGAGGCTCAAAGGAACGATCAGAAAGCCCACCCAGGGGATGATGAAAAGGTTGGTTATAAATCCAATAGGTGCGAAACGGTTGAAGTGGAGGGCCACCCAAGGCGCAGTACCCAAAATAGCCACTCCAGTCACGAGAAGAGAGAGCCTGATATATTTAAAGATATTCTTCTTCCATGAGGTTTTTAGAAGAAGGGAAATGTCATCCTGTTTGAACTCTTGAAGGAACCGCGGGACCAGGTAGAGGATCGAAAGCACGGCGAGGAAGGAGAGCTGGAAGGAAACATCGAAGAGGGAGGGAGGCGAGAAGATGAGGATGAGAAAGGCAGCCAGGGCGAGTGTGTGGAGCAGGTTTCTCTCCCGATCGAGTAGGATGGAAAACAGGAAGGTAATCACCATGATCGCCGCCCGGATCACGGAGATCCCACCCCCTGCGATGAAGGCATAAAGGACAATACAGGGGATCGTTAAAGCCGCCGCCCATTTTCTAACAGAAATGGAGAGAAGAAGAAATTCCGAACGCTTTAATATCCAGATGAGCAGAGAGAAAGAAAGGAGAGCGACGATTCCGAATTGATCTCCTGAAATCGCCAGAAGATGGGCTGTTCCGGTAAGAATGAAATATTCCTTAATCACTTCCGGAAGATCACCCTGTTCCCCCAGGACCAGGGCCTTGAATATGCCGGAGCCGGGAGGTCTGGCTTCTCGGTTTAGAAAATCCCGGATGTGATCCCGCCAACGCTCCACCCGGAGAGAAACAGGATCCTTCAATCCCTCCCCCAACTTCACCCACGCTCCCTCCTCGGACAAAAATCCAATCGTGTAGATTCGATCAAAGGCAAGATGGCGTTCATAGGAAAATCCGCCTGGATTGTGAAACCCACGGGGGGGATGGAGTCTACAACGAAACCGGAGGCGATCTCCCACTCGAAGCGAGGGGGCCTCCTCTCTAAGATAGACCAGCAGAAGGCCGTCCACGGGAATGGAGCGGCTCGACAGAACGATCTTTTGTGAACGGATGAGTAATTGGGCTCTTCCTCGGGAGCGTTCAGGAGGGCGATCGATGATTCCCTCCAATGAGATTCTTTCCAAACCGGTGAAGTGGGAGATGTGTGAGGGGGGACGTCGGGGATGGAGGTAAAGTTGGATGGAAAAAATTCCGAGAAGGAAAAAGATCGAAAAGGCCGTCCAAGAACCCATTCGGGCCCTTTTTGTTATGAGAAAGAAAATCCAAAATCCAAATAGGATGAGGAGGGGAATCCACCCTCGAGAAAAAAAAGGAAGATCAAAATGGCCAATATAGATACCGAGGGTATAGACGATGAAGATAGGAATGAGAGGAAGGCGAAAAGCGCTACTCATTTCCGCCTCAGGCGGATCAATTTTTTAGGCTACTGAAAAACGCCTATCTGCGGCGTTGTCCTCACCCCTCCCCGTGTCAAGCACGGGGCAGGCTTGTTGCGGCGTACACCCGAGTACGCCGCACTTCTCGGGATTGCCTGCCTGAACGGCAGGTGAAAGGCTCGCGGGAGCCCCCGTAAACGGGATTTCGAAGACTCAACTTGCGTATACACATTTTTGAGCAGCCTGAGGAAAATCATTTTTTCGGGGATTCTTTAATAGTTAACAATTCTTGGGCCACCACCCATCGCTGAATCTGATCGGCCTCTTCATATACCTGGGTGACCTTGGCATCCCGCATCATGCGTTCCACGGGATAATCTTTCATATATCCATAACCTCCGAGGATCTGGACGGCATCGGTGGTCACTGTCATGGCCATTTGGGAGGCGAAGTATTTTGAGATGGCCGAGAGTTTTTCGACATCTTGATGTTTTTCATCAATCCGGGAAGCTGCCTTGTAGACCAGGGATCGAGCGGCTTCTACCCGGGTAGCCATATCGGCAAGCATGAACTGAATCGCTTGAAATGAAGAAATGGGCTTCCCAAACTGAATCCGTTCATTGGCATAGTGAATCGCGAAGTCAAGGGCTCCCTGGGCAATACCGACGGCCAGAGCCCCGATGGCCGGTCTCGACCGGGTGACGGTGTCCCTCGCGATCGTCCAACCCTTTCCTTCCCCTCCGAGAAGATTTTGTTGGGGTACCCGACAGTTTTCAAAGATCACATCCGTTGTCACGGAACCCCTCATCCCGATCTTGTCCTCCTTCCTCCCGAAAAGGAGGCCTGGTGTTCCATCTTCCACGAGGAAAGCGGAGATTCCTTCTGCTCCACGTTCGGGTTGGGTCAGAGCAAACACGCAGTAAAATTTAGCAAGGCTTCCATGAGTGACGAAGCATTTGCGCCCGTCGATCAGGTAATCCATCCCTTTCTTTTCAGCGGTTGTTTTGATCGAGGGAACCTCTAATTCTCCTTCCGGCTCTTTCAGCGCCAGAGCCATCAGGCTGTTCTTTTCGGAAATCGCTGCGAAACAGAGGTCTTTTTGAGAAGGGTTCCCCCCCAATAGAACAGGAAGGGTACCGAGCCCGTGGGCCAGGAGGATGAGAGAGGAGGAGCCACACACCTTGGCAATCTCCTCAATGACAATACAGAATGAGGTGAGGTCTCCATCGGTCCCTCCACAGGATTCAGGGAGGAGAAGAGAGAGGTAGCCCTGTTTGCCAAAGGCCTCTACCAAATCCCATGGAAATTCTCCCGCGGCATCGATCTTCGCTGCCCGGGACTGGACTGTCTTTTGGGCCGTTTTTTCCGCGGCGGCCCTGATCATTTGTCTTTCCTTTTCCGAGTCCTTCATATTGGTTTTTTCTTGGAAGAAACAGGCGCGGGTGTTGTATAGAAAGTTACGTTAAAAGAGAAGGCGTCCTTTGTCAAGGGAAAAGTAAGGACAATAAAAACATTTGACTTTATACTCCAAAATAATATAATTATTAGTTCAAAAAATGATTCATGGAAGGAGGGGAAAAATGGATGCCAGGGATTAGGATTAAAGAAAACGAATCTTTTGAAAATGCACTGAGGCGGTTCAAAAAGCAGGTAGAAAAAACGGGGATATTGTCCGAAATTCGGAAAAGAGAACATTATGAAAAGCCCAGTATAAAACGCAAGAAGAAGGCGTTGGCCGCCAAGAAAAGGGCAATGAAGCGAATGAGAAAGATGGTAGATAGGGGATAAAGATGAGCTTGGAAGAGAGACTGGTTGAGGAAATGAAACAAGCCATGAAATCCAGCGATAAGTTGCGACTTTCCACCATCCGGATGGTTCGTTCAGCCTTGAAAAACAAAGAGATTGAACTGAGAAAGAAGTTGGAGGATGAGGATATTGTAAAGGTCATCCAGGTGATGGTCAGAAAGGGTGAGGAGTCTGTTGAACAATTCCAAACCGGTGGACGGATGGACCTGGTAGAGAAGGAGAAATCAGAGATAGAAATACTGAAATCCTTCTTGCCCCAACCCCTTAGCCAGGAGGAAATATTGAAGATCATCGACCAGAGTATTCAAGAGACCCAAGCCTCATCCCCGAAAGACATAGGAAAAGTGATGAAATCAGTCATCCCTAAAATTGGGGGGAAAGCCGATGGAAAACTGATCAATCAGTTGGTGAAAGAAAGGCTTTCCCCGTAAATTCCTCCTCGTGAGTGGTCATCCCAATCCTTTTTTCACGCTTTATGAATGATCGTTCTCTCAAGCTTTTAGAGTATACTCATCTGTTAAATATCCTGAAAGAGTATTCCATCTCCCCCCCGGGTCGAAAACGCTGCGAAGCCTTGAGACCTTCCCGGGACCTTCCTTTCATCCAATCTCGATTAACGGACGTGATGGAACTTAAGAAAATCCTGGAAACGGAAGGGGAGATCCCTCTTAGAGGGCTGAAAGATACGGAGGGAATTCTAAATAAATTGGGAATCGAAGGATCTGCGCTCGATGTTCAGGAATTACTCGAGCTCTATCATCAAATGGTGTTGTGCAAAGGGCTCAAGCGATTCTTCCAAAAGCTGGAGAATGTCAAGGTTCCGCATCTTCAGGAAAAGATCTCCAGGTTTTCTGACCAAAAGACATTGGAGAAGGAGATCCTTCGGACGATCAATACCAAAGGCGAGATTCTCGACCGAGCCAGCCCGGCCCTTTCGGATATCCGTCAACGGCTGGGAGGCGTCAGAGAAAAAGCAAAGGGGGTGCTCGAATCTCTCCTTCGCCAAGAGAATCTTCAGGCCATCTTTCAAGAGCAGTTCATTACTTTAAGAAATGGGCGTTACGTTGTTCTGATCAAATCGGATTCTGAAAATCGGCTTGAGGGGATCATCCATGACCATTCCCAGAGCCGGATGACCTTCTTCTTTGAGCCCCTTCAGGTCGTCTCTCTTAATAATGAGATCAATGTCCTCACGGGAGAGGAAAAGGAGGAAGAATACCGAATTCTGGCAGGCCTGTCTGACCAGGCCCGGGAAGAAAGGCAAAACCTCTGGAATGACTTTGAAGTATTAGGAGAACTGGATCTCCTCTTTGCGATGGCAAGGCTCTCCTCCCGTTTGAAAGGGGTTTGCCCGCTGTTGAATGAGGAGGGTAGGGTGGAGATGAGGGAAGCTCGAAACCCTCTCCTGACCCTTCAACGTGAAAACCAGGTCATTCCGATCACCCTGCGGATGGGAGATGGGATCAGGGTCCTGATCGTGAGCGGAGCGAATGCGGGTGGGAAGACCGTTGCTTTGAAGACTCTGGGACTTCTTACCCTAATGGTTCAATCCGGTCTTCCGATCCCCGTGGCAGAAGGAAGCCAGGTTGGGGTTTTCCAAGACATCTTCGCGGTGATCGGCGACGAGCAGAATATCGAAGAGAATCTGAGCACCTTCTCGAGTCACCTCCTCCATGTCAATCAGATCCTGGAGAAAGCAGGCCCCCGCTCCCTTGTTCTTCTGGACGAACTGGGAGTGGGAACGCACGCCCAAGAGGGATGTGCCCTGGCGATGGGCTTCTTGGATCGATTCCGAGAGAGCGGAGCTTCGGTCATGGTGACCACTCACTTCGATCGACTCAAGGCCTATGGATACCTTCATCCAGAGGTAGAAAATGTGGCGGTTGAGTTTGACGAAAGGACGTTGGAGCCCAAGTATACGCTCGCCTATGGCTCGTCAGGGTTGAGCAATGCCTTTCTCATCGCCGAGAAACTGGGTATTTCAGAGAAGGTCCTGGAAGCGGCCCATCTTCACGAAGATGGAAGCGGTGAAGAGATTGCGCACGCTTTGGGGACCCTGGAGAGGCTAAAAAGAGATACCGAGAAAGAAAAGCTGCAAGCCTCCGAAGTAAAGGAAGAGGCTAGGCTTGAACGTGACAAACTAAAGAAAATACTGGAGACGATCAAAGACAGGAGACTGGAAATCTACGCCCAGGCGGAGGAGAAGGCGAGAAAGGCAGTCCAGAAGATTGAAGAAGCGCTGAAGGAATGGGCTCTTCGCAGAAAAGAAGAGAAGGCCCCTTCCTCCCTTGAGCGGAAAGAAATTCAGGATATCCGGGAAAGATTTCTTCCCACCGTCAGAAAAAGAGGACGCCCTGCACTCCCGGGTGGCTTGAAGGTGGGTGAACGTGTTAGAATTGAAGGCCTTCGAAGCACCGGGATACTCATGGATGTAAAAGAGCCGCTCAAGCGAGTCGAGGTGTTGACGGATAAGGCCAAGGTGAAAGCTCCCTTCTCTCAGATCGTTCAAGTGACGGATGAGAACGAGAGAAAGGGGGCGGAGTTTTCTAAGGACCAGCCGCTTCTGAAAGGGACGGTCGAGGAGCCTTCCTTCCAACTCAATGTCATTGGTTTGACGGTAGAAGATGCCCTTCCCAAGGTGGACAAATTTATCGATCAAGCCCTCCTTCACGGACTGGAAAAGGTCCAAATTATTCATGGCGTAGGTTCCGGCAGGTTGCGAGACGCCATCGGTCGATACTTGAGTGGACATCGGGCCGTAAAAAGTTTATCCTCCGGGGAAACGATGAAGGGTGGTCGTGGCATCACCAACGTTGAGTTGAGGTAACCCCAGGAGGGTTTCGACCTCTTCCTTCAGAAGGAGCTGACGCGACTTTTCTTACCATCCCCGCCATCCACGGAGGGGCGTTCTTACGGGGTAAATCGTTTGGCCATGGGGTTTTTATCCGAAGAAAAGGTTTCGGAAATTCGGGACCGATCCAGCATTCTGGAGGTTGTCTCGGATTATGTGACCCTGAAAAAGACAGGAAAGAACTATAAGGGGCTCTGCCCCTTTCATGCCGAGAAAACTCCTTCCTTTATGGTCAATGAGGAGAAACAGATTTTTCATTGCTTTGGTTGCGGGGAAGGGGGAGATGCCTTCACTTTTCTGATGAAAGTGGGTCATTTTTCTTTTCCCCAAGCCGTGGAAGAGCTGGCCAAGCGGTATGGGGTGAAACTTCCTTCCCGCGAACTCTCTCCCGCTCAAAAAAAAGACACGGCCCAAAGAGAGGTCCTCTTCCAGATCAACCAGATTGCCTCAGACTATTTTCACGATCTCCTCACCCAGCGTCGAGAGGGCGAGGAGGGGAGAAAGTACATCACTCAAAGGGGGATCAGCCGTGAAATCCTCACGGAACACCGGCTGGGATATTCTGCCGACCGCTGGAATGGTTTGGTCCACCATCTCCTGGAGAAGAAGGTTTCCCTCGAACTGGCATGGAAATTGGGTTTGATCTTTCCGAAGAGCAAGGTGGGAGACTCGACGCTTCGAGAAGGTCAGAAACTCGACGCTTCGAGTTGGTATGATGCTTTTCGAGGAAGGCTCCTCTTCCCGATTTTTGACCTTCATCAGCGGATCGTCGGGTTCGGTGGAAGGGTGATTCGTGAAGGACACCCCAAGTATCTTAATTCCCCAGAGTCGAGTATCTATCATAAAGGAGAGATCCTCTATGGCCTCCCCATGGCCAAACGGTATGCCGCGGAGAAAGATTGTGTGATGATCGCCGAGGGTTATTTTGATCTATTGACCCTCCACCAGTACGGTCTGAAACATAGCGTGGCCACGTTAGGGACGGCGCTGACGCCACAACATGTTCGAACCCTCAAACGTTATACGAGAAACTTGATCACCGTATTTGATGCGGACCCGGCGGGGGATCAGGCAACCCTTCGCTCCCTCCCCCTTTTCCTGGAGGAGGAGGTGGCGGGAAAGACGATCATCCTTCCCAGGGGAGAAGACCCGGATGGATTTCTAAGACAGGGAAATTTGGGAGACTTTGAAAAAAGGGCGGAGCATGCTGTCCCGATCATCGATTTCTTTTTCGAACGGTTGATGAAGGTCCATGATGTGAAATCCGTCGATGGCAAGGTTGAAATAGCGAAGGAAGGCGTGGCCCTTCTCGGTAAAATCCCGGACAAGATTCGGAGAGATTTCTATACGAAAGCCTTGGCGGAGAGATTGGATGTCAAGGAATCCTTTCTCTATGAAATTCTCGGATCCTCTCCCAGAGAGGCATCGAAATCAAGAGGAGAGGGTGGAAAGTCGTCCGGGGAGAGAACTTTTCCAAAGTCAGAAGAAATGATGGTTCATCTCATGGCTCAACATCCAGAAGTCATCCCAATCATTTCAAGGGAAGATGTCCTGAAGGAGTTTGAAAACCCGATCCTGCAGAAAATA
>Ga0115026_10000560_pt1 | contig 10488 bp, 7 predicted proteins | sample Mud_0915_D1_FD_83878 | JGI IMG/M metagenome (GOLD analysis project Ga0115026, IMG submission 83878) | Wetland microbial communities from Old Woman Creek Reserve in Ohio, USA - Mud_0915_D1 | ecosystem: Environmental > Aquatic > Freshwater > Wetlands > Sediment ...
CCACACCACGCGTCTCGCGACCTTACCGCCGGCCGACACGGCCCCGGAACCGCGTCTGTAGGAGTGGTAGCTGTTAGCTGTTAGCTGTTAGCTAACCGCCAACCGCTAATCGCCAATAGCTGCCTCTATCCTGCCCACACCCGCGCATTGCGGAACATCCGCAGCCACGCACCGTCGTCGCCCCAACTGTCCGGATGCCAGGAGTTGGCCACGGTGCGGCACACCCGCTCCGGGTGCGGCATCATGATGGTGAAACGCCCGTCCGGGGTCGTGAGCCCGGCGAGGCCCTGCGGTGAGCCGTTCGGGTTATACGGGTAGCTCTGGGCCACGTGGCCGCGGTTGTCGACGAACCGCAACGCCACCTTGCCGGCGGCCGCCACCCGCCCAGGGTCGGCGCCGTCGCGGAACTCGGCCCGACCCTCGCCGTGCGCGACCACGATCGGCAGGAACGAGCCGACCATGCCGCTGAGGAAAATCGACGGGTTCTGCGGGATCTGCACCATCACCAGGCGCGCCTCGTACTGCTCGGAGCTGTTGCGCACGAAGTGCGGCCAGTCGGCGGCGCCGGGGATGATCTCGTGCAGGTTCGACATCATCTGGCAGCCGTTGCAGATGCCGAGCGCGAAGCTGTCGGGGCGCGCGAAGAAGCGGCTGAACTCGTCGCGCGCCCGCGGATTGAACAGGATCGATTTGGCCCAGCCCTCGCCGGCGCCGAGCACGTCGCCGAACGAAAACCCGCCGCAGGCGGCGAAGCCGTGGAAGTCGCGCAGCGACACCCGGCCGTCGACGATATCGCTCATGGTGACGTCGACGGCACGGAAGCCGGCGCGGTCGAAGGCCGCGGCCATCTCCAGCTGGCCGTTCACGCCCTGCTCGCGCAGGATCGCCACCGCCGGGCGCGCGCCGCCGGCGATGTACGGCGCGGCCACGTCCTCGGCCGGATCGAAGGTCAGCACCGACTGCAGACCCGGGTCGGTGTCGTCGAGAATGCGGTCGAACTCCTGCTGCGCGCACTCCGGGTTGTCGCGCAGCTGCTGCATCCGGTAGCTGGTCTCCGACCAGGCGCGCTGCAGGTTGACGCGGCTGTCGCCGAACAGCTCGCGGCCATGACGCACGAAGGTGATACGGTCGTCGCGGGTGAGGGTGCCGATGCGGTGCGCATGGCGGGCAAGGCCGGCCTCCTTGAGCGCGCCGAGGATGCCGTTCAGACGCGCGCGCGGCACCTGCAGCACCGCGCCCAGCTCCTCGCTGAACAGCGCTGCCAGCGGGTCGCGCCCGAGATCGTCGAGCTCGATACGCACGCCGGTGCGGCCGGCGAAGGCCATTTCGCAGATCGTGGCGAACAGGCCGCCGTCGGAGCGGTCGTGGTAGGCGAGCACGAAGCCGAGTTCGTTCAGCGCCTGGATCACGGCAAAGAACAGCTTCAGCACCCGCGGGTCGTCGACGTCCGGTGATTCGTTGCCGACCTGCTTGTACACCTGGGCGAGCGCCGAGCCGCCGAGCCGGTTCTTGCCCTTGCCGAGATCGATGAGGATCAGATCGGTCTCGCCCTGGTCGACGCGCAGTTGCGGGGTCAGGGTCTTGCGCACGTCGAGCACCGGCGCGAATGCCGAGATGATCAGCGACAACGGTGCGGTGACCGCGCGCTGCTCGCCGCCCTCGCTCCACACCGTCTTCATCGACATCGAGTCCTTGCCGACCGGGATCGAGATGCCGAGCGCCGGACACAGCTCCATGCCGACCGCGCGCACGGTGTCGTACAGCGCCGCGTCCTCGCCCGGGTGGCCGGCCGGCGCCATCCAGTTGGCCGAGAGTTTCACGTCCGGCAGCTTGGCGATGCGCGCCGCGGCGAGATTGGTGATCGCCTCGCCGATCGCCATGCGGCCGCTGGCGGCGGGACTGACCAGCGCCACCGGGGTGCGCTCGCCCATGGCCATGGCCTCGCCGGTATAGGTGGTGTAGCCGGTTGCGGTCACGGCCACGTCGGCCACCGGCACCTGCCACGGGCCGACCATCTGGTCGCGGCACACCAGCCCGGTAACCGAGCGGTCGCCGATGGTAATGAGAAAGTTCTTGTTGGCCACGGTCGGCAGGCGCAGCACCCGGTAGGCCGACTCGCCGAGATCGATGCCCCTGGTCTTGAACGCCGGCAGCTTGCGCTTCATGCGCTGCACCTCGCGCCTCATGCGCGGCGGCTTGCCGAGCAGCACCTGCATCTCGAGGTCGATCGGTGTCGCCTCCCGCCCGCCGTGCGCGGCGAAGTGCCGGTCGGTGACGGTCAGGCGCTGCTCGCGGCGGGCATGGCCGATGACCGCATACGGGCAGCGCTCGCGCTCGCACAGCGCCTTGAACGCATCGAGGTGGCGGGCATCGATCGCCAGCACGTAGCGCTCCTGGGCCTCGTTGCACCAGATCTGCATCGGCGCCATGCCCGGCTGGTCGTTCGGCACCAGCCGCAGCTCGAACTGGCCGCCGAGGCCGGCGTCGTTGATGATCTCCGGCACCGCATTCGACAGCCCGCCGGCGCCGACATCGTGGATCGACACGATCGGGTTGTCCGTGCCGCGCGCCCAGCACTGGTCGATCACCTCCTGGGCGCGACGCTGCATCTCGGGATTGCCGCGCTGCACCGAGGCGAAGTCGAGCTCCTCGTGGCTGGTGCCGGTGGCCATGCTCGAGGCGGCACCGCCACCGAGCCCGATCAGCATCGCCGGCCCGCCGAGCACCACGATCGCGGCACCGTCCGGGATCGGCTGCTTGTGCACGTGCTGGCCGCGGATGTTGCCGACGCCGCCGGCCAGCATGATCGGCTTGTGATAGCCGCGCACCTCGCCGGCCACCTGTTCCTCGAAGGTGCGGAAATAGCCGGCCAGGTTGGGCCGGCCGAACTCGTTGTTGAAGGCCGCGCCGCCGAGCGGGCCGTCGATCATGATCTCGAGCGCCGAGGCGATGCGCCCGGGCTTGCCGTGGTCGGTCTCCCACGGCTGCACCGCGCCCGGGATGCGCAGGTTCGAGACCGAGAAGCCGGTCAGCCCGGCCTTGGGCTTGGAGCCCTGGCCGGTGGCGCCCTCGTCGCGGATCTCGCCGCCGGCACCGGTGGCTGCACCCGGAAACGGCGAGATCGCGGTCGGATGGTTGTGGGTCTCGACCTTCATGAGGATGTGGGTGTCATCCTCGTGATAGCGGTACTCGCCGCTCGCGGGATCAGGGAAGAACCGGCCGGCGCGGAACCCCTGGATGACCGAGGCGTTGTCCTTGTAGGCGACCAGCGTGCCCTGCGGCTGCAGCTGGTGGGTGTTGCGGATCATCGCGAACAGCGAGTGGTCCATTTTCCGGCCGTCGATCACCCAGTCGGCGTTGAAGATCTTGTGGCGGCAGTGCTCGGAGTTGGCCTGCGCGAACATCATCAGCTCGACGTCGGTCGGGTTGCGGCCGATGCGGGTGAAGTTTTCGATCAGGTAGTCGATCTCGTCGCCCGCCAGCGCCAGGCCGAGCGCGCGGTTGGCGTCCTCGAGCGCGGCGCGCCCGCCGCCGACCACGTCGACGGTGGTGAGCGCTGCCGGGGCCTCCTCGCGGAACAGCGCGGCCGCGTCCTCGAACCGCGTCAGCACGCTCTCGGTCATGCGGTCGTGGATCAGCGCCGCCACCTGCCGGCGCTCTTCGGCATTGAGTACGGCGCCGTCGGCGGTCACCACGAACCAGGCCACGCCGCGCTCGAGGCGGCGGATCTTGCGCAGTGCGCAGTGGTGGGCGATGTCGGTGGCCTTGGTGGCCCACGGCGAGATGGTGCCGAGGCGCGGCACCACCAGCAGCAGTTCGCCGGCCGGTTCGTGGCTGTCGCGCTGCGGGCCGTAGGTCAGCAGCCGCGTCAGCGTCGCCAGCTCGTTGGCGGCCAGCTCGGCGGTCAGGGCAGCGAGATGGCGGTATTCGGCGTAGATCGACCGGATGCGCGGCACGGCCACACGCAGCCGCTCCATGAGGCGGGCCTCGCGGAACGGCGACAGCGCGGCCGAGCCGCGCAGCATGAGGACCGGGATGGGGGTGGTGCTGATCACAGCCGGGGCCGGGCCGGGGACGGTCTCGGGGGCGCTGCTGGCCATTTTCAGGGTCGTGCTCCGCTGTGGGGGTGCCTGCCGCCTCCGGCCCGGCGGGCTGCTCGGGACCGGCGTCGCCGCGGTTTCAGGACCGCGCCATTATACCAATTCGCGCCACGGCAGGCCGCCGTCCTGGGAGGCGATTTCGACCCGTTCCGGCACCCCGCCCAGGGCACTGCCGAGGGTACTGCGGGCCAGCCACGGGGTGTTGTTCTTCTCGCTCAGGTGCGCGGCCACCACGTGCTGCAGGCGGCCGCCGTCGAGCCCGGCGAGCAGCGCGGCCGCGGCGTCGTTGTCCAGGTGGCCATGCGGCCCGGCAATGCGCGCCTTGAGCGACGCGGGATAGTCGCTGTCGGCCAGCATGTCGCGGTCGTGGTTGCACTCCAGCACCAGCGCGTCGCAGTCGCGCAGCCGACCCTCGATGTGGGCGGTGATGTGGCCGGCGTCGGTCAGCAGTCCGAGCCGGCGATCGCCGTTCGAGAACACGAACTGGCACGGCTCGCGGGCATCGTGCGGCACCGTGTATGGAGCCAGCTCCAGGTCGCCGATGGCGAAGCGCTGGTCGCCGCCGAAATGCTGGACCACAAGCTTGTCGTTCAGAACCGCGCCGCCGAGCGCCGCGGCCGTGCCCGGGGTGAGCCACAGCGGAATCCGGTGGCGGCGCGCCAGCGCCGGCGCACCGCTGGCATGGTCGTTGTGCTCATGGGTAATCACGATCGCCGCCAGTGTCCCGGCCTCGAGGCCGATCCGCGCCAGCCGGCGCTCGGTCTCGCGAATGGAGAAACCGCAATCGATCAGGACGTGGGTTGACCCGCAGGACACCACCAGCGCATTGCCGCGGCTGCCGCTGCCGAGCATGGCGAAGCGCAGCCGGTGGCTGCCGGGGCTTGGCGTCGGGCCGGCGTTGACGGGCAACGCCGTGCGCCTCAACGGAGCTGCTGGTGAAGCAGCGTCAGGAGCCGCTCGCCGGGCTTGGAGTCATCCGGCTGGCCCTTTACGTTGCGCACGCCGACCGTCGTGCCGCTGCCCTCGGCCTTGAGCACGACCTGGAAGCGGTCCTGCGCGCCATCGTCCTTGCTGTCGCCGGCACCGCTCTCCCAGGGGAATACGACCCCCTTCTTGGCGGCGGTACCGGTGGCGACGTAGCGCACGTAATAGATGCCGGCGCTGCGGTCACGGTCTTCAATCACGACCCCGGCACGGTCGAGCGCCTGCCCGACGCGCCGCCACGCGCCGTCGAGATCGTCCTGCGGCAGCACCAGCGTGTCCTTGACGCGCTGGGCGCGCTCGCCGGTGGCGGCCGTGGCAGTAGCGGCAGCCGCAGCGGCGCCGGCCCCGGCCTGCGGGACATCACTACCGAGGCTGGTCATGAGCTTGCCGAGCATCTCGGCCTCCTTCTCCGGGTCGGATGGACGCGACTGCCAGGTGGTCTGGACCACCCCGCTCGGCCCGCCTTCCGACATCACGACCTCTTCGAGACCCTGGTGGCTCACATAAACCTCGGTGGTCCCGGCGAGGCGTCCCGACTCGATGCGCACCCGGTACTTGTCGCGCAGGCCAGTGGAGCGCAGGCCCGACAGAAACTTGCCGAGCACACTGCCGCCGACCACCTCGCGCCGCTTGATCCAGTTGGTTTCGAGCACACCCGCCTTCGGATCGTCGATGTCGAGCTTGAATTCATTGCGCAGAAAGTACTCGCGGACCGTCATCCATACTGGCTCGCGTGCGTCCTGCACCACCAGCCAGCGCTGCGCGCCATCGCGCTCCAGGCGCACGCGGCTGCTCGCCGCCGCCGACGCGCCATTGGCCGCGACCGGCGCACTGGCGGCGACGGCCGACGGGCCGTTGGCAACGGGCACGGGGCCACGCTCCGCCGGCACCGCCGCGGAGAAATCCTCGCCCGCCGGTCGCGCCAGGTCCGGTGGCATTTCGAGCGCCGCACGCAGCTTCACGGTTTCCTTGTCGCCCTTGCTGCTGAACATTGAGCAGCCACCCGTGGTCAGTACCAAGGCCAGGAGGGTCAGGAGCAGTTTGTTTCGCATGAATCTTCCGGGGAGTTGGCCGGCTGCCGTCACAGCGCGCCGGCGGCACGCATGGCCTGGCGTACGGCTTCATGATGGGTTTCGGACAGGCGCGTCAGCGGCAGTCGGATGCCGCTCTCGACCAGCCCCATCTGTTCCAGCGCCCACTTGACCGGAATCGGATTGGCTTCGAGGAACAGGTTCTTGTGCAGACCGGCAAGCCGGGCGTCGATGGCGCGCGCGGCCGGCGCGTCACCGCGCAGCGCCGCCTCGCACAGGTCCTGCATGGCACGCGGCGCGACGTTGGTCGTGACCGAGATCACGCCGCGACCGCCGAGCAGCATGAAATCGAGTCCGGTCGAGTCGTCGCCCGAATACAGTTCGAAGTTCTTCGGCACCAGCTTGAGGATCTCGCGTGCCCGGTCGAGATTGCCGGTCGCTTCCTTGATACCGATGATGTTGCGCACCCCAGCCAGCCGCGCCACGGTCGCCGGCAGCATGTCGCAGGCGGTGCGGCCCGGTACGTTGTACAGGATCTGCGGGATGTCGACCGCTTCGGCGATCGCCTTGTGGTGCAGGTACAGGCCGTCCTGGGTCGGCTTGTTGTAGTACGGCGTGACCAGCAGGCAGGCGGCGGCGCCGACCTGCTTCGCGCACCGAGTCAGCTCGATCGCCTCGGTGGTCGAGTTGGAGCCGGTCCCGGCAATCACCGGCACGCGGCCGCGGGCGTATTCGATGGTGAGGCGAATCACCTCGCAGTGTTCGTCCATGTCGAGGGTCGGCGATTCGCCGGTGGTGCCGACCGCGATAATGGCGGTGGTACCGTTGTCGGCGTGGAAATCCACCAGCCGGCGCAGGGCGGTGCGATCCAGCGACCCGTCCGCGTGCATCGGGGTCACGAGCGCGACCATACTGCCCTGGAACATGGGACGAACCACCTGAAAAATGGGGAAAACCGAGCAGGCATAGTACTTTCCCGGCCCCCGGATGACAAGTCCGCGTCCGATAGGAAAAGCGCCCGGATTTCATTAGTATCTGCCGTGAAACCCCGCCCTCGCCGTCGCATGAGCAACACCGAAAAGCCGGTCCGCGAAATCCGCATCAACCCGATCGTACCGAGCGAGTCGGTGCTGGTGGCCACTGCACGCAGCCTGCGCCCGAAAAAGGCCGAGGCCCCGGTGCCGCGCGACACCCGCGCGCACGTCGAGACCTGCCCGTTCTGCGCCGGCAACGAGTCCATGACCCCGCCGGCGATCGCCGCCTACCCGCAGGCCGAGGGCTGGCAGATCCGCATCGTCGAGAACCTCTACCCGGTGCTGGGTGACGACCGCGAGAACCCGAATCTGGCCTTCGGTCTGCAGCAGACCATCGACGGCTACGGCCGCCACGAGGTGATCATCGACAACGTCCGGCACGGCGTCGCCGTGCACGAGATGGACGAGGAGCACCTGGCGCTGTTGTTCGGCGTGTACCGCGAACGCATGGAGCAGCTGTACCGCTCCAATCCGCGGCTGCGCTACGTGCTGGTGTTCAAGAATTTCGGGCCGGCGGCCGGCGCCTCGATCGCGCACACCCACAGCCAGGTGATTGCGATGCCGGTGGTGCCGGACAACGTCCAGGCGGAGGTCGAGAACAGCCGCCAGTACTTCGAGAAGCACCACCGCTGCATCTTCTGCAGCCTGATCGACGAGGCCCTGACCTTCGAGGCGGCGCTGTACGACCGCGAGTCCGGCGAGGTTCGCCGCAAGATCGACGTCGGCCAGTTCGTGATCGAGCGCGGCAAGAAGTTCATCGCCATCAAGCCGTTCGCCAGCCGCTTCGAGTGGGAGGTGCACATCCTGCCGCTCGCCCACACCAGCGACTTCGTGACCACGCCGGCCGGGGACTTCGCCGACCTGGCGCGGGTGCTGCGCCGCACCATGGCGCGGCTCGATGCAGTGCTGGGCGGCGCCCAGTACAATTACTTCCTGCACTCGGTGCCGCATGCGGCGAATTTCGCCGACTGCGGCGCGAGCTACCACTGGCACCTCGAGATCTGCCCGCGCACCTCGATCCCGACCGGTTTCGAGCTTGGCAGCGGCCTGTACGTGAACACCGTGAGCCCCGAGGTCGCGGCCGCGCGGCTGCGCGCGGTCACGCTCGATTGAATTACCTGTATCCACAGCGGCAACGGAGGACCCGACCACCATGAGCAAGATCGCCATCGGCGACCCGGCGCCGGACATCGAGGTCCGCGCCACCGACGAGCAGAGCTTCAGCCTGTCCGACTTCAAGGGCCGCAACCTGGTGCTGTATTTCTACCCCAAGGACAACACCCCGGGCTGCACCACCGAGGGCCAGGACTTCCGCGACCATTACGAGGATTTCCGCAAGCTCAAGACCGACATCTTCGGCGTGTCGCGCGACGGCCTGAAATCGCACGAGGGCTTCAAGGCCAAGCACTGCTTCCCGTTCGACCTGATCTCCGACGACGATGAAGCGCTGTGCAAGCTGTTCGGCGTGATCAAGGAGAAGAACATGTACGGCAAGAAGGTGCTCGGCATCGAGCGCAGCACCTTCCTCTTCGACAGCGACGGTGTACTGCGCCGCGAGTTCCGCGGCGTCAAGGTTGCCGGCCACGTGGCCGAGGTACTGGCCGAAATCCGGCAACTCAACAAACAGAAGGACTGAATTCGCATCCCATGACCCAGGATCACCAGAAGAAGATTTTCGTGCTCGACACCAACGTGCTGATGCACGACCCGGCCAGCATTTTCCGCTTCCAGGAACACGACATCGTGCTGCCGATCGTCGTGCTCGAGGAACTGGACCACTCCAAGAAGGGCGTGTCGGAAGTGGCGCGCAACGTCCGCCAGGTGAGCCGCTTCATCGGCGATATGGTGGAGAAGGCCGGCGGCGACATCAGCCACGGGCTGAAGCTGCCCTCGCACGCCAAGGGCTTCGAGACCGGGCGCCTGTACTTCCACATGGAGGCGGTGCGCAGCCAGTTGCCGCACGGCCTGAGCGCCCCGACCCCGGACAACACCCTGCTCGGCGTGACCCTCGACCTCGGCGTGCAGCACCCGGACAAGCAGGTGATCCTGGTGTCCAAGGACATCAACCTGCGCATCAAGGCGAGCGCCCTCGGACTGCGCGCCGAGGACTACACCAGCGACCAGGTCCTGGAGGACACCGATCTCCTGCACACCGGCTCGACCCTGCTGCCGGGCGACTTCTGGAGCACCCACAGCAAGAACATGGAGTCGTGGAAGGCCGAGCAGGGCCGCACCTTCTACCGGGTGACCGGGCCGCTGGCGCGCGGCTGGGTGCCGAACCAGTTCCTGTACGAAGAGAGCGAGCATCCGTTCGAGGCGATCGTGCGCAAGATCGAGGACGACACCGCGGTCATCGAGGTGGTGCGCGACTTCCGCAACGACCGGCACGCGATCTGGGGTATCACCGCGCGCAACCGCGAACAGAACTTCGCACTCAACCTGCTGATGGACCCGGAGATCGACTTCGTCAGCCTCATGGGCCAGGCCGGCACCGGCAAGACCCTGCTGACACTGGCCGCCGCGCTCACCCAGACCCTCGAGCACAAGCGCTACGCCGAGATCATCATGACCCGCGTCACCGTGCCGGTCGGCGAGGACATCGGCTTCCTGCCCGGCACCGAGGAAGAGAAAATGGGCCCGTGGATGGGCGCACTCGAGGACAACCTTGACGTGCTCAACCCGACCGAACACCCGGAACGCGGCGCCTGGGGCCGGGCCGCGACCCACGACCTGGTGCGCTCGCGCATCCGCATCAAGTCGCTCAACTTCATGCGCGGCCGCACCTTCCTCAAGAAATTCCTCATCATCGACGAGGCCCAGAACCTGACCTCGCACCAGATGAAGACGCTCGTCACCCGCGCCGGCCCCGGCAGCAAGGTGATCTGCCTCGGCAACATCGCCCAGATCGACACGCCCTACCTCACCGAGACCACCTCAGGCCTGACCTACGTGGTCGACCGCTTCAAGCACTGGGAACACAGCGGCCACATCACCCTGCAGCGCGGCGAGCGTTCGCGGCTGGCGGATTACGCGTCGGAGATCCTGTAGGAGCGGCGCCCTCGCCGCGATGGCCTTTCCGCGTAGTGATTCCAGCGAACGCTGGAATCCAGAAGTTAGTGGAATCGCCTGCGACGATGGCCTGAAAAGCTATGATGCGGCTCCCGCGCCGCGGGCGGCCTACTTTTCTTTGCTTGTGCAAAGAAAAGTAGGCAAAAGAAAGCACACCCGGTCGCTCGCCGCACTGCGTGCGGTTCCCTGCGCTCCTCGCCTCGACCGGGCGCGCGCCGAACTCGCCGAGCGCTGAGAAACGCGCTTCGGGCTCGAACAGCGGCGCGCGAC
>Ga0115026_10000561_pt1 | contig 10481 bp, 10 predicted proteins | sample Mud_0915_D1_FD_83878 | JGI IMG/M metagenome (GOLD analysis project Ga0115026, IMG submission 83878) | Wetland microbial communities from Old Woman Creek Reserve in Ohio, USA - Mud_0915_D1 | ecosystem: Environmental > Aquatic > Freshwater > Wetlands > Sediment ...
TCCTCGCGCCAGGGCACGTCCTGGCTGTCGTCGTACTCGAACCCGCTGGGGCTCTCGTTGGGGGCGCGCTGCCGGGCGTAGGGATCGGATCGGTCGTATTGCCGGGCCCCGAGGCCGGGCGCCAGCAGGAGCGCGGCGAGGGCAAGCGGGAAGAGTCGGGATCGGCGTGCAGTCATGGGGAGCACCTGTCGCGGACGCGGCGCAAGTTTACACGCTGCCCTGGAGGGGCCACAGGCAACGCGGCGGCGTTGCCTCGCGTTCGGTCTGTGCGCTACCGTTCGGCGCGAAGCCCTCCCGCCTCCGCCAGACCTGCCCCCTGCCCGCCATGCCCGACGCCACCTCGCCCGAGCCCTCGTTCGAACAGGCCCTCGCCGAGCTCGAGGCCATCGTCGATCAGCTGGAGCGCGGCGACCTGAGCCTCGAGGACGCCCTGCAGTCCTTCGAGCGCGGCGTCGCCCTCACGGGCGTCTGTCAGCGGGCACTGTCCCAGGCCGAGCAACGGGTCGAGATGCTGACCGGCAAGGACGCGGACGCGAAGCTGGAACCCTTCGAAGGTGGCGACTGACTCCCCACTGCGGGCCTACGTCGCCGACTGCCAGCAGCGCGTCGAGGCCGCGCTGGCGCAGCGGCTGCCGCCGCCGACGGTGCCGCCGACCCGGCTGCACGAGGCGATGCGCTATGCGGTGCTGGGCGCCGGCAAGCGGGTGCGCCCCGTCCTCGTCTACGCCACCGGCCGGGCCCTCGGCGCGAGCCCCGATGCGCTGGACGACCCCGCCTGCGCGGTGGAGCTGATCCACGCCTACTCGCTGGTCCACGACGACCTGCCGGCGATGGACGACGACGACCTGCGGCGCGGCCGGCCCACCTGCCACCGGGCCTACGACGAGGCCACCGCGATACTGGTCGGCGACGCGCTGCAGACGCTGGCGTTCCAGGTGCTGTGCGGCGAGGCGGGCGACGGCGGCCCGCCGGCGACCCGTCTGGCGATGGTCCGGACGCTCGCCGCCGCCAGCGGCTCGCGGGGAATGGCCGGCGGCCAGGCGCTGGACCTCGACGCGGTCGGCCGCGACCTCAGCCTCGCGGAGCTCGAGCAGCTGCACATCCACAAGACCGGCGCCCTGATCCGGGCGAGCGTCCGCCTCGGCACCCTCGCGGCGCCGGCCGCCGATCCGGACGCCGTGCGCAGCCTCGACCGCTACGGCAAGTGCATCGGGCTCGCGTTCCAGATCCGCGACGACATCCTCGACGTGGAGGGCGACCCGGCGCTCATCGGCAAGACCCGCGGCAAGGACGCGGCCCACAACAAGCCGACCTACCCGGCGCTGCTCGGCCTCGCGGGCGCCCGCGAGAAGTGCGCGGTGCTCCTCGCCGAGGCGACGGGCTGCCTCGCCGCCCTCGGCGAGCGCGCCGAGCCGCTGCGCTGGCTCGCCGAGTACATCGTCGCGCGAGCCCATTGAATTGGCTGCCTGAAGGCGCCATTACCCTGATCGCCGTCGGTTGCCGCCCCGTCCGCCCCGTCGGCATAATGCCGTTTCGCGCCCGTCGAGGGCGCCGCGCGGCGGCCTGTGCGGACTTCGTGGCCGGAAGGTCGCGTAAAGGTGCCGAGATGAAAGCAGCAACGAAGGTAGCCCCCGAGACCGCGCCCATCGCCGACGTGCAGAGCAGCGCGGACACGCGCCGCATCGCCATTGACCGCGTGGGTATCAAGGACATTCGCCATCCGGTGCGCGTCAAGGACCGGAGCGAGGGCGAGCAGCACACCATCGCCAACTTCAACATGTACGTGTACCTGCCCCACAACTTCAAGGGCACGCACATGTCGCGGTTCGTCGAGATCCTGAACCGCCACGAGCGCGAGATCACCGTCGACTCGTTCAAGGGCATGCTCGTCGAGATGGCGGAGCGGCTGGAGTCCGAGGCCGGCCACATCGAGATGAGCTTCCCGTTCTTCGTGAACAAGCGGGCGCCGGTGTCGGGCGTGCAGAGCCTGATGGACTACCAGGTGACCCTGGTCGGCGAGATCAAGGACGGCGAGCCGGCGATGTTCATCAAGGTGGTGGTCCCGGTCACCAGCCTCTGCCCCTGCTCGAAGGAGATCTCGGACCGCGGCGCGCACAACCAGCGGTCGCACGTCACGGTCTCGGTGCGCACGCGGGAGTTCGTCTGGATCGAGGAGATCATCGATCTCGTCGAGCGGGAGGCCTCCTGCCAGCTCTACGGTCTGCTCAAGCGGCCCGACGAGAAGTTCGTCACCGAGCACGCCTACGACAACCCGAAGTTCGTCGAGGACATGGTGCGCGACGTGGCCAGCCGCCTGAACCAGGACGAGCGCATCGGCGCGTACGTCGTCGAGTCGGAGAACTTCGAGTCGATCCACAACCACTCGGCCTACGCGCTCATCGAGCGCGACAAGGACCGCGCGCCGGGCTGAGCCAGCTCAGCGGCGCCGCTGGTTGCGGTCGTCCAGCGCCTTCTGGTCGCGCCGGTCGCCCGCGGCGCGCTCCTCCTCCGCCAGGTTCTCCACCGCCCGGTCCATCGCCCGCGTGTGCGTGCGACGGTCCGTCCAGGCGGCCATCCGGCGCTCCGCGTCGCCGCGGCGCAGCTGGACGATCTCACCCTGGTGTCGGATCGCCGCCTCGAGCTTTCCGATGAAGGCCTGGTACTCGAGCAGCTGCGCGACCGTGATGCCCTGCTGCTGCAGCGCGCGAAAGCGCTGCAGGTACTCGTCGCGGTAGGTCTCGAGCTCCGCCAGCCGCTGTTCCTCTTCCTGCAGGCGCCGCTGCGATTCGCCGGCGGCGCGCGCGGCATCGCGCTCGCGCACCTGCGCGACCTGCTGGATCGGCTTCAGGCGGTCCGAGCGCGTCATCCCGTCGAGCCGCCTCAGGGCGTGGCGCGGGCGCGCAGCGCCGCCATCGTGCTCTGCGGAAACAGTGCATACAGCGACTCGACGCTGTCGCCGAGCGTGACCTGCTCGTGCATGTCCTGGCGCAGGAAGTCGAGCAGGCGCGGCATGAGCGAGATCGCCTGGTCGATCTGCTCGTCCGTGCCTCGCTGGTATGCGCCGACGCTGATGAGATCGCGGCTCTGCTGGTAGGCGCTGTAGACGCGCTTGAAGGCCCGCGCCGCGCGCTGCTGCTCCGAGCCGGTGACGTCGTTCATCGCCCGGCTCACGGAGGCCTCGATGTCGACCGCCGGGTAGTGGCCGGCGTCCGCCAGGCGCCGCGACAGCACGATGTGGCCGTCGAGGATCGCGCGCGCGGCGTCGGCGATGGGGTCGTTGTGGTCGTCGCCCTCGGTCAGGACCGTGTAGAAGGCGGTGATCGAGCCGCCGCCGTGCTCGCCGTTGCCCGCGCGCTCGACCAGCTGCGGCATCTTCGCGAACACCGAAGGGGGATAGCCCTTGGTGGCCGGCGGCTCGTTGATGGCGAGACCGATCTCGCGCTGGGCCTGGGCAAAGCGCGTGAGCGAGTCCATCAGCAGCAGGACGTGCCGGCCCTGGTCGCGGAAGTGCTCGGCGATCGCGGTGGCGAGCATCGCGCCGTGCAGGCGGCGCAGCGGCGCCTGGTCGGCGGGCACCGCGACGACGACGGCACGGGCCAGGCCGTCCTCGCCGAGGATGTTGTCGACGAACTCCTTGACCTCGCGGCCGCGCTCGCCGATCAGGCCGACGACGACCACGTCCGCGTTGGTGTAGCGGGTCATCATGCCGAGCAGCACGCTCTTGCCCACGCCCGAGCCGGCGAACAGGCCGAGGCGCTGGCCGCGGCCGACGGACAGCAGCGCGTTGATGGCGCGAATGCCGACGTCGAGCGGCTCGCGGATCGGCATGCGCGCGAGCGGATTGCAGGCCTCGCCGCTGAGCGTGCGGCGCTGGTCGCTGTGGATCGCGCCCTTGCCGTCGAGCGGCCGTCCCGCCCCGTCGATCACGCGCCCGAGCAGCTCGTCGCCGACGATCGCCGCCCCGACCCGCCCGGTCGGCACCACGCGCGCGTCCTGCTCGAGCCCGCGGATCTCGCCGGTCGGCATCAGATAGAGGCTCTCGCCCGCGAAGCCGACGACCTCCGCCTCGAAGCACTCGTCGCGGCTGTTGATCACGTCGCACTGCCCGCCGATCGCGGCGCGGCAGCCGATGGCCTCGAGCGTCAACCCGACCATTCGGGTCAGCCGGCCCTCGACGACCAGGCCGCGGGTGTTGCCCAGCCCCCGGTGGTAGCGGGCGATGCGCTCGGCCCAGATCGCGCCGCGCTCGGCGGTGGCCATGGTCCTCAGCCCTCCTCGCCCGCCGCCGGGTCGACGCTGCGCCCGGCCGCCAGCAGCGGCGCGATCAGCGCGGCGAGGCGCGACTCGAGCGTCGCGTCGACCTGCGAGGTCTCGGTCACCACGCGGCAGCCGCCGCGCGCGACCACCGGATCCTCGACGATCTTCCAGGTGAGCTCGCTGTCGTTCAGCGCATAGACCTGCCGCACCAGGGCGGCATCGTCGGGGTTCAGCACGACGCGGACGTTGCGCGAGGCGACCGGCAGGATCGCGAGCGCCTCGCGGACCACGCCGACGATCTGGCCGGGGTCGGTCCGGACCTCGCGGCGCACGAGCTGGCGCACGATGGCGACCACCAGGTTGAGGACCTCGCGCTCCACCTGGTCGTCGAGCCGGCGGAACGGCGCCGCGAGAGCGGCCAGCAGCTCGTCCAGCAGCGCGATCCGCTCGGCGATCTGCCCGCGCGCCGCCTCCAGCGCCTCCTGGTGCCCGTAGCGGAAGCCGTCGGCACGACCGCGCTCGAAGCCGTCGTCGTGGGCCTTCTTGTGCAGCCGCTCCAGCTCCGCGGCCGTCGGCAACGCGGAAACCGCCGCGTGCCGCAGCTCGCCCGGCGCGACGTCGGTCACCTCGACCAGATCGGGATCGTCGGCACCGAGGACGTCGCCCCCCGTGCCGCCGATGAGGGGTGGCGACCAGGAGACGACCTGCGCCGCCAGCGCGTCGCGGATGACCTTAGACGTAGGCTTCTCCACCCGCGCCTCCCAGCGCCATCTCGCCCGCATCCGAGAGCCGCCGCGCGACGGCGAGGATCTCCTTCTGCGCCGCCTCGACGTCGGCCAGGCGCGCCGGCGCGGCGGCCGCCAGGTCCTCGCGCAGCATCTCGGCCGCGCGCTTGGACATGTTCTTGAAGATCTTCGCCTTCAGGTCGTCGTCGGCGCCGCGCAACGCCAGCAGCAGCTGGTCCGACGCGATCTCGCGCAGCAGGGTCTGGATGCTGCGATCGTCGACCTCCTTCAGGTTGTCGAACACGAACATGTTGTCCTGGATCTTCTGGGCGAGGTCCTGGTCCTGGGCCAGGATCTGCTCCATGATGCGGCTCTCGACCGCGCCTTCGCACAGGTTGAGGATGCTCGCCGCGGCCTTGATGCCGCCGAGCGCCGACGACTGCACGTTGGCGCTGCCCGCGAACTGGCGCTCCAGGATGTCGTCGAGCTCCTGCAGGGCGTTCGGCTGGATGCCGTCGAGGCTGGCGATGCGCAGCACGATGTCGCCGCGCAGGCGCTCGGGAAACTCGGCCAGCACCCGCGCCGCCTGGTCGGCCTCGAGGAACGACATCACGATCGCGATGATCTGCGGGTGCTCGACGCGGATCAGGTCGGCCACGGACCGCGCGTCCATCCACTTGAGCTGCTCGAGCCCCTTGCTGTTGCGCCCGAGCAGGATGCGGTTGATCACGCCGCTCGCCTTGTCGGGACCGAGCGCCTGGATGAGCATGTTGCGGATGTACTCGTCGGCGCCGAGGCCGAGCGCCGTCTGGTTGCCGATGGTCTCCACGAAGTCGCCCATCACCTGCTCCATCATCCGGCTGGTGACGTTCGACAGGCTGGTCATGGCGAGCCCGATGTCCTGCACCTCCTTCGGGCCCATGTGCTTGAGGATGTCGGCGGCGTGGCTCTCGCCGAGCGCGAGCATCAGGATCGAGGCCCGCTCCAGGCCGGAGAGCCTGCGCCCGTCGCCGGACGCCTCGGCAGTGGTCGTCGTGCTAGCCATTTTCCCCTACCCAGGTCTTCACCAGCTGCGCCACGCGCTTGGGGTCGTCGCGGACCAGGTTGCGCGCCGCGTCCAGCACGTCCTCGTAACGTCCGGGCCCCGGCAGCCGCATCGGCTCGTGCCCGCCCTCGAGCGCGGCGGCCACCGCGCCGTTCGGCAGCTGGCCCGCGGCGCCCGGCGGCAGCGCGCGTCCCGCGCCGACCCCCGGAGGTGCGCCCGCGGGCTGCTGTGCCTGCACCACCAGGCGCTTGAACGCCGGCCGCAGCACGCCCAGCACGAGCAGGGCGACCAGGGCGAGCCCGCCGACCTGGCGCAGCACGTCCCAGAACCAGGCCTGCTGCCAGAAGCCGGGCTCGGGGACCGCCACGTCCTCCGCGGGGAGGAAGGCGGCGTTCACCACCCGCACGGAATCGCCGCGCTGCTCGTTGAAGCCCACCGCCTCGCGCACCAGCGTCGCCATGCGCTCCATCTCCTCCGCGGTGCGCTCGCGCCGCACCGGCTCGGCATCCTCGGTCGCCGGCTCCAGCACGTTGTCGACCACGACCGCGACGGACAACCGGCGCAGCCTGGCGGGCGCCTGCCGCGTGTGGCTGACGGTCTTGTCGATCTCGAAGTTGCGCGTCGACTGCCGGCTGACGCTCGCGGGCGGGGCCGCGGCGTCGGGCGCCGCGGCGGGCGCCGCGGCCTTCTCCGGCACCGAGGCGCTCGGGGGCGGCTGGTTCGACAGCGCTCCGGGCACGCCCTGCACCGCGGCCAGGCGGTTCTGATCCTCGCTCAGCTGCTCGCTGCGCAGCACCGGCCGCTCGGGATTGAAGCGCTCCTCGGTCTGCTCGGTCCGGGTGAAGTCGACGTCGGCGCTGACCTGCGCGCGCACGGCGCCAGCGCCGACGATCGGCTCGAGCAGGGTCTCGACGCGCTGCCGGTAGTGGTCCTCGAGCTGGCGGGTGTACTCGAACTGGCTCGCGGTCAGCTTCAGCTCGCCGTCCCGCTGCTCGGCGTTGAGCAGCTTGCCGCGCTGGTCCACCACCGTGACGTTGTCGGCCTCGAGCTCGGGCACGCTCGACGCGACGAGGTGCACGACCGCCTCCACCTGCGAGCGATCCAGGCTGCGCCCGGCGTTGAGCCTGAGCACGACCGACGCCGAGGGGGGCACGCGCTTGCGCACGAACACCGACTGCTTCGGGATCGCGAGGTGGACGCGCGCGCTCTCGACGGCGCTCAGCGTGCCGATGGTGCGGGCCAGCTCGCCCTCCATCGCGCGATGGTGACGGGCCTGCTCGACCAGCCGGCTGGTGCCGAGCGCGCTGTCCTTCTGCAGCATCTCGAAGCCGAGACCGTCGGAGCGCGGCAACCCCTGCGCCGCCAGCGTCATGCGGACGTCGTGCAGCTTGCGCGAAGGCACCAGCAGCCCGCCGGTGGCCTCGTCCACGCGGTAGTCGACACCGGCCTTCTGCAGGGCATCGCGCACTTCCTGCGCGCCACCCTCGCCGAGGTTGCCGTACAGCAGGCTGTAGCTCGGCGACTGGCTCCAGAGCACGACCGCCACACCGAGCGCCACGCTCGCGGCGATGCTCACCATGACGAGCAGCTGGCGGAACAGCGGGTGCTGCTGAAGCTGGGTCAGGCCGGCCATGCCCGGCCGCGCGACGGTCGCGGGGCTCGAGGTCTGTGTGAGGTCCATGATGCCGAGGATTCGCTGCTAGGGGTTGGCCCGGTCAGATGGGCATGTTCATGACGTCCTTGTAGGCCTCGACGAGCCGGTTGCGCACCGTCACCATGGCCTGGAAGGACAGGTTGGCCTTCTGGCTCGCGATCATCACGGTCGCGAGGTCCTGGGTCTCGCCGAGCTCGAAGCCGCGCTGCAGCGCGCTCGATTCCTGGCGTTGCCGGTCGACCGCGTCGACCGACTGCTTCAGCAGGTCGCCGAAGCCGCCCGCGCCCTCGGGCAGCTCGCGGACGCTGCCCTGGCTGCGCGCCGCCAGGGCGCGCATCTCGGCGAGGACTCGGCTGATCTCGGGCGTGCTCATGTGTCGTCTCTCCGTCGGCCGCGCGGCCTGGTGCGCTCAGTGCAGATTCCGCGCCAGGGCCATCGCTCAGCGCGGGATTGCCGCGCCCGCCTCGCGCAGGCGGGCCAGCTTGTAGCGCAGCGTGCGCGGGCTGATGCCGAGCAGCTCGGCGGCCGACAGCCGGCTGCCGTTCGCGCTGCGCAGGGCCTCGAGGACCCGCTGCCCCTCGACGGAGCGCAGGTCCGCCGACAGGCCCTGCGACGCGGTCAGCGCCGGCAGCTCGGCCGGCCGGTCCTCGAAGCACAGGTCGGCGGCCTCGATCGCCGGCCCCTGCCGCAGCACCAGGGCGCGCTGCACCACGTTGTCGAGCTCGCGCACGTTGCCGGGCCAGTCCTGCCGCAGCAGCCGCTCGCCCGCCTCCGCCGTCAGGGCCGGCACGGCCTCGCCGGGCGGCACGCGGCGGCGCAGCAGCGCCTGCGCCAGCGGCAGGATGTCGCGCGGTCGCTCCCGCAGGGGCGGCACGGTCAGCGGAAAGACGTTGAGGCGGTAGAACAGGTCCTCGCGAAACCGGCCGGCCGCGACCTCCTCGCGCAGGATGCGGTTGCTGGTCGCCAGGACGCGGACGTCGAGATCGATCGTCTCGTGGCCGCCGACCCGCTCCAGCTCGCGCTCCTGCAGGACGCGCAGCAGCTTCGCCTGCAGGCCCAGGTCCAGCTCCGAGATCTCGTCGAGCAGCAGCGTCCCGCCCTGCGCCTGCTCGAACTTGCCGGCGGTCGACCGCTGGGCGCCGGTGAACGCCCCCTTCTCGTAGCCGAACAGCGTGGCCTCCAGCAGCGTGTCCGGGATGGCGGCGCAGTTGATGGCGACGAAGGGCCCGCCCGCGCGGGCGGACTGGGCGTGGATGAAGCGCGCGAGCACCTCCTTGCCGGTGCCGCTCGGGCCGTTGATCATCACCGTGACCTCGGTCGCGGCGACGCGGCGCGCGAGGTCCTTCAGCTCCAGGGTGCGGACGTCGGCGGCGACGAAGCCGTCCACCGCGGCCGCGTGGTAGGGGCTCGGCGCGGCTCGGCTGGCGGTCTGGGTCACGTCCGCCAATACCAGGATCTGCCCGGGATCGGGACGCAGGGCCCGGCGCGACACCGAGAGCACCGTGCCGTCCGGCAGACGCCACTCGTCGTCGGCCGCGCTGCGCGCGACGGCCGTCTCGTCGAGGACGTCCCGCCACTGCCGGCCCCACGCCAGCGTTGGAAACAGGGTCGCGGCGGCGGGGTTGAACTGGTCGACCCGACCCCGCCCGTCGACGACGACGATCGCCGCGGGCAGGGCGTCGAGCAGCGACGACAGCCGCCGGGCGAGCCGGCGGACCTCGGGCGTGGAGTCGGGGTTGGTCACGATCGCCATGGCAGACGGGCCCTGTGGACGCCGCCTGGGTCAGTCAGGAATCGTGCCAGTCAAGAATTGCCAAGTATTTCAGTCTTTTGGAAAACAGCCAGGGCTTCCCGCGTCAGAATTCCGCCAGGTCCTGGCCGCGCGCGAGGCCGTACTTGCGCAGCTTTTCCACCAGGGTGGTGCGGCGCATCCGCAGGATCTGCGCGGCGTGCGCGACGACGCCGTTCGCCTGGTCGAGGGCCTGCCGGATCAGGCTGACCTCGAGCTGGCTGAGGTGCTCCTTGAGATCGAGCCCGTCGGTGGGCAGGCGCGGCGCCGCGAAGGCGGGGTCGGTCAGGTCGACCGCGATGGGGACCCCGGCGGGCACCGCCAGGTCCTCCCGCCCCGGCTGCCCCGCCCGGAACTTCTCCGGCAGGTCGGCGACGTCGACGACCCCGTAGGGGTGCAGGATCGCCAGGCGCTCGATCAGGTTTGCCAACTCGCGCACGTTGCCCGGCCAGAGGTGGTGACAGAGGGCCGCGACGGCGGCGGGGGTGAGCCGGACCGAGCCGCGCTTCTCGTGCTCCATGCGGGAGATCAGGTCGCTGACGAGCGCGGGGATGTCCTCGACGCGATCGCGCAGGGGGGGCATCTCGATGGGGAAGACGTTGAGACGGTAGTAGAGGTCCTCGCGGAACCGGCCCGCGCGGATCGCCTCCTCGAGGTCGCGGTGGGTGGCGGCGACGATGCGCACGTTGCAGTGGATCGTCTTGTTGCTGCCGACCCGCTCGAAGGTGCGCTCCTGCAGCACGCGCAGCAGCTTCACCTGCATGTGCATGCTCATGTCCCCGATCTCGTCGAGGAACAGCGTGCCGCCCTCCGCCAGCTCGAAGCGTCCCTGCCGGGCGTTGATCGCCCCCGTGAACGAGCCCTTCTCGTGGCCGAACAGCTCGCTCTCCAGCAGCTCGCTGGGGATCGCGCCGCAGTTCACCGGGACGAACGGCTTGCCGCGCCGGCTGGAGTGGTAGTGCAGCTTGCGGGCGACCACCTCCTTGCCGGTCCCGGATTCGCCGAGGATCA
>Ga0115026_10000563_pt1 | contig 10474 bp, 10 predicted proteins | sample Mud_0915_D1_FD_83878 | JGI IMG/M metagenome (GOLD analysis project Ga0115026, IMG submission 83878) | Wetland microbial communities from Old Woman Creek Reserve in Ohio, USA - Mud_0915_D1 | ecosystem: Environmental > Aquatic > Freshwater > Wetlands > Sediment ...
CGCAAGTTCCTCGAGGAGGTCACCCTCGTCGGCCAACCCTTCGTCAGGGATCCCGAGACCACTGTCGGTGCGCTGATCAGCAAGGCGGGGGCCAGGGTGGTCGCCTTCCGGCGCTTCGAGGTCGGGGAGGGCATCGAGAAGCGCCAGGAGGACTTCGCGGCGGAGGTGGCCAAGGCCGCTGCCGCGGTGCAGGGCTGAGGCAGCTGGCCGGGGCGCGCGGGGGAGGAGAGGTCGGGATGAGCGGACTGGCCTACCGGCGCGTGCTCCTCAAGCTGTCCGGCGAGGCCCTCATGGGCGACGCCGGCTTCGGCATCGACCCGGCCGTGCTGTCGCGGCTGGCGGACGACGTCCGCGAGCTGGCGGCGGCCGGGGCTCAGCTCGGCCTGGTCATCGGCGGCGGGAACATCTTTCGCGGGGCGGGGCTGGCCGCCGCCGGCATGGACCGGGTCACGGGCGACCAGCTGGGCATGCTGGCGACGGTCATGAACGCGCTGGCGATGCGCGATGCCCTGGAGAGCCGGGGCGTGCCGGCGCGGGTGCTGTCCGCGCTGCGGATGGATCAGGTCTGTGAGACCTACACCGTGGACGCCGCGCGCCGCCACCTGGCGGCAGGGCGGGTGGCGCTGTTTGCCGCGGGCACCGGCAACCCCTTCTTCACGACCGATTCGGCCGCGGCCCTGCGGGCGATCGAGATCGGCGCCGACCTGCTGGTCAAGGCCACGAAGGTGGACGGCATCTACTCGGCCGACCCGGTCAAGCACCCCGATGCCCTCTTCTACCCGCGACTCAGCTACGATCGTGCGGTGCGCGAGAATCTCGGCGTCATGGACCTCACCGCCATCCTGCTGTGCCGGGACCACGGCCTGCCCATGCGGGTGATGAACATCCACGCGCGCGGCGCGCTCCTGCGGGTCCTCCGAGGGGAGGACGTGGGCACGCTCGTGCGAAGCGGAGACTGACATGATCGAAGACATCAAGAAGGCGACGGTGGCCCAGATGAAGAAGGCCGTCGAGGTGCTGGGGACGGACCTGCAGAAGATCCGGACCGGGCGCGCGCACCCGAGCCTCCTCGACCACATCCAGGTCAACTACTACGGGTCCCCGACCCCCCTCAAGCAGGTGGCGAACGTCACCGCGGAGGATGCGCGCACCCTGCTCGTGCAGCCCTGGGACAAGGGCATGGTGACCGTGGTGGACAAGGCGATCCGCGAGTCGGACCTGGGGCTCAATCCGAGCACCGCGGGCATGTCGATCCGGGTGCCGATGCCGCCACTGACCGAAGAGCGCCGCCGCGATCTCCTCAAGGTGGTGCGGCACGAGGCCGAGCTCGCCCGCGTCGCCGTCCGTAACGCGCGGCGCGACGCCAACAAGGACCTCGAGGCGCTCGTCAAGGAGAAGCTGGCCTCCGAGGACGACGAGCGGCGCGCGCACGAGGCCATCCAGAAGCTCACCGACCAGTACATCAAGGAGATCGACGACGTGCTGGCGAAGAAAGAGCAGGACATGATGGCGGTCTGAGCAGGGTCCGCCGGGGGTGCCCGTGGACAGCCTGGGCGAGCTGCCGGCAACTGCCGCGGGGCCGATGCCTCGCCACGTCGCGATCATCATGGACGGCAACGGCCGCTGGGCGCAGCGCCGCGGCCTGCCGCGCCCAGCAGGACACCAGGCCGGCGCCGAGGCCGTCCGCCGGGTCGTCGAGGAATCCCACCGCCTGGGCGTCCGGGTCCTCACCCTGTTCGCCTTCAGCAGCGAGAACTGGCGCCGGCCCCGGCACGAGGTGTCGCTGCTCATGGACCTCTTCTTTCGCGCGTTGAAGCGCGAGCTGCCGCGCCTGAAGGCGAACGGGGTGCGGCTGCGCATCATCGGCGACCGAACCGCTTTCAGCGACCGGCTGCAGCAGCGGATGGGCGATGCGGAGACGGCGACGGCGGGCGGCGATCGGCTGCTCCTGCAGGTGGCCGCCAACTACGGAGGGCGCTGGGACATCACCCAGGCGGCCCGCGCGTTGGCCCGCGCCGTTCGGGCACGGGAGCTGGACCCGGAGGCGATCGACGAGGACCGGTTCGCGGCCGCCCTGTCGTTCGCCGACGCGGGCGATCCGGACCTGCTGATCCGGACCGGCGGCGAGCAGCGCCTCAGCAACTTCCTGCTCTGGCAGTCCGCCTACACCGAGCTCTGTTTCACCGACACCCTTTGGCCGGACTTCGATGCCGCGGCCTACGCGCAGGTGCTGCAGGCCTTTGCGGGCCGGCAGCGGCGCTTCGGCCGGACGGCCGAGCAGGTGGCGGCGGTGTCCCGTGGCTGAGGGTCGCTCGGCGCTGCGGTCCCGGGTCCTCACCGCCTTGGGGCTCGCGCCCGTCGCCATCGTGGCCGTGCTGTTCCTGCCGACCCCCTGGGTCGCCGCCCTGTTCGGCCTGGTCGTCGCGCTCGGCGCGCTCGAGTGGGCGCGGCTGGGGGGCCTGCCCGCCGGCGGGGTGTCGGCCTGGCTGCTGGTGGCCTATCAGCTCGCCCTGCTCTGGCTGGGCGACGCCCTCTCCGGCTACCCCGGCTGGATCCTGGTCGGACTGGGCCTGTGCGTCGGCTGGTGGGTGGGGATCGGGGTCACCCTGATACTGCGCCGGACGCCCGTGGCGGCCGACCGTCGCCTGCGGCCCCTGCTTCTCGTCGGGGCGCCGCTCCTGACGGCGCTGGCGTGGTTGGCCCTGGTGCGCCTGCACGCCGTGGCGGGGCTTGGGCCGAGGCTGGTGCTGGGCCTGCTGGTGCTCGTCTGGGTGGCTGATACGGCGGCCTACTTCGCCGGCCGCGCGCTGGGACGTCGCAAGCTCGCCCCCGCCGTGAGCCCGGGCAAGACCCTGGAGGGACTCGCCGGCGCCCTGGTCGGGGCGGCGACGTTCGGTCTGGTCTCGGCGGAGCTGGATCTGCTCGGCGGGCTGTCCCCGGCCGCTGCCTTGGGCCTGTGTGTCGGCGTCGCGCTGCTGTCCGTCGCGGGCGACCTCTTTGAGAGCTATGCGAAGCGCGCCTCGGGCCTGAAGGACAGTGGAGTCCTCCTGCCGGGGCACGGCGGCGTGCTCGATCGGATCGACAGCCTGATAGCGGCCGCCCCGGTCTACCTGCTCGGCCTGCTGCTGCTCTGGAGGCCTGCGTGATCGGCGTGACGGTGCTTGGCTCGACCGGCTCAATCGGCAAGAGCACGCTGGACGTGCTGGCGCGCCACCCCGCGCGGTTCCGGGCGGTCGCGCTCACCGCCAACCGCGACGTCGAGGCGTTGGCGGCCCAGTGCGTCAGCGTGCGGCCCGACTACGCGGTCATGGCGGACGCCGCCGCGGCGGCGGCGTTGCGGACCCGGCTCGCCGCCCTCGGGCTGCCGACGCGGGTCCTGCAGGGGACGGAGGGGCTCTGCGCCGTCTGCGAGCTGCCGGAGGCCCGGTACGTCATGGCCGCCATCGTCGGGGCGGCCGGGCTGATGCCCACCCTGGCGGCTGCGCGGGCCGGCAAGCGCGTGCTGCTCGCGAACAAGGAGGCGCTGGTCATGGCCGGTCCGCTGTTCATGGCGGCGGTCCGCGCGGGCGGGGCGGAGGTGCTGCCGATCGACAGCGAGCACAACGCGGTCTTCCAGTGCCTGCCGCCGCGGTTCGGCGCCGGCCTGGAGGCCATCGGCGTGCGGCGGATCCTGCTGACGGCGTCGGGCGGGCCGTTCCGGAGCACGCCGCTCGATGACCTGGGCAGCGTGACCCCCGAGCAGGCGTGTGCCCACCCCAACTGGTCGATGGGCCGGAAGATCTCGGTGGACTCGGCCACCATGATGAACAAGGGCCTCGAGGTGATCGAGGCCCATTGGCTCTTCGGGGCCGATCTGGACCGGATCGACGTCGTCGTGCATCCGCAGAGCGTGGTGCACTCCCTCGTCGAGTACACCGACGGCTCGGTCCTGGCGCAGCTTGGCAACCCTGACATGCGCACGCCGATTGCCCACGCCCTCGGCTGGCCCGAGCGCTTGGATTCCGGGGTGCCCAGCCTCAACTTGGTCGACGTGGGCCGTCTGGACTTCGAGGCCCCCGACGACCACCGGTTTCCCTGCCTCGGGCTCGCCTACGCGGCGCTCAGGCAAGGCGGCGCCGCGCCGGCCGTGCTGAACGCGGCGAACGAGGTGGCGGTGCAGGCATTTCTCGACGGACGGTTGGCCTTCATGGCGATACCCGAGGTGATCGACGAGGTGTTGGGGGGCGTCCCGGCGAAGGCGCCGCCCGATCTCGAGGCGCTGCTCGCGGTCGATGCCGAGGCGAGGCAGCGGGCCGCCCGCGCGGTCGCGAAGGTCGGCTGACGGGGCGGCGCGATGGACTCGTTCCTCCTCAACGCGATCGCCTTCGTGCTCGCCCTGGGCGTGCTGATCACGGTCCACGAGTTCGGGCACTTCTGGGTGGCACGCCGCCTCGGCGTCAAGGTCCTGCGGTTCTCCGTCGGCTTCGGGCGGCCGCTCTGGCGGCACGTCGGACGGGCGGACGGGACGGAGTACGTGGTTGCGGCCCTCCCGCTCGGCGGCTACGTGCGGATGCTCGACGAGCGTGAAGGGGAGGTCGCCCCGCACGAGGCCCATCGGGCGTTCAACCGGCAGAGCCTCCGGACCCGGTCCGCGATCGTCGCCGCGGGCCCGCTCTTCAACTTCGCGTTCGCCATCCTGGCCTACTGGCTGGTCTTCGTGAGCGGCGACGTCGGCACGCGACCGCTCATCGGATCGGTCACCGCCGGCAGCCCGGCGGCAGCGGCGGGCTTCACGCCGGGCGACCTGGTGCAGCGCGTCAACGGCGAGGCGACGCCGACCTGGGAGACGGTCGTCTACGCCCTCCTGGCCGCCGGCGTGAGCGAGGTCCCCGCGCGGATCGAGGTGCAGGCGCCCGACGGGGCGGCCGAGCTTCGCGTCCTCGCGACCGGCTCCCTGCTGGAGCTCAGCGAGCAGCGCGACGCGCTCGGCAGCCTCGGCCTGGCGCCGGAGCGCCCCGTGCTCGAGGCGGTGATCGGCGAGGTGATCCCGGGCGAAGCGGCGGACCGGGCCGGCCTGCGGGTCGGCGACCGGCTGATTGCGGTCGACGGCGAGCCCATCCGTGACTGGGCCGCCTGGGTGGACTTCGTCCAGGGGCGGCCGGGCAAGACGCTGCGTCTCGATCTCGAGCGGGACGGCCTGGCGATGGCCACCGAGATCGTGCCGGCCGCCGTGGAGCGCGGCGGCACCCTGGTGGGGCGGATCGGGGCGGCCGTGAGGCTGGACCCGAACCTCATGGACCGCTATCGGGCGGAGGTGCGCTACGGGCCGGTGGAGGCGCTCGGCGTCGCGGTCCACAAGACCTGGGAGCTGTCGGCGCTCACCCTGCGCGTCGTCTGGAAGATGCTGATCGGCGAGGCGTCGGTGAACAACCTGAGCGGCCCGATCAGCATCGCGCAGTCGGCGGGCCAGTCGGCCAGCATCGGCTTCGTCCAGTTCCTCAAGTTCCTCGCCCTGGTGAGCGTCAGCCTCGGCGTGCTGAACCTGCTGCCGGTGCCGGTGCTCGACGGGGGGCATCTCGCCTATTTCGCGGTCGAGGCGATCAAGGGCGGGCCGCTCTCGGAGGCCACGCAGGCACTGGGCCAGCGCATCGGTCTCGCCCTCTTGATCGGCCTGATGGCGCTGGTCCTGTACCTCGACCTGGTGCGGCTGCTGGCCTGACGCGGCTGTCCGGACCCGGGCGGCGCCTGTTATTCACCGGTGCCTTCCCGTATACTTGCGTCCCGGTCGGCCCGGGCTCCCCGGGCCAAAAAATATTCAGTTCAAACAACTAGATAGAGAACTGTCTGATGGGCCTTTGCGCACGTCTGCTCGGTCTTGCACTGCTGGCAGCGGTGGTCTTCCCCGGCGCCGTGGTCGCCGACACCTTCGTCGTCAGGGACATCCGTGTGGAGGGACTGCAGCGCATCGCCGCGGGCACCGTGTTCAGCTACCTGCCGATCAAGGTCGGCGACCGGATGGACCCGACGCAGACGCCGGAGCTGGTGCGGGCGCTCTACCGCACCGGCTTCTTCAAGGACGTGCGGCTGGAACGCGAGGGCGACGTGCTCGTCATCCTGGTCGAGGAGCGCGCGGCGATCTCCGAGATCAACATCGAGGGCAACAAGGCGATCGAGACCAAGGACCTGAAGCAGGGCCTGAAGGACATCGGTCTCGCCGAGGGCCGCACCTTCAACCGCTCGGTGCTCGAGAAGATCGAGAACGAGCTGCGGCGCCAGTACTTCAACCAGGGCAAGTACGGCGTCAAGGTCGAGTCGACCGTCACCCCGCTGGAGCGGAACCGCGTCGCCATCAACATCGACATCGTCGAGGGCGAGACCGCCACGATCAAGCGCATCAACATCGTCGGCAACAAAGCGTTCGACGAGGACGACCTGCTCGACGAGTTCAAGCAGACGAGCGGCGGCTGGCTGTCCTGGATCACCAAGGACAACCAGTACTCCAAGCAGAAGCTGTCGGGCGATCTCGAGACCCTGCGCTCCTTCTACCTCGACCGCGGCTATCTCAACTTCCGCATCGACTCGACCCAGGTCACGATCACGCCGGACAAGCAGGACATCTACGTCACCATCAACGTCACGGAGGGGGAGGTCTACCGGATCGAGGACATCAAGCTCGCCGGAGAGCTCGTGGTGCCGCCCGAGGAGTACTTCCCCCTGATCCAGCTCACCCGCGGCGAGCCCTTCTCGCGCAAGAAGGTGGTGCAGAGCAACGAGCGCATGGTCCAGAAGCTGGGCGAGCTCGGGTACGCGTTCGCCAACGTCAACCCGTCCACCCAGCTCGACGAGGCCAAGAAGACCGTCGCCGTGACCTTCTTCGTCGATCCTGGCAAGCGGGTCTACGTCCGCCGCGTCAACTTCAAGGGCAACGCGAAGACCCGCGACGAGGTCCTGCGCCGGGAGTTCCGGCAGATGGAGTCGGCCTGGTTCTCGGGCTCGCAGGTCAAGGACTCGCGGCAGCGGCTGCAGCGGCTCGGCTTCTTCGAGACGGTCAATGTGGAGACCCCCGCGGTGCCCGGCTCGGCCGACCAGGTCGACGTCGACGTGACCGTCAAGGAGCGAGACTCGGGGTCGCTGACCGCCGGCATCGGCTATGGCCAGTCGCAGGGCATCCTGCTCAACGCCAGCATCGTCCAGAACAACTTCCTGGGGACGGGCAAGCGCGTCGCGCTGACGTTCAACAACAGCGATATCAACACGATCTACTCGCTGTCCTACACGAACCCCTACTTCACGCCGGAAGGCATCAGCCGCGGCTTCTCGCTCCTGTACCGGAGCACCGACTTCACCGAGCTGACCACCTCCCAGTACCTCACCGACGTCGTGCGGGGCGGCGTCAACTTCGGCGTGCCGATAACCGACACCGATCGCATCAATTTCACGCTCGATGCGGAGAGCACGGAGATCAAGCTGGGGCAGGGCGTCTCCGCGCAGCTCGCGGCCTTCGTCCTCGAGTACGGCAGCGACTATCTCAACTTTCCCCTCGGCGTCAGTTGGGTGAGGGACAGCCGGGACCGGGCGATCTTCCCGACCACCGGGGGGGTCCAGCGCGTGTTCGGCGAGGTGACGCTGCCGGGCAGCGACCTCGAGTACTGGAAGATCGGCTACACCCACCGCCGCTATTTCCCGCTTTCCACCAGCTTCACCCTCGCCCTCAACCTCGACATCGGCTACGGCGAGGGCTACGGGAACACGAGCGAGCTGCCGTTCTACGAGCACTTCTACGCCGGCGGCGTCGGCACGGTCCGCGGCTTCGAGCTCTACTCCCTGGGTCCGCGGGACTCCAACGGCGACGCCTACGGCGGCAACCTGCGGACGGTCGCGAACGTCGAGCTTCTGTTTCCGATGCCGGGCAGGGCCTTTGCCGACTCGGTGCGCCTCGCCGCCTTCCTCGACGCCGGCAACGTGTTCCTGACCAACGACGGCGGCATCCCGGCCTCGAGCGGCTGCTGTGCGAACGGCTTCGACGCCGGTGACCTGCGCTACTCCGCGGGCGTCGGGGCCACCTGGCTGTCGCCCTTCGGCGCGCTGACCGTGTCCCTCGCCCAGCCCCTGAACAAAGAGGACGACGACGAGACACAGATGTTCCAGTTCCAGTTCGGCCAGTCTTTCTGAGGTTTCGGCACCATGCGTCTTTACCAAGGGCTGGCGGCTGTCGCTGCCGCGCTCGTCTTCCTCTCCCCGCTTGCGGTCACGGCTGCCGACGGCTACCGGGTGGCGTTCGTGGAGGTGCCGCGCCTGCTGCAGGACGCCCCACAGGTCGCCGCGGTGCGCGAGGGCCTGAAGAAGGAGTTCGCGCGGCGTGACAAGGACCTTGTCGCCTTGCAGGCCGAGATCAAGAAGATCGAGGAGAAGCTGCAGCGCGACGGGGCCATCCTGAGCGACTCGGAGACCCAGCGCCTGGAGCGCGACCTCGTCGCCAAGCAGCGCAAGCTCAAGACCGCGCAGAACGAGTTCCAGGAAGAGCTCTCACTGCGCCAGAACGAGGAGCTCAACAAGCTGCGGCGGCAGATCGCCGAGGTGATCATCGAGGTGGCCAAGGAGGACAGCCTCGATCTCGTTCTCGAGACAGGCGTGGTGTACGCGAGCGAGCGCGCCAACGTCACCGAAAAGGTGCTGGAGCGCCTCAAGGCGAAGGGCAAGTAGCGGATCGCGGGACGTGCGCAGGGCAGCTCGCAGCTACCGGCTTGCGGACCTGGCGGTTCACGCCGCGGCGGAGCTGCGCGGCGACCCCGACCGGCAGATCCGGGGTGTGGCGACGCTGGAGGACGCGGGGACCGGCGACGTCGCCTTCCTCGCCAACCGTCGCTACCGCAGCCAGCTCGCGGCGACCAAGGCGTCGGCCGTCATTCTGCAGGCGGCCGAAAGCGTCGCGTGCCCGGTCGACGCGCTGATCACGGACAACCCCTACCTCGCGTACGCGCGCATCGCGGAGCTGCTGTTCCCGACGCCGGCCGTCGCCGGTGGCGTTCACCCCACGGCGGTCGTGGCGCCGAGCGCGCAGGTCGACCCGACGGCGTGGGTGGGACCCCTCTGCGTCGTCGAGGACCGCGTCGTCGTCGACGCCGGCGCCTTTCTGGGTCCCGGCTGCCTGGTGGGAGCGGACAGCCGGATCGGGGCCGGGACGCGACTCGTCGCGCGTGTCGTGGTCTGGAACGCCAGCATCATCGGCCGGCGGTGCCTGATCCATCCCGGCGCCGTGATCGGCAGCGACGGGTTCGGCAATGCGAACGACGGGGGCCGCTGGGTCAGGGTGCCGCAGCTCGGTCGCGTCGTCATCGGCGACGACGTTGCGATCGGCGCGAACACCACGGTCGACCGCGGCTCGCTGCGGGACACCGTCATCGGCAATGGCGTGCGCCTCGACAACCTCATCCAGGTCGGTCATAACGTTACAATCGGCGAGCACACGGCCGCCGCCGCGTTCGTCGGCATCTCCGGCTCGACCGAGATCGGGCGTCGGTGCACGCTCGGGGGCGCGGCCGGGTTTGCGGGCCACCTGACCATCGCCGACGACGTCCACGTCACGGGCATGGCCATGGTCACCCACTCGCTGCGCGAGCCAGGGTCCTACTCGAGCGGGATTCCGGCGATCTCCAACCGGGAGTGGCGCCGCAACGTGGCCCGTTTCCAGCACCTCGACGAGCTGACGCGGCGGGTGAAGGCCTTGGAAGAGCGGCTCGCCGCGCGCGACCGCGGCGGCGAGGCCGACGCGGGCAACTAGACCAACGGGGTGGGCGCCACGCGGCGCAGCCGCCCGAGAGGGGATTCGTCAATTGATCATGGATATCCACGAGGTACTGCGCCGTTTGCCGCACCGCTACCCGTTCCTGCTGGTCGACCGGGTAGTCGAGAGCGTGCCGGGTGATTACCTGGTCGCGATGAAGAACGTCACGGTGAACGAGCCTTTCTTCCCCGGGCACTTTCCCGTGAAGCCGGTGATGCCCGGCGTTCTGGTGCTCGAGGCGCTGGCGCAGGCCACGGGGCTGCTGGCGATGGAGACGACGCCCGAGCTGGTGGCGCCCGATTCGCTCTACTACCTCGTCGGCATCGACCACGCGCGGTTCAAGCGGCCCGTCGAGCCCGGTGACCAGCTCTTCCTCAAGGCGACCCTGCTCAAGCGCAAGCGGGAGATCTGGGTGTTCGCCACCGAGGCGAGCGTCGACGGCAAGCCGGTGGCGAGCGCCGACATCATGTGCACCCAGCGGGTCGCCTAGTGTGATCGATCCGCGGGCCGCGATTGCACCCGGCGCCGAGCTCGACGCGGGTGTCACCGTCGGCCCGTTTGCAGTGATCGGCGAAGGCGTTCGGATAGGCGCCGGCACCCGGATCGGGCCGCACGCCGTGATCCGCGGGCCGACCGACATCGGTCGGGACAACCGGATCTTCCAGTTCGCCTCGGTCGGCGAGGATCCCCAGGACAAGAAGTACGGCGGCG
>Ga0115026_10000564_pt1 | contig 10470 bp, 7 predicted proteins | sample Mud_0915_D1_FD_83878 | JGI IMG/M metagenome (GOLD analysis project Ga0115026, IMG submission 83878) | Wetland microbial communities from Old Woman Creek Reserve in Ohio, USA - Mud_0915_D1 | ecosystem: Environmental > Aquatic > Freshwater > Wetlands > Sediment ...
AGCGGGATTTCAGCGGGACATGGCCCTGAGCAAACCGTCGTCACTGTCGATGATCATGCGCACGGAGCGCAGAAGGTCCATGGGCGAAACAGGCTTCAGGATGAAGTTCGCCGTATCATGGTCGATGCCTTTCTTCAGGAGGACGTCGGCATTGTAGCCGCTGATATAGAGGACCTTGACATCCGGTTTGAGCGCGGCGATCAGGTCGCGTGCCTCCTTGCCGTTCTTCTTCGGCATAACGACGTCCAGGATCACGAGCTGTATAACTTCCTTGTTCTCGCGAAACTTCTGAACCGCATCCTCGCCGTCAACGGCCTCAATGACGGCATAGCCGAATTCCCCGAGAATGGTCTTTGTCAGTTGGCGGATCGTGATATCGTCCTCGGCAACCAGGATGGTCTCGTGGCCTTCGTCGGTGCGCGCCGGCTCCGCGTTCGTCGCCGCTTTCGCCGCCGCGGCGATAAGCGGAAAGTACAGCGAGAAACAGGTGCCCCCGCCCGGTTCGCTCTCCACGATGACATAGCCGTTATTCTGCTTCATGATCCCGTACACAATGGCAAGGCCCAGGCCGGTTCCCCTGCCGAGCTCCTTGGTCGTGAAAAAAGGCTCAAAGATCCTCGCAAGCGTCTTCTTGTCCATGCCGAATCCCGTGTCACGCACCGAGACGCAGATGTAGTTCCCGGATTTGCCGAATCCGTGTGTTTTCAAAAACACATCATCGATTACGGCGATCTCCGTCCGGAGGGTAAGGGTGCCGCCATGGGGCATGGCGTCCCGGGCGTTCGTCGCAAGGTTCATCAATACTTGCTCGACCTGGCTGGAATCGGCGAGGACGGTCATTTCAGCAGGCGCGAGGTCGGTCTGCAGCTCTACGTCCTCGCCGATGAGCCGGTGGAGAAGCCTCTCGAAACGGCGGATCGAATCATTAAGGTCCATGGGGCAAGGATTGATGACCTGTTTCCTGCTGAAAGCGAGCAGGCTCTGGGTGAGATTGGCGGCCCGCGCGGATGAGGCCAATATCTGCTCGATGTATGAATGCAGAGGATCTTCTGCGCGGATCTTCATCTTGAGGAGGTTCCCGTAACCGATGATGGCCGTAAGGATGTTGTTGAAGTCATGGGAGATGCCGCCGGCGAGGAGCCCCACGGCCTCCATCTTCTGGGAGTGGCGCAGCTGGTCCTCGAGATGCTTCCTGTCCGTGACATCGGTGATGATCTCGATGGCGGCGACGACCCGGTCAGATTCGTCCCGGAGCGGGAACGCCTTTGTCTCGACGTAGAGGCTGTTTTCCCCGACACTAAGATGGGTATGGATCACCGTCTGCGGCGTTTCTGTCTCGAAGACGCCGCGAACGGCGCATTCTTCTCCCTTTTCATGGCACGGGCGCGATATCCGGTGCGAGACCTCGTAGCACTTTCTCCCGATGATATCCTTCACATCCAAACCCGCCTGCCGGGAGTACGCGTTATTCACCGATAAAACCGTGTAGTCACGGTCGATGACCAGGAAGCCCTCGTCAACGGTCTCGAGGATGTTCCGCGAGAATTCCTCGGCGCGTTTCTGCGCCGTGATGTCCGTGATCAGACCGTCATAGGACGTCATTCTTCCCTGACCGTCAATATGCTGAACGACCGCGCTGCGGAGCCAGACGATGTCGCCGTTTTTGTGCCGTACCCGATGCTCGACCGGTCCCGGGTGTCCGCCCGCGAGCAGGTTTTCTGTCTGCTTCAGGACCAGTTGCTTGTCCTGATCGTGTACCATGCGGTACCACAGGAAGGGGTCCGCTGCGTACTCAGCGGATGTGTATCCTGTCACCGCGATGCATCCGGGACTATGTACGGTGGAAACGGCTTTGCCGTTATCCACCGTTACCGTATAGATATAGCTGGTGACCGACTCAAGCAGCTGTTTGTACCGTTGCTCGCTCGCGAGCAGTGAGCGCTCGACAAGCTTTCGATCGGTCACGTCCTGGATCGTCCCGAGCATCTTGATCGGAACACCCTTCTCATCGAGGATCAGCTCGCCAAGGCCATGTACCCACCGTTCCGTGCGATCACGCTTCTGTATGATGCGATAGTCAGCGGCGAACCGCTTCCTTTCGGTCACGACGCCGGTAAAGTACTGCACCATCCTTTCTCGATCATCGGGATGGATAAGTTCGCTCCATCCGCTTACCGACCGGACATATTCTTGTCCGATACCGAAGATGTCATCGAGGACCTCCGAACTCGTCCACATGCCGGACCGGATGTCCAGAATATAGGAGCCGAGGTGCGCGACCCGCTGCGACTCTCGCAACCAGTACTCACGCTCTTTGACGGCGTTCTCGATCTTTTTCCGGTCGGTGATGTCATAGGCCGTACCGCGGGTCCCGGTGATCACGCCTTTGCTGTCGCGGATGGACTTCGCGTTGAAGACCAGAGAGACCTTCCTTCCATCCTTGCCGATATGGACAGTCTCGTATCCCTTTACGGAGCCCCCTTGCAGCAACCGTGCGAACTCGATGATGTCCCGCTGCGCCTGCTCCGGGGACTGGAAATCCGCGAACCGTTTGCCGAGCATTTCTTTGATCGCGTAGCCGAGAACCGCCTCCCATGCGGGATTGAGATAGGCATATCGGCCCTCGGCGTCGCACTGCCAGATGAGGTCCTGGGACGTTTCCACAAGATCATGATAGAGCGCCTCGGACCTGCGCAGGGACTCTTCGGCCTGTTTTCGCTCAGTGATATCGCGTGTGATGCCGAGGGCGGCGATGATCGTGTCCTTGTCGTCACGAAGCGGAACGGCATGGGTCTCCAGCCAGATCGGGCGGCCCTTGAGCCCGACCGCTTCGAAGGCGAGCGTCCCGCTCTTCCCGGCGAACGCGCGCTCTGTGAGTGCGGCGAACTGCCGCCGGTAATTAGGGACGACCAGGCCGTAGACCGATTTGCCCTGGACCTGGCGGAACGATTCCGCCTGGATCATGTCCAGTCCTGCACGGTTCATCATCATCAGCGTGCCGTCCTTTGCCAGCATCTTCACGCATTCAGGCTCGGTGTCAATGACGGTTTGGAGGAACTTCTCGCTCTCCCGAAGTTTCTCCTCGACCTTCACGCGGTCAGTGATGTCCCGGGCGATCCCCTGCAGGGCGACGACCATGCCGGATGCGTCCATGATAGGAATGTTCCTCTGCTCGGTCCAAATCACTCTCCCGTCCTTCCTGATCCAGCGGAGCACGAGCGGGCGACGGGGGTCAATCTTTCCAGCGGCGACATCGGCAAGCTTGCCCCGGTCGTCGGCATGGATGAGCTGGAGGCCGAGATCGGGGTTCGCATAATGCTCCGCGGGGGTGTATCCGGTGATGTCGGTCGCCGAGGGGCTTACGTACTCGAACTTTCGCTCCGGAAAAAGCCGGTAGACATAGATCAGGTCCGCGGCGTTCTCCGCGAGCCTTCGGAACTTCTCTTCGCTTTCCCGGAGGGCAACCTCGATCTTTTTGCGGACGGCGATCTGGGCAGAGAGCTCCTCATTGGTTCCGGCAAGCTCTCGGGTGCGTTCCTGCACTTCCTGCTCCAAGTGATCGTGGACATTCCGAAGCTCCTGGTCGATGCGCCGGCGTTCCGTGATATCGTCGAAGAGGATGTACACCAGGTAAGGCCTGTTTTCCCCGGGGCGGAAAATGGGCATGGCGTTGACGCTGATCCAGCGGTAATCGTTCTCCCGCGGGTTCAGCGTGGCCATGACAAAACCGGTGCTGGGCTGGCCGGTCCTCAGGGCGACGTCGGCCGGGAACGCTTCCGCCGGCAGGCGGGTGCCGTCTTCCCTTAGCGCCTCGATGTGCACTTCAGCGCTGGTCTTGCCGAGCATGTCCTTCAGCGTCCTGCCCAATATCCGCTCAGCGGCAGGATTAGCAGAGAGGATCCTGCCTTCCTCATCTCGGAAGATAACGCCCTGCGACATGGTGTCGAACAGGATCCGGTAATGTGCATCCAAGAGGCTCGCTGCAGGAGCTGCCTGGGGGCCCCTCCCGGAGTACGTGCGTTTCGCGGAGGGTTTCTTGCCGTCTGTCGTGTTGTGAGGTCGGTCTTTTTTCATGGCGTTCTGCTGCGGCAGCTCGTAATGGTTCCTTATTATAGCAGACATCATGTCCTTGCGCCGGGCGGTCAACAGGTCAGAACAATTTTCTGAGCCACGTGAGGTGGTCTTGGTAGGGCGGGTAGCGCAGGAAGATGTCGATGAAGAAATTGTTCCTTACGATGCTCCGGTCGTGGGAAAAGGTGTCGAAGCTCGCCTTGCCGTGGTACTTGCCCATCCCGCTGTCGCCCACGCCTCCGAAGGGCAGTCCGGTGACGGTCTCATGGATCACCGTGTCGTTGATGCACCCGCCGCCTGACGAGGTCCCGCGGAGGACCTTCTCCTGGCGGGTCTTGTCGCGGGAGAAGAAATAGAGCGCCAGGGGTTTCGGCCTGGCATTCACGAAGTCGATCGCCTCGGACAGGTCGTCGTAGGTGATGACCGGTAGGAGGGGGCCGAAGATCTCATCTTCCATTACGGGTTCGTTGCCGGTGATGCCGTCGATCACCGTGGGCGCGATGTACCGTGTTGCCCGGTCCGACACGCCGCCGATGAGTACATCGCCCCGTCCGAGCAGGGCCAGCAGGCGGTCGAAATGCGCTTCGTCCACGATGCGGGCGAGATCCGGGCTTCGGGAGGGGTCTTCACCGTAGAATTCCTCGATGCAGGCGATGATCCGCGACAGCAGCTCTTGCTTGACGCGCCGGTCCACGAGGAGATAGTCCACGGCCACGCAACTCTGGCCGGCGTTGAAGAACTTGCCCCACACGATCCTCCTCGCCGTGATGTCCAAGGGGATATCGGCATCCACGATGCAGGGATTCTTGCCTCCGAGCTCCAGCGTCACCGGCGTGAGATGCTTCGCCGCTGCGGCCATGACGAGCTTCCCGGTCGCGGGTCCGCCGGTGAAGAAGATATAATCGAACCTCTCGGCGAGAAGCTCCTGCGCCGTCTCGGCTCCGCCTTCGATGATGGACACATAGGCAGGGTCAAAATTTTCCCGGATCAGCTTCGCGAGGATGTGCGAGGTGTGGGGTGTGCTGATGGCCGGCTTGAGCACTGCGCAGTTGCCGGCCGCCATGGCGCCGACGAGGGGCGCCAGCATGAGCTGGACCGGAAAGTTCCAGGGCCCGATGATGAGCGCCACGCCGAAGGGATCAGGATGGATGGCGCTCCTCGCTGGAAAATGCGACAGCGGCGTTCTGACGCGCCGCGGCTTTGCCCAGCACCGGAGGTTCCTGACGGCGTGGTCGATCTCATTCACGACAATGGCCGTTTCGCCGCCATAGGCCTCAAAGGCGGGCTTGCCGAGGTCCTCCTTCAGCGCGTGAAAGAGCAAATGCTCGCAGGCAAGGAGCGCCTTTTTGAGGACGCGGAGCTGTTCCCGGCGGAAGGATAGGTCCTTCGTGACGCCCGATGCGAAGTAGGAGCGGTGGTCGTGGAGGAGCTGTTGCATCGTTCGTTTTTCCATGGCAAGAAGGGGCCTCCTGTTCCCTAGTCCGTCGTTCCTCAGGTTCAGAGCATCAGCGTCGTCTCGATCTTGTCGATGGAGAATGCGGACACATTGACAGACTTAGCGCTGTAACAAGACCGGGGGACTTGGGGTGCGAGCGGTCAATTGCTGTCCCCGCTCTCGCTCCTTGTATGGTGCCGGCGCGGTGTGTGCAGGAGCCCGGTAATGATCGTGACGACCAGGACGATGAAGGCGAGAGGTTTGAAGCTCCCTGCAGAATGCTGCAGAGAATTTTCGATCCTCAGGATAATGTCTATCTTAATCACTCGCTAGCCCCGCAGCAAGCTGCGTGGTTAGCGCGCGCTCCTGGATTCAAGAAGACCGGCCATGAAGTATTGTACGAAAACCGCGGAAAGAATCAAGGTCATTTCCTGTACAGGAGATGTGAGAGGGATATGTGGCACAGCCATTCTATAGGTTGACCTGCGGGGAGACGAGGCCCTGGCAGCCCCCGGGCAAATAAAAAGCGGGACAGGCTGCTCTGTCCCGCTGCGTCATGTGTCGTTAGGTCTTCGTTACTGCTTGTCGCCGCCCTTTTTTCCCTTCTTTGCCCGCTCCGCTTTCCGTACCTTTCTCCCGATCAGATAAGCCTGGATCGGCCGCCACCCGAAGGACATGCTGCCAGCCGCTGCCGATTCTGTGCCCTGCACGAGCTTCTTTCCGACCATGCTCAGGGTCATCACGATCCCGATGAGAGGAAGGAATACCGCGAAGACCAGGCCGATGACCGGGGCCGCCATCAGCATCACTGCAACCGGCGCCTTGATGTACCGGGTCGTTCCGCTGCCTGGAAGTACGCCTTCCTGTTCCATCTGTACCCGGCTGCCGTTCGAAAGGTTCCAGTAGGTCCCTGCCTGTACCGTATGTCCGCCGTTGGTCAACATGTTCAATCCCTCCTTCATGGGTTATTTTCTCTTTCTGTTGATTAGAGCATACCCCAGGTCGGGAAAAAGCGTAAGTGGTATAAGTTCCTATGTCGGGGGGCAATAGTTCCTAGGAAGAAGTTCGTAGGCAACGGGCGGGTGAGGACGAAGATAGGTCCGATTCTCAACAGGTCCTGCCCGAAGCGGTACTGAGGCTGTCGTTACCTGCCATTAACGAGGTTTCTACTGAGCGCAAGGAGCGCAATGCCGTCTGCCAGGAGGACGAGGTTCAGGACGGCGCTGATGCCGTGGAGTTTCCGGAATTCCCTACGGGCGGGCGAATCAGGTGCTGCCTTCTCGAAGGAGACGACCTGCTGTTTTATCTGGACCGCCTTCGGGTGGAGCGAGAACAGGACATAGGCGTTGATGATGACCGCGACAACGAGCAGGAAGAGGGAGGCGCGGAAGGAGCGCGACGTCTGGTCCGCACCGAGGAGGAAGAACAGCACCAGCACCAGGGCCGACAGCGCGAGCAGGTAGAGGAAGTAACCGGGGAAAAGTCTACCTACAATCTCTCCTGCCTGGTCCCTCCCGTAGGATCGAAAGATCGCCGGTGTGACGATGAAGGTGAACAGAACCATGCCGCCTGTCCAGAGCGCAAGGGTGAGGGTATAGAGAGAGAAGAGGATGGATTTCATGGCCGAACCATGATCTTCTTATGGCACAGGAGGCAGAGATTGCCGGGGCTTTTTCCTTCGTTCGTAAAGAGCTTCTTCCGTTCAGACGCATGGGGGCTGTGGCAGCTCGTGCAGGAAAGCTCCCTGCCGGATCGCGAAGGATCCGGTTTGCCTTTCACCGGATGGGTATCGGATGCGCTGAAGGCCGCCATCACGTGTCGACCCGATGTCTGCTGGTCATGACAAGAAGCGCAGAGGTCCGCAAGGGGCTGGGTGAGCACAGCGGGATGGTCCGAAGCGTGGGGCGCATGGCAGTAGGCGCACTGGCCGTCCTTGACCGGAGGATGGACAGTCTTTTTTGTGAACATGCCCTTGTCATGGCAGGTGAAGCACAGGTCCGGCGGCGGGGCAGTCAGGAGTTTCGCGTTCTTGCTCGAATGGGGATTGTGGCAGGAGGTGCACATGCCGCCGGCGACCGGCGTATGGACCGACTTCTTTTCGAATCCCGCCTTGTCATGGCAGGTGAAGCAGAGGTCCGGAACTGCCATCGTGAGCTTCGGAAAAGGCTTTTCGCCTTGATGGTTCCCGGCATGGCACGAGCTGCACCCCATTTCAATCGCCGGATGAACTGTCTTGCCTTCTTTCTTGTCCGGATGACAGTCCAGACACGCGGGCTCTGCCGCGAACAGGGGCAGAGGGGCAAGGAGCAGCGCGAACAGCATGGCGAGGAAAGCGGCCGATCGCTTCATAGCCTGAATTGTAGCGCAAACAGATGATGAATACAACGGAAAAGCCGGAAAGGGCGGGATGCTTCTTTCGTTGTATGCGCGGCGCGAGCGGCCATCGCGTCGAGATCGCGGGATTCGGTGAAATTGGTTGACATTTCGCCCGGGTATCATTATCATCGAAAAAAGTTGGGCTGGAGGGAGAGAGCCTGTGATGGCCTGCTGCAGTGCGCATCGACGATATCGGTTAGCGATACTTTGTATCCTCGGCATCGTCGCTCTCTTTCCCGCCGTCCTGCCTGCGGCCGACGCGGTCCCTGCTCCCGCATCCGTCACCCCTCCCAGCGAGCCCTCAACGAAAATCAACGGCTATTTCTCCGCGAGATACGTTTACCGAACCGCCTCCTATTCCGAGGGGAAAACAAGCGATCAGGATCTCTTTGGTGACCTCCGGCTCGACATCACGAGGCCGAAGGACAACCGCTATGAGTTCCATTTCCTGGGCTCGGTCCGCTCGGACCTGGACGGCAACCAGGACGTGAACATGTTCAATCCCCTTGAAGACATCGGCGACACCTACGGCACCCGGACGGTCGGCAATGTCTACGAGGCCGACGTAGTGCTGAACGATCCTCTTCAGCATCTCACCAGGGTCCGAATCGGCCGTCAGTCAGGGACCCGCGACGAGCCGGTGTTTTTCGACGGCGTGGCCATGGACCTGGGGAGCGAGAAGGTGAACTTGACGCTCTACGGCGGCGCGGCGGTCCACTTCTATGAGGTCAATGCGCACTGGGGAGAGGATACCCTTCAGGGCGCCGGCTTCGATTACCGGCCGCTCCCGGCGACGGGCATGAGCGTCGACTTCCTCGCCGTGAAAGACAAACGGGAGTTCACCCCCGAGGACGCGACCATCCACGACCGCATGGTAGCGTTCAAGGTCTGGCAGCTGTTCGAGCCTTACACCCGGGTGGCGGCGAAGTACCGGTTGCTGGACGGCGAGTCGCGCGACCTTTCGCTCAAGGCCTCGACCGCCTGGCAGGCCGTAAACATCGATGCCACAGCGAGCTACTTCCGGCAGTTCCGGCCCCAAAACGAGCTGACCACGGACCTCTCTCTCTATTATGATGTCATTGGCGTTTCCGCACCGTATCAGAGCTTCGATATCAAAGTGCGCAAGTTCTTCGCCGAGCGGGTGGCAGTCGATCTGGGATACTTCAAACGCGAGCTTCTTGACTCCTCCGACGAGGGCCCTTTCAACAAGGAGTTCTGGCGCGCGTACTTTGACGTTGAGGTGATGGACCTTTTCCTGAACAACCTGTCCGGCACGCTTCTTCTCGAACAGTGGGACAGCCAGGGGCGGTCCTATGACGCAGTCGGCGCCGACCTGTCTTATAAGATAAAGAAGAACAAGAAGGAAGCGCGGATCAGCATCGGCACCAACTACAGCCTCTACAAGTACGACTATTATACTGAACTGGGGGTGCGGGAGCAGGTGCGCACCTGGTACCTGACCGGAAAGTATCCCCTGAACAACGGGTTCTCCGTGAACGGCGGCTACGAATACGAGCACAGTTTTGAGAAATACCAGATCCTGAGGCTGGGAATGCGCTATGATTTCTGACAACAGTACTATGAAAAGGACCGTGGCCATCCTGCTGGCCCTTGTTGTGCTCGGGACCGGGCTCGTTGCCCTGGCGGCGCAGAACAGCGGACAGGATGCCCGGATCCCCTTTCCGAAACCGGGTTCTCACAAAGGAAACTGGCTTGAGTACCACGGCAGGGCGGTCGGGGCGAGCGGGAACAGTCCGGGTCAACCGGGCAAGGCATGCCTTACCTGCCATGAGCAAACCGACTGCTTTGCCTGCCACACCACTACCATGCCCCGGGACCATAACAATACCTGGAGGGTCCGGGGGCATGGGCTGATGGCGGACGGCAACCGGGAGCGATGCCTCACGTGTCACCGGGAAGATTACTGCATCCGGTGCCACAGCGAGACTGCTCCGCGCACGCACACCGCGAGCTGGCGGAAGCGCCACTGCACGTGGTGCCACTACAGCGGCAGTTACGCGCCGGCGGACAACTGCGTGGTCTGCCACAAGTCAGCACAGCACACTTCCGCGCCGCATCCGGTCAACCCATCCCTGAACTGCGCTTCGTGTCATAAATAAGGAAGAGATCGATCTCATGATGAAAGTATTGTTGTGCCATATGACCACGTTGGCCGCGACTGCGATCCTGGCGGCCAGCTGCGGTCCGAGCACGGGCACAGATTCCCTTGCAACGCGTCAGGCACAGAGCGCAAGCACAAGCTTAGGATGCACCGAAAAGTGCCATAACGCTTCCAGTACGATCTCTCCTGATCCGCTGAAGACAAACGGCACGGGAACTGCCGGAAAGCACATCGAACATGTGCAGGAACGGGGTATCTCCTGCGAAGTGTGCCATAGCGGATACTATTACACACCCACTCATATGAACGGGGTCCTTGATACAGGAAATCAGATGGTGAACCTGGTGAGCATGGACCTTGTCGGGCCGGCAGGTTCATGGGAGAAGACCGCTGGTCGTTGCTCAGGCGTGGCGTGCCATGGGACCGCTATACTGGAATGGTACGGGATGAACACCTGGACGACACC
>Ga0115026_10000566_pt1 | contig 10459 bp, 8 predicted proteins | sample Mud_0915_D1_FD_83878 | JGI IMG/M metagenome (GOLD analysis project Ga0115026, IMG submission 83878) | Wetland microbial communities from Old Woman Creek Reserve in Ohio, USA - Mud_0915_D1 | ecosystem: Environmental > Aquatic > Freshwater > Wetlands > Sediment ...
CCGGACCGATTTCTTGACGCAGTTCTTCAACCGATTTAAGGTACCCCTCAGGCTTCCAATTTAGAAATTCTTTGGTCCTCGGCAAGCCCATTACCCTATCCATAACGTTTTGGTCTACAGGGACAACTGGCTCTCCGTAATACCCCAGAACGTACTTGATGGCCTCATCCGTTATCTGTTTATAGCGCTCACCCGATATGACATTCTCTACGGCCTGGGCTCCCACGATCTGCGAATAGGGTGTTGCCATCACAGGATAACCAAAATCCTTGCGGACCTGGACGACCTCCTCCAGGATCTCGTCCAGACGGTGTTCCATCCCTATCTCCCTGAGTTGTCGTGTGAGATTTGTCATCATTCCGCCGGGCACCTGATGCTCAAAATGAAAGAGGTCGTATTCCTTGGGGACCCCGATGGGCAGCCCTTCTTTTTCGGCAATATTTCTGAAATGGGCGGACACGGCCTCGAGCGCGTCCTCATCCAGGTCCGAGGAATACCCCAGACGGCGAGCATTCCTTAAGATGGTTTCCGTTGCGGGCAGGGAGGTGCCGTTGGCGAGAGGCGCGACCGCTGTATGCACGGTCGTGACACCTGATTGAATCGCTTCCAGATAACACAGAGGAGCCAGTCCCGAATTACAGTGGGAGTGGAACTCGATGGGTAGTCCATCGCAGTTTTTTAGAACGGTGGACACCAGCTCCCTGGTGCCGTCCGGTGTAATCACCCCTGACGCATCCTCAATCATGATCCGATCGACATAATCCTTTGCCTCCAGTATCCGTCTGGTCTTTCGCGCCCAATGCTCATTCGTATGGACAGGGCTGGAGGTATACATCAGGGCTGGTACGATCTCAGCTCCTTCAGCTTTGGCGATGCGCGCGAAGTAACAGAATTTCTCCATTTCATACTGATAATCGCAAATCCAGAAACTTTTTATCCCGTTGGCAACAGATCGCTTTATCCAGAGGGTAATGATATCGCGCGGCGTGCTCAGATCGAAGGAGGAGAGGCTTCCGATCTGGTAGGACCCGCGAAGAGGGGTTTTTGTGATCAGCTTGGAAAGAACCCGGATCCTCTCCCAGGGATCCTCGTTGAGATTGCGCACCTGCACGGTAAATGCCTGACTTCCTACGGTCGCGATGGCTCTGTATCCAACCTTATCCATCATCTCCGCAATCGGGGTCATGTGATCGGTCCTCATCGTGAAACCCCAGAGACTCTGTTGCGCATCTCGTAAGGTTTGATCGACAAACTCGATCTTCTTGCTCATATTGCTTTGATCTTCCTTTCAGCAGGCAGGCTAAAAAATATTGTATCAATTTAGCGGTTTGAAATACGCCCCTTTAATCCCTCCCGACCTCCCTTTACAAAAGGGAGGGTTGAATTTCCCCCTTTCCTAAAGGGGGACTAAGGGGGATTTGACTGCGTTTTTCAAAAAGCTAAAATGTTACAAAATATGATCTCTTCTTAAAAAGAGAGACGCGCGAAATTCCTGTCAACTAAGGAACGTTAAACCAATCTATTCCTATAAACCTAGATAGGCCTTTTTGATATGATCGTTTTGCAGAAGCTCTCCACTTTTCCCTTCTGAGACGACCCGGCCATTTTCGAGCACGTAAGCCCTGTCCGCTATCTCCAGGGTCTGTCGGACATTCTGCTCAATGAGCAAGATAGAAATTCCCTGTCCATGAAGTCCCTTTATGATGCGGAATATTTCTTTTACCAAGAGGGGTGCCAGGCCATAGGAGGGTTCGTCAAAAACGCACAGCTTTGGTCTTGACATTAACCCTCGCCCGATGGCTACCATTTGAAGTTCGCCACCACTCAGTGTCCCGACTAACTGTCTCTGTCTTTCTTTCAACCTTGGAAACATATTATAAACCTGGCTGAGCGTCTCTTCCTTCTGTTTCCAGGCTTCATAAACATAAGCACCCATTTCCAGATTCTCACGTACGGTCATTTCCCTAAAGGGCCTGCCGCCTTCCGGAACATAAGAGATACCCAGCTCCCCAATGTGGTGAGGTGCCAGGCCATCGATCCGCCTCCCCAGAAACTCCACCGTTCCTGAAGCCGGGCGATGGAGCCTGAATATGATATTGAGTAATGTCGTTTTGCCGGCTCCATTGGCGCCCACCAAGGCAACGATTTCTCCTTCATTGATTTTTAAGGTAACATCCCATAGGGCCTGAACCCTTCCATAAAAAGCATCGATATGGTTGACTGCCAGCATGGATTTACCCCGTTAGAAAGTAGCACTCATAGAAGGATATTATCCACAACACTCAATGACTCATCGAAAGAGCGGAGTCAATGTCCCGTCTTTTCTACCGGGGCTTACTCCCCCAAATATACTTCAATAACGGTCCGGCTGGTAGCAATCTCTTCTGGCGTCCCCTCAGCAATCTTACTACCATGATGGAGCACGATGATTCGATCGCAAACGTTCATGATGGCCTTCATGACATGTTCAATCATGAAAATGGTTATTCCCTTTTTCCGAATCTTTGTGATGAGCTCCATCGCCTGAGCGACCTCAGTGGGGTTCAACCCCGCCATCACCTCATCAAACATCAGTAAATCTGGCTTGGTCGCTAATGCCCGAGCGACCTCGAGACGCTTCCGATGAGCGATCGCCAGGTCCCTGGCGAGCATCTCTCTTACCGATGACAACTCGACAAACTCCAGTAATTCCGCCGCCTCCCTCTCGGCATCGGGTACAGAGATCGTCCTTTCCGTCCCGAACAATGATGCCGCGAGGACATTTTCAAAAACACTCATTCCGGCGAAGAGTTTAGCTGATTGAAAAGTTCGGGCTATTCCCCTTTTGCAGATTTGATCGGGCTTCAGCCCGGTTATTTTCTTACCTTTATATCTTATCTCCCCTCCTGTTGTCGGGAGGGAACCGGAGATCAAATTGAAAAGGGTTGTTTTACCCGCTCCGTTCGGACCAATCAGCCCCACAACTTCGCCTTCATGGATGTCGAAGTCAACCTGATGCACAGCGGCCAGCCCTCCAAAGTGCTTCGTGAGGTTTTTCCCTTCAAGAATTTGCATGCTACCGCCTTAACCCCTCTTTCCGCCACTTTTGTACCAAACCTACCATACCATGAGGCAGGAACAAGATAACGACAATCAAGATACTGCCGAAAAGGAGCATATAATAGTAGGGAAACTTCGTTGTCAGTATTTCTTCTATGTAGGCAAAAACGGCGGCCCCGAAGACAGGACCCAAAAGATGTCCCGTACCGCCGAAGATGGCCATAAGAACAGGCATAAAAGAAAGAAGGGGATCAAAGGCAATTCTTGGGTCAATATACTTCCATTTTGTCGCCATGATCGCCCCCGTCGCTCCCATGAAGAAGGCGCTGATGGCGAAGGTGATCGTCTTCACTAAAGTTGCATTGATGCCGATGTGAGTTGCCGCCTCCTCTTGTTCCCCGATACTTCTCAAGGCTAACCCGAATCTGGAGCGCCTAATGAGGTAAGCAGCAAGCAGTACCAAGACGAAAATGACGAGTATGACGTAATAGACAACCGTGTGGTCCACGATGACCACCCACCTGCCAACCGTACCCGTCATGGTCGTCTCCCACCATAGGAGGAAGTGTCTGATGAGCTCACTGATCGAGAAAGTGAATATGATGAAATACATGCCTCTTAGCCTCAAAGTGAGCAGGCCAATACAAAGGGCAAGTATAAAACTGAATAGACTGCCCGCGGCAATAACGACAGGCAGAGGTAATGTTTTCCCTAGTAAAGCCGAGGTATAAACACCGACCCCGAAGAAAGCGGCGGATGCTAATGAGATGTAGCGGGTAGGCCCGGAGAAGATGGTCCAACTTAACGTGATGATGACATACATGAAGATAGTGGTTAGTAGTATGACAAGGTAAGGGGGCACGCAGAAGGGTAGAGTGGCGAATAGGACTAAGATCAAGAACATCAGTCCATATAAAAAAGACCTTTTAGAGGTAAATGTGGTAATATCCATTCCCTACTTTCCCAAAATGCCTGTTGGCCTTACCAGGAGAAGCAGTATAAAGATAACATAGTAGGCAATCAACGATAAACCTGCGTCGAAATAGGTCACAATGCTGCCGATCAGTCCCAGGATAAAACCGCCGATTAAACTGCCGGTGATACTTCCCAACCCACCCAGGACGACCACAATGATGGCAATGATGGTATACTCGAGGCCCATCGTCGGCTGAATCTCGTAGATCATGCTGATCAGAGGGCCTGCAAAACCAGCCATCAACGCTCCCAGGCCAAAGCATATTGCCAACACTCGATGAATGTTTACCCCCATCACCTGAGCCGTCGTAGGGTCTTCAGCAGCGGCCCTAATCGCTTTTCCCAGGCGTGTACACGTTAGAAAAATATAGAAGACCGAGCTGATGACGACAGCAAACAAAAGGGCGACTAAGCGATTGACCGCGAATACGGCATCAAGGACACTGAATGAAGAATCCAAATAGGAGTACCCTCTTATATCAGCCTTCCAAATGAGCAGGGCCAGATTTTGAATGATGAAGAGAAGACCAAAAGAAGCCAAAAGAGAACTATCGGCAAAGGCGCCTATCGATTCTGACTGGTCTCTCAGATATTGAAAGAGAGTTCTGTGGATTAGAAAACCTATGATGAACAGAACAGGACCACAAATAACCAGAGAGACCAGAGGGCTGACCCCCAATAATGTGTACAGAGACCAAGTGGCAAAGGCCCCAATCATAATAAACTCGCCATGAGAGACGTTCAGTACACGTCCAACGCCATACTGGAGGCTGAGCCCCACGGCGATCAGGGCATAGATGCCCCCCATAATTAAACCGCCAATAACGACATCTAAGATGGTTGAAAGCACAAGAATCCCTTTCTCACTTCAGAAACTAAACTTTGCAGGCTGCCCAGAGAGACAACATTTCATGAATCCCCCCTCCCCCCTTGCGTAAAGGGAAGGGAGGGGGGATTGGAAATGTGTTTCCCATGAAGTTCTTTATTTTACGCCTAACCTGCCGACCATGCCTACTTGGGCCATGGGGCCTTCGGATAGATGGGTTTTGCAGTACGCTTTTCTTTGGCCGCTACGATTTCAAATCCCCCATTCTGCCACTGCCCGACCTCGCCGGGTGATTGGACATTAATCTGATTCTCATACCTTACGGGGCCAATCACTGTCGGGAACGTCCCGGTGGCGATAACCTCTCTGATCTTTTTCCTGTCAAGTGTTCCCGCCTTCTCTATCGCCTGCTCCAGGACCTGCATGGAGGAGTAAGCAAAGGCGTTGCCGTACCAGTCAACCTTTCCTGCGCCTGCGAACTGAACCATCCGGTCCCAGAATTCCTTTGCGCCGGGGTAGGGAACTTTCGGGTTCCAGGCACCCGTGCCCATCACGCCTTCCACCGTTTTGGCGCCGAAGGCATCTCTATAGGCGGCGAATGCCGTACCGATGCTCGTGTAAAAGAGCTTCGGGTTAAAGCCAATCGCCTTCGCCTGTCGAGCAAGAAGGAAGGTTTCATCGGGGTAAGAAAATGCGAAAAATGCATCGGGTTTTGCTGCCTTAATCTTTTTCAGCAGCGGGGAAAGATCCTTGGCACCCATGGGATAGGTCTTGTACATAATGACATCGATTCCATTGACGCTCAACTGGGGTGCCACATAGCCGGCAAACTCGATGCCGTGCAAGTCCGCGTGATGGATCACCACGGCGGTCTTGATTCCCAATTCCTTGCAAAGCGGCACGATGGCTTCTGCCTTCACCGGGGGCTGATTGAGGTGCACAAAAAAGTAGGGTATGGTGGGCGCTATTTCCTTAATCTTCATGGAGTCAACCGTGACCCCGAGCACAGGGTATTCGTATTTGGTGATAATGGGGGCGATAGCAAAATTCATCCCCGTACTCCAGGGAGGCAGCAGAAGGTCAACCTTGTCATCCAAAATCAGCTTTTCGACCAGCTTCACTGCGGTTCCGACGTCACTCTTATCGTCGTACCGGATCATCTCTATCGGTAATTTTTTTCCATATTCTTTAACATAGATTCCACCTTTCGCATTAACCTCCTTAACCCACATGTCATAGGGGTTCGCCTGCGTCATTACCGCCCCTGCCACATAAGGACCTGAGAGAGCGATGGCATTGCCGATTCGGATTTTGTCCTTTGCCTGAGGATAACCAACACAAGGAAGAATAAGCACGATCAGTAAACTTAAGCAAGCAATGACTTTTAAATATTTCATAGTATCATTCATTTTTTCTCTCCTTTCACTTGGAGATGGGTTCTCAAAGACCCCAACAGGGCAACCCACCTCCCTTCAATAACCGATATCAAAGAAGTCTTCATCCTCTCCATCAACGGAAAATATTTATGTCACCTCCCTTCTTTCTCGATCAGGCGTATTGCATGCACGAAATCCTCAACACTCGTCACCCACCCAAAGGTGGACTGAACATTGAGAATGGTAGCATCTTGCGTGATATTCGAGCCCATCGGGCTCACGGCATCTGATATAAGAACGGGAAAATAGTCCAGAGAAAAGGCATGCCTGAGTGTCGATTCCACGCATATGTTCGTGGCGGCTCCGACAAAGAACAGGTACTTGGCCCCGAGGGTTCTTAGAATGATGTCCAGGTTTGTTCCGATGAACCCATCGTGCTTCTGTTTCTTAACGACGATATCCCCTTCATGAGGCTCCAGTTCTTCGATGATCTCCGCCCCCCAGGTACCATAGATGTAAAACTTGTCTTTCCATTCAGGGTGCTCCTTCATCATAGACAAAACCCGGGATTTCATCGAACTCGGTGAGTCAGGTGGCCCCTTGTCGGAGAGATCTGGGCTGCATCCCATCTGAAGATAGATGATCCTGATGCCCGTGGCGTGGGCAGCATTGATGACCGTCCTGCAAGGTTCAATAATTCGTCGGATAGGGGTTATGTCTAGGCCGACCAGATCGAAATAACCCCCTTTGTGTGCAAAAGCATTCTGCATATCCACCACGAGCAGAGCTGCTCTAGCAAGATCTACAAGAATCGGCTGTGGATCAGCTTTAACTGTTATCATTCGGCTCTGCCGATCAATCATCGACTTTCCCGATCGGGTGTATCCAGCCTGTCAAGGCATCCGTTTCTCCCCTGCCAAGGGTCGCGAGGAAAGGTGCCTCAGTAGATGAAGACGATCCCTACAGATAAAGCCCTCGGGACTGCTTTTGGATCAACACTTCTGTAAATCGGATATATCTCCCATCCGACCTTCGTAACGAGCCGGAAGACATCGATTCCCGAACTTTCCATTGAGGGACGGGACTGGAGCGGGTAAGGGCACTTGCCACCTCCAAGGACAAGGCACCGGTCCTGGCCGCAGAGTACTTTTAAGCAACTGGCTTGCCCAAATCCCATTGCAAGGTAGTAGCCCCTGCTGAATGCGAGCGCCTCAATCCTGCTTGTGATCTCAAGGCATTTTTTCCCCCATTTGATGACAGCTTCGCGTTCTATAGAGCGATCAGCAAATTCCTCAGGAGGGATGACATCCAGTGCAAATAGGAGGGCCCAAGTGTATCGACTGACGGCTTTTCGCATGTGGTCCGTGGAAGGCCCCTGAGGCGGGCAATAAGGGTTTTTGTCGTAATACGGGCACAGGGGAACGGAGCATTTCAGCCTCACTCTCTCGTCTATCTCCACCCACTCGGCAGGAATTATTTCGACCATGGACGCACCCATTTCGAAGGCCTCTTGCTTCAGAGTCTCCAGGTCGCGCTTCAGGATGTCGTCAGGGGTCCGAAGGGAGATTTTTCGCGAAGGCCCACGTTTATCTTTTGTGGCATTCAATCCCTTTTTCCCCCTTTTTTTATCATCCCTTGCATTCTGGCTTTCGTTTCTCGGCGAGTGCCCGAAGTCCTTCCTGATCGTCTTCGCTTTGGAATCCTTCACTTCAGCCTCATGACTTCCTCAAAAGCATTTACGATTGCCTGGGCAAAAATCGGGTCATCGATATTGGCGTCCACCTCTCTTACTTCAATCTCTGGTTTCAACTTCTCTTTAAGCTTGTCGACAAAGGTCTGAGTGTTCTGCGGGTCATAGAAGTTGCTACCTTCTTTTTCAATAGAGATCCAACCTCGTTTGGGGATGAGGAACTTGGTCGGTCCCACTGCCTTGTTGAGCTTCTCAGCGTAGATCGAGGCCATATCCCCTAATTCCTTCGTATTCAACCACACGGTTACCCGTAGTTCTTCCATAAAATAATGTTTACGTATCTTGAGCTCAGGAGCTAATTCTTCAGGGGTAAATCCGACCCGGGAAATGGTGTTCACCCCAGCTGGGGCTATTACCTGAGGAATACCCTTTTCTCCGGCCACCTCTAACCTTCTTTTCCAGGAGATTCGTGAGCCACTAAATTTCTCATTCGTGATACTAGAGGGCACTAAGTCGATGACGCCGCTGAAGAAGCCTTCCTCGACGAGTTTCTCCATGGTGATCTCAGGCATGCCCGTGGCGTGGAAGCGGATCAGCTCGTATTTTCCTGTCAACGCTTCGTTGATGTACCGCGCACAGTTTTCCACATATCCATAGACAGACATGGCGACCCTCGGCTTGTGTTCTCCAGGGCTGGGTTGAGAAATCTCATCTTTCACCATGCCGCAGATGGCGCCAGCTGCTCTACTTAGCTGAGCTTTGAGCAGGCTATTCAGGCCACCGACATCCACCAGGGAATGCATCATGGTTATCCCCGTAGGGCCAAAGAAGCGGTTGGAGCCTGGCATCGAGGCAGCACTGGAGACGATGAGTTTGGGAATGCTATAGGGTATCTCTCTCATGATACTGGAGGCCATCACCGTGCTGGTCATGCCACCGATGGAAATCATCCCTTCGACCTCTCCTGTTCGGCAAAGAGCAGCCAGTTTGCTTACCGCTCCCTTAATCATCACCTCGGTCACTTTCTGCCTTTCAGTGGAATCCCATAGCTTTTCAATCTCCGTACCCGCTGCCCGGGCGACTTCAGTAGCAGGTATGTCTGCCTCCAGTCTTGCCTTTCCCCCGGCGCCGATGTCAATGATAAAAGGTCGGTGCCCTCGCTTAAGTATGAGTTCCTTTAGATAGCCGATTTCTTCACCTTTGGTGTCCAAGGTGCCCATAAGGACGATGCATTTCTTATGCACCATATTCTCCTCTTTTTTTGTCATTTGCAGTGGCAAAAATTAAGTATTCCCAAAAATGTTGACAACACCATAATCCTCCCCTTCCTCCTTGCAAAGGAGGGAACTACCCCTCTTTGGCAAAGAGGGGCGAGGGGAGATTTTCAAAATAATATGCCGCTACGAAACCCATGGACTCCTTTTCCTATTTCAGGATGTAGATAACCCCCAAGTTCCCATCCACCCTTATTCTCTGGCCGGTCTTGATCTTCGCAGTGCCTTCGAAACAACCGGCAACACAGGGTATCCCATACTCACGAGCCATGATCACAGGGTGAGAGAGGGCTCCCCCGCCATCGGTGACGAGACCCTTGATAATGCTGAAGGCCACCGTCCAGGCAGCAGAGGTTCCAGGGGCTACTAAAATCTCCCCCGCTTTGATTTCCATTAACTGATCTGCGCTCATAATCACGCGCGCAACACCTTCGACAAGCCCGGGAGCAGCGGCGGCCCCATAGAGATCTGCCTTCAGCTCTTCTCTCACGATGGGAAGTTGGGTGGATACCGCCAAAGTAGGATCGCTCCTTAACACGGCCTGGGCCTGGCTGATGTCTCCATAAAAAGGCGGTGGATCTATGGTAAGGTTCTCTTCCCAAGCTTTCTTTCTAGGATTCACATAATGACGAAGGTTGATTCTTCCCATGGGGATGGCAGCCTTTCTTATCTCGTTCGGATGCAAGAAATGGATATCTTCCGGATGATCAATACATCCTGCCTCAGCAAATCGGCGTCCAAATTCAGTGACAATCCACCTCCCCATGGAACCGATGTAGAAGTCGCAATAATACGTATGGTCTTCGCTCCAATAGCCCGATTTTTGGGCTGCTCCCATCAGGATTCTAAAAGCTTCTCTACGCGCTTCCGGCACCTTCGTCAAGACTTCCTTCTCCGCCTTATTTCTCTCTTCGACCACCCGATCGTGCTCTGCATCGAGAGGGAAGGCTTCCTTCGCCATCAGTATCTTGACTCTTCGAACACCCAGACTGGGCTTTTCAACCCAGGCTGGGGTATCATAGGCATGCATCCGTTCACATCTCCAGCCATGTTCCAGTAAGAATCCATTGTATTCACCCAACCATTGGGCTCCTGCTTTGGTCTTTTCTAATTCTTTAATCACGCTCTCTTCGTCATTGGTCTCGAACACATCTCTCAAACCCAGCTCCACGGCTCGTCTGCCAAGTCGCCACAGCTCCCTGACGACCCTGTGGTCCTGACTTTCATATCCTGCCATCAATTTGCTGAAATTCGGATCGATGGGGGCTTCTTTTCCGAA
>Ga0115026_10000567_pt1 | contig 10447 bp, 7 predicted proteins | sample Mud_0915_D1_FD_83878 | JGI IMG/M metagenome (GOLD analysis project Ga0115026, IMG submission 83878) | Wetland microbial communities from Old Woman Creek Reserve in Ohio, USA - Mud_0915_D1 | ecosystem: Environmental > Aquatic > Freshwater > Wetlands > Sediment ...
CAAGACAGTTAAACATAAATGGATTTAATCCTGAAATTAAGGCCGGACTCTATTTCGAAAATAAGGACAGGAATTTTAATGCAAGGAATTTTGGATATGCAAAAGGGAGCCTTGAATCAACATTCGGTCAGACCTATTTGCCTGTTGATAAAATCTTCACAGATGAAAACATAAATCTCACAAACGGGATCAAGCTGATGGAAGTAACTGCGCTTTCTGATTCATATACAGCTTCAAATAACCAGGTTGCGGGATATTTGTCAACTCGCGTGCCGGTCAGTGAAAAAATAAATATTTATGCAGGTTTAAGGATAGAAAAGAACAGGCAGACTCTTTCGAGCTATAAGCAGGCTTCAACTGTAAGGGTTGATGTTGACAGAGATACAATAAACCTGTTCCCTTCAGCCAACCTGACTTTTAACTTTACCGAAAAAAGTCTTGTCAGATTTGCTTACGGGATGACGATCAATCGTCCTGAGTTCAGGGAGATTGCTCCATTTTACTATGTAGATTTTGAGATGAATGCCGGTATATACGGGGCACCTCATATCAAACAGGCCTATATTCACAGTATTGATGTAAGATATGAGCTTTATCCAAACCCGGGTGAGACTTTCAATATAGGCGCCTTCTATAAAAAGTTTCTTAATCCTATAGAGCAGATAATTCTTGGTAACAATCCCACTCAATATTCTTTCGAGAATGTTGAATCGGCATATAGTGCAGGGATAGAAGCTGAAGTTAGAAAATCCCTGGAATTCATCCCGGGTTTTAAGAACTTTACCATTGTTATGAATAGTTCGATAATAAAGAGCAGAGTAGTTTTCGCGGAGGGTGCTCTGTCACGTAACAGACCGCTCGAAGGACAATCTCCCTTTATTGTAAATACAGGCCTCTTCTACCAGGGTGAATCAAATGGAATGATGATAAGCCTTCTTTATAACATAATCGGAAAAAGAATAGTTGCTGTCGGAAGACCATCTCCCAATGAATGGGAGGATATACCTGATATTTATGAAATGCCCAGAAATGTAATTGATCTGACATTCAGTAAAACTATCGGGAAAAGAATTGAAATCAAGGGAGGCATCAGGGATCTGCTTAATGAAAAAGCTGAATATATGCAGACAATCAATTCGCTGGTTGATATGAATAATTATACCAAAGGCGCTGAAAATGGCATGAAACATTTTGACCGTAAACAATATACAAGAACCTTTTATCCCGGCAGATATATAAGCCTGGGGGTAACGATAAAGCTTTAGGAAGGTGAAACAACGTAAAGACATAACAGTGTGAAGATTAAATAAAATGAATTCCCCCTTAGAAGGGGGCAGGGGGATGTAAAAGATTGTTTCGTCCTCCTTTGTCGCACTCGCAATATCGGTGCTGTATAGACGATTACCAATCTAAAACATTAAGAAGACTAAAACATAATGTATTGTATAACTATTGATTAAATTAAAAATGAAAGTATGAAAACAAATGTTAAAATTTTAAGTTTTTTCACCATTCTGGTTTTATTGCTGGCGATTTCGGTATCGTGTGAAAAGGATGTGAAATTAACCGGAATAGAACTGGACCAGGTAACCGCAAATGTAATGGTCGGAGCAACCCTGAATTTAGCAGTAATATTCGAGCCGATGGATGCTACAAATAAAAACATCATATGGGAATCAACCAATACCGGTACTGCAACCGTTGCTGATGGTGTTGTATCAGGGGTAGCTCTTGGAACTACTACCATAACAGCAACATCTGAAGAAAATCCTGCTTTGCAGGCTGCATGTGAAATTGTGGTGATACCATCAAATGGTCAGCAGATTACTGTGAGCGGTGACATAACTTCCGATACCAAATGGTATGCTAATGCACGCTATTTCCTTTCTGGATTTGTTTATGTAAAGAATAATGCGACTCTTACAATTGAACCGGGAACAATAATAAAGGGAGTTTCAGGAACAAAGGGTGCTCTTATAATTGAGAGAGGTTCGAAGATTATGGCTCAGGGTACCGAAAGCAAACCTATTGTCTTCACTTCTGATAAGCCAAAGGGACAGCGTGGTTACGGTGACTGGGGTGGTCTTGTACTTTGCGGCAAAGCTCCTACCAACAAACATGATAGTGGCGCAGGGGTGGGTATTGCTGAAGGCGGCATAGGTTCAAATTATGGAGGAGCTGATGCAGCTGACAACTCAGGTATTCTTCAGTATGTAAGAATTGAGTTCCCGGGTATTCCGCTTACCGCAACTGCAAACAGTGAAATAAACGGGCTCACTCTTTATTCAGTAGGTTCAGGAACAACGATTGATCATATTCAGGTGTCTTATTCCGGCGATGACTCATTTGAATGGTTTGGGGGAACTGTTAATGCCAAATATTTAGTTGCATTAAAAGGTTGGGATGATGATTTTGATACTGATAACGGTTACAGCGGAAAAGTCCAGTTCTTTGTCAGTTTGCGTGATCCGGCCAGCGCCGATCAGTCCCAGTCAAATGGATTTGAATCGGACAACGATGCTGACGGCTCAACACTAACACCTGTAACCGCACCGGTATTTGTAAATGGCAGTGTCTTCGGGCCTCTTGCAACTTCTTCGACAACAATAAATTCACTTTATCGTAATGCGATGCAATTACGCCGTGGAACCACTCTTTCGGTTTATAACACTGTTTTTGCAGGATGGCCAAACGGATTGTATATCGACGGTCAGAAAGGTGATTCACCGGCACAGGCTAGTGCCAATGTACTGCAGATTGAGAATTGTGTTATGTCAGGTATGACCAATAATTATGTTACAACATATCTGGCCGATGCAGAAGCCTGGTATACAAATGCTTCAAGGAACAACCAGGTGTTGGCGACAAATGATCTGTTGCAGGTTACAAATCCATTCAATCTTACTGCTCCGAATTTCCTGCCGGTAACCGGCTCATCTCTTCTTGGCGGTGCTGCATTTACAAATACGAAACTGACCAGTTCCTTTTTTACCCAGGTCAGTTACAGAGGTGCTTTCGGAACAACCAACTGGACAGCCAACTGGTGCAATTTTGATCCGCAGAATGCAGATTACTAAAAGCTGGTCAACAATTTCAAATTCTTTATCAAAAGAGCAAATACAGGATACTAATATCTACTAACTATTATTCGCAACCAGAACTCAGGGGAGGGAAGAGAACTTTAACATGGAGTAAGGATCACTATTCATATAAAGAAGTGCTGTCCCACATTTTTTAGAATTTTCCAAAGGAATAAATTACTTTTAATCAATATTTGATTAATCGTTGCATATGAAATTCGAAACAAAAGCAATCTGGGTGGGGCAGGCTGCAGATCTGACAACAGGAGCTACTATCGTGCCTATATATCAGACTTCAACTTTTGCTCAGGAAGAAGTCAATAAAAATAAAGGATATGAGTATTCAAGAGTGGGAAACCCGACCCGCACAGCACTTGATTCTTGTCTTGCTTCACTGGAGGAGGGCAATTATGGATTGTCCTTTTCTTCCGGACTGGCAGCGGAACATTCAGTTTTATCATTGCTCAGACCGGGCGATCATGTGATTGTACCTGAAGATATGTACGGCGGGACTTACAGGTTAATAAAGGAGATATTAGAACCTCTGAATATAAATTTCACATTCACCGATTTTACTGATCTCAATGCTGTTCGGAATGCATTTCTGCCATCAACAAAGTTAATCTGGATAGAGACCCCCACTAATCCTCTTCTCAAGATATTTGACATTGAAGCAATATCAAAACTCTGCCTTGAAAGAAGCACTCTTGTTGTGGTTGATAACACTTTTGCGACACCCTATTTCCAGAAACCATTACTGCTGGGAGCTGATATCGTTGTTCATAGCACAACAAAATATATAAACGGACATTCTGATGTTATCGGTGGTGCAGTAATTATGAATAACAAAGAATTATTTGATAAAATACACCTGATACAAAAATCTGTCGGGGCAGTCCCCTCCCCATTTGACTCGTGGCTTACACTGAGAGGAGTGAAAACCCTTGCAGTCAGAATGAGGCAACATGAGGCAAATTCGTTCCAGGTTGCAAGGTTTCTCGAAAAACAACCAAATGTTCTGAAGGTATTTTACCCTGGTCTCAAAACTCACCAGGGGTACGAAATTGCGGAGAAGCAAATGACAGGTTTTGGAGGTATTGTCTCCTTTCAGATCAGAGGAGGCCTTGCAGAGTGCAACATCTTTTTCAAAAAGTTGAAGATTTTCCAGCTTGCTGAAAGTCTCGGAGGTGTTGAATCTCTTGCCAACTACTCAGCATTGATGACTCACGGAGCATTTCCTCCCGAATTAAGACAAAAAATCGGAGTTTCTGAAAATCTAATACGTCTTTCGGTGGGTATTGAACATATTGATGATTTATTATCTGATTTAGAGAATGCACTGAACCGGTAGCCTGAAAAGTGCAGATCGACTTAAAACTTAACATTTCCAAGTCCTCATGTTTACAGTAACAATCCGTTACGCATCTAAGACAAAATAATTATAAACTGAAGCTTTCAGCTGTCAGCAATCAGTGATCACCACACCAGCCCTGACACAAATTGCATAAATCCAAGCCCAAGGCCATTGGCAGTTGCAGAGGGATTAAGATTTGACAATGAACTTAATCCGGGCAAAACTGTTAATAGTATATTGAACAAAATTATTTATAAGAATAATTTTAAACACATCCGCTAACCATTTAAAAAATTAATAATATGAATGTCAACAAAAAGAACACTGAAATGCCAGACATGAAAGTGAGACTCTCGGCACTTTGGCTTTTTGCAATACTCACTTACACCTATGGAGATGTTGTAGCATTAATGGATCCTGTTAAACATGGATCGGTTCAATTGACTGAAGGATTCCTGTTAGGAGGTTCCATATTCATGATGATTCCGATTACCATGGTTCTTCTGTCCCGGTTATTAAAGTATCGGGCAAGCCGCTGGACTAGCATAATCGCAGGCACGATAATGACTGCGTCTCTGCCCGTGACGCTTTTTGTTGCAAAACCAACCATGTATTACATATTTTTCACTTTTATAGAAATTACATGTACTGCACTGATTGTCTGGTATGCATGGAAGTGGCGCAGCCCTGAAGCTGTATCTGTCAGAGCAGAAATAAACAAAATCTGATTGAGAAAACAAAGTAAGAACGCTAAAATGAAAGCAATAGTTTACTCAAAATATGGACCACCGGAGGTTCTGCAACTAATGGACGTAGAAAAACCGGTTCCCAAAGACGATGAAGTATTGGTAAAAATATATGCTACCACTGTAACAGCAGGAGATTGGCATTTGCGGAAAGCCGACCCATTTGTTGCAAGACTTTTTAATGGCCTGTTTAAACCCACAAAGGTGAAAATACTGGGATTTGAATTAGCAGGAATAATCGAAGAAGTTGGTAATAAGGTTAAATCATTCAAAACTGGTGATAGTGTTTTTGCCTCTTGCGGATTAAAATTCGGAGCGTATGCTGAATATAAATGCCTTCCGGAAGATGATTTAATTGCCATTAAACCTTCTAATATGACATTCGAGGAAGCCGCAACAGTTCCCATCGGTGGCCTTACTGCATTGGGGTTTTTAAAAAAAGCAGGTGTAACAAATGGACAAAATGTTCTTATATATGGGGCTTCCGGAAGTGTCGGTACGTTTGCCGTTCAGCTTGGCAAGTATTTTGGAGCAAATGTGACAGCTGTATGTAGTACGGCAAATGTAAATCTTATTAAATCACTTGGAGCAGATAACGTTATTGATTATACCAGGGAAGATTTTACAAAAAAAGAAACTCAGTATGATATTATTTTTGATGCAGTTGGTAAAACATCGAAATCAGCCTGTAAAAATATATTAAAGCCAAAAGGAAAGTATGTATCTGTAACCGGTTCACCCGAAAAAAAACCAAATGATTTACTGTTTTTGAAAAGGATTATTGAATCCGGAAAACTAAAGACAGTAATAGACAGAATGTATACGCTTGAACAAATAAGAGAAGCGCATGCCTATGTGGAAGAACACCATAAAAAAGGGAATGTAGTTGTAAAAATATTTGAAAATGATATTTCCAGTCCTGAAATGGTATCCGGGAAAGCTTAGGGCGAATTTAAATCACCTGATACGATTCTTGAAACTTTTATTGTTGATAAAAAAACTGTCAATACTTAAACCCGGACACGAGGAAATTTGAAAATTTTTTAACAGGAGCTAATACGGACGATGTTACGTTTTATTGTAAAACAATGTGCTTCCGGAGAATATTAACAAGACCAGAAATATATAGTATAAAAAGAAATAAAGTATAGATGGAATGCCCAGGAATAAAAACAGCAATAACCCCGGGAATGATAATATTAAGGTAGTTAAAGAAGCTTTCATAATATCCCGAAGCTGTTTCTCGTCATACCAGTCAATGATTTTTTGATCCAGTTTTAAAGAAAACCAATACAAAACTGCTATTGCATAAGGGATCAAAAACAAGATAAAAAATGGAACATACAGAGCTGATTTTTTTAAAATGATCTCACTTTTCTCGAGATTAAAAACGAGAATAAGGCCCATCGCTCCAGACAAAATGCCCATATATTGTGCAATAATAAATATCCTCTCGTCAGCAGGTTTCTTCTTTGAGGCGTTGTTTTTCAGAATCGGGAAGGTTTTCATAACAAAAAAAAACATGAGAAGAGTGAATGCCAGATTAATAATATATGCAAAATTGAGAATATTGATCTCGGCAATATCCATTCCAAACCGATATTGCCGGGCAATTTCGTCAATCATAACTTTTTCAATTCCGAATGAAAAAAGAGAAATTATACCAAGAATTAACACAACTATTTTTAATACCCTTAATTCTTTAAATTGGCGGTAATGGGAGAAAATAAAAATAATAGCATAAATATTAAAGGTTAAGATAAATAAATGTCCCAATCCAATTATGTAATCCAAAATATCAGCTCCTGATTTATCAATACCTATTGCCTGTGCAAGATTTGTATTAACCTGAGACAGGATATGAATTAAAAGGAAGAAAGAAATAATGCTTGAAATTAAAATGATTGTACTATTGATATTTATTCTAGCTTTCATATCAGATCCTCCGGTTACTTTATTTGATCTTATCTTCATCACTTAAATAAAAGATTTCTTCAACAGATTTATTAAAGAATTTAGCCAGTTTTAAGGCTAATAAAGTTGATGGAACAAACTTTTCCTTTTCAATAGAATGTATGGTTTGTCTTGTTACACCAATTTCCAGTGCCAGATCTTCCTGAGACATTTCGTTGTGATCGAATCGACACCGTCTTAAATTATTTTTCAGTTTCAATGTTGTTAATTAAAGTTTACCAAATGTATAGTATACAATACATATTTCCAAATATACCTTACATTTTTTCTTATATAGATGAATAATTTTTAAGTAAAGATGAAGTGATAACAACCAAAGTTGTGGTAAATTTTCAACCAACCTTTTCCCTGACCATTCAAAGTAACTATAACAGAAACAACCAGGATTAACCTGGTGACCTCTGGTTTGTACAACCCTATGATATTTATTATAATACAATGAAAAATATATGTAATACAATAATAATTATACCCAATACAATAACTATTTTACCTGTAACAATATCTGATTTACTTAAAAAGAACGTATAAGTTTGAAACGAAAGATGTATATAACGGGTAGTGGTGCATTTAGAAGGTTGAATAAAAACGGGAGGTTCGGTTACACTTCATTTCAGATGTATGTAATGATTCCCAAATCCAAAATATTTCCAATTATATTTTCAAATGTCTTTTGACATCCTGCTGATTCTTTTGGTTGGAAGTTGGTTAATATTTATAGGAACCTTTTCCTCAGTAGTATTGGTTGAATCAAGTTGTAAAGCTTTCACATCGGAGATGCATACCAATCTGGAAATATTGTGAAGTGCAAGAGTGATGTTTTCAATTGATGAAAGTTGATAATCCTTGGTCAGGACTCTGTCAATAAGAATAAACTGAAAATCTGCAGGAAGCGAGTGTTTCCTTATCGAGTTATAGCTGCTTTCAAGTTTTATTTCTCCTGAATTATAAAGGTCTTCCAAAACCTCTTTAAAATAGAGATTAATCTTTGTCTCTACCTTAAATCCCAAAATAAAATCAACCCTTATTAAAATTCCCGGAATGATATGTGTTACCCTGTATTCGAAACTGTCAGGATCATCTTTTATGTCCACATGTAAAAACCAGTATGTATTTGCCCGTTTAGGTTGTTTCTGAAATATAGAATAGATAACCTTGGATTCAACCTGGTCAGGCCTGTTTGCTTTAATAATATAAACAAGATTAGTTGCGGTTATAGGTACTGAATTATCTTTTGAAAGTTCTTTAAACATTTCGACATACTTGTCAAGTTTGGCGAAAGTCACGTATCTGTTTTTCAACTTTCTTCCGAAATACCAACCGTACATTATAATAAAGAATATACTTGCCAGAAGTATAGTAAACCATCCGCCATTACTGAATTTATGAAGATTTGCTATAAGGAAGCTTCCCTCGATGGTAAGATATACTGCCAACAACAGGAGTATTAATCTGAAAGATACACTTTTTTGATAAAAGTAATATGATAAAAGCAAGGTGGTCATAATCATAGTCAGTGTAATAGATAAACCATATGCAGCTTCCATATTTGAGGATTCTCTGAATAAGATAACAACTAAACTACAGGCTATCCAGAGAAACCAGTTCACATATGGCACATAAACCTGTCCTTTCAGGAAAGTGGGATTTAAGACTTTGACTTTTGGCCAGAAGTTAAGTGACACAGCCTCACTTATCAGGGTAAATGATCCTGAAATAAGAGCCTGACTGGCTATAACGGCTGCAGCAGAGGAAATAATAATTCCCGGAACAAGGAACCATCTTGGCATTATTGCATAAAATGGATTAATCCCTTCAGGAAGTCCCTTATTTACGATCAACCATGCACACTGTCCAAAATAGTTTAACAACAATGCGGCTTTTACAAAAAACCATGATATCCTTATGTTCTTCACTCCACAATGTCCAAGATCAGAATAGAGCGCTTCGGCACCGGTTGTAGCAAGAAAGACAGCTCCCAACAAAACAAATCCTCCCGGATATTCAGTTAAAAAAAGTATTGCATAATAAGGATTTAAAGCTTTAAGCACTCCCGGGTGCTGTACAAGGTGTGTTAAACCCAGAATACCAAGCATTGAAAACCAGATGACCATGATGGGTCCGAATGAACTACCCACAATATTTGTCCCATATTGCTGGAGAAAAAAAAGTAATACAAATATTAAAAGAACAATCGCAACTATAGGTATTCCCTGACTATACATCTGCAATCCTTCAACAGATGATGTAACTGTAATTGCAGGAGTTATTACACCATCAGCCAAAAGAGCACTGGAACCAATCATTGTTAGTATTGCAGCCCAGGAAGATTTATTTTTCAAAAGAGCAAATAGCGCATAGATACCACCTTCCCCCTTGTTGTCTGCCCTAAGGGTAATTAACACATATTTTATGGTCGTCTGAAGAGTTAGTGTCCAGAAAATACACGACATTGAACCATAAATAAGAAGCTCATTAAACTCAGCTCCTCCGGTTACTATTGCCTTCATCACATAAAGCGGGCTGGTTCCAAGGTCGCCAAATACTATTCCGAGAGTAACAACAACTCCTGCAAGAGAGATTTTTTGAATGTCCAGATGTTTTCCCAATGTATTAATGTTTCACCGGAAATAAATCGGGCGAAGTTAGATAAAGCTTCATAAAAAAGTTAGAAAAAAGACCATGGATTGTATAAAGATTTTATAAAGATTTTTGATACTTTAAATTTATAATTTCTTTATGCCTGTAAGTCAATTCTTTATATTGCCTTTATAGCTTACAGTATACTTTTGTCAATGGCATAAATCTTATAAAATGAACTGGAGAATTTTCTTGACCATTATTATTTTCCTATTATCAGTCGCAGGAATATTTGTTGTTGTTGAACTTCTTGCATGGCTCCTTGAAAAATACTTTCATATTCATTTGAAGTAGCCAATGAATAGTCCTGATTTTATACAGATCGCTCTTTATCTGGTAGCACTGATAATATTTGCTCCTGTGCTTGGCAGTTATATGGCACGGGTCTTTCAGGGTGAAAGACATATCCTGAAATCCTTGTTAAAACCCATTGAAAAATCTATTTACCGGTTAATATCATGTGATGGAGAAGAAATGGACTGGAAGAAATACACTTACAGTCTTCTGTTTTTTAACTTCATGGGGTTTTCCTTTCTTTTTTTTCTTCAGCTCTGTCAAAGTTACCTGCCTCTTAATCCACAGAAATTACAGGCTCCATCCTGGCCGTTGGCATTTAACACATCTGTAAGCTTTGTAACAAATACCAACTGGCA
>Ga0115026_10000568_pt1 | contig 10440 bp, 4 predicted proteins | sample Mud_0915_D1_FD_83878 | JGI IMG/M metagenome (GOLD analysis project Ga0115026, IMG submission 83878) | Wetland microbial communities from Old Woman Creek Reserve in Ohio, USA - Mud_0915_D1 | ecosystem: Environmental > Aquatic > Freshwater > Wetlands > Sediment ...
TCACTTTTCAGCTTTTCAATAGCCTTGTAAACAGGTTCGATCATCATCACCATTCCGGCACCACCCCCGAAGGCATAATCGTCGACTGTCTTATATTTATCTTTTGTGAAATCCCTCAGGTTATTTACATAAATTTCAACAAACCCTTTATCCCTTGCTCTTTTTACAATAGAATTGTTAAGCGGGCTTTCAAGTAATTCCGGTAAAACAGTAAGAATATCAATCCTCATCCTGGTCAGTTTGTTCAAAAATACAATAAATAATCCCAAATTACCTTTCTTCAGGATAATGTGACAAAAGAACACAACCCGGGAAACTGGATTACCTGATTTCCTACTCTATTCTGAGCGCATTGGCAGGATTATAACCGGCCGCTTTAATTGTATAGTAACTTATTGATAACCAGCCTATAATTAGAGTAATTATTGTTGCAGCAATATAAATTAAAGGACTTATGCTAATCCTGCTGGCAAATCCTTCCAGCCAGTATTTCGATCCGAAGTATGCGACAGGATATGCTATCAGAGAGGATATGACAATCAGGTAGAAGACCTCTTTAGAGAGAAGCCCGAGTATAATCTGGCTGGAAGCTCCGTAGCTCTTTCTTATGCCAATCTCCTTTGTTCTCTTATTTGTGATATACGTAACGAGCCCGATCAGACCCATACAGGCTATGAAAATCGCCAGAAATGAGAATATCAGGAATATTTTTCCTGTTTTCATTTCAGAGGAGTAAAGAAAATTCCATCTGTCTGTGAAAAAGTCGTACTGGAAAGGCATATCCGATGTAAAATTCTTCCAGACCTTTTCAATCTCATTAATAATGCTCCGGACGTCTTTTCCGGACAATCTTACAGTAGCAAACTGGTCACCTCCGCCTCCGCCATTTACTGTAAAACACACCGGAGCTATTGCTTTATGCATCGATTCAATATTAAAATCCTTCATAATACCTATTATCTTATATCTCCTCCACTCCTGGGGTCCGGCTGGCTGAAGGATATATTTGTCTACAGGATCCTGTAATCCCAATGACCTTACGGCAGCCTCGTTGATAAGAACTGCAGTTGAATCAGTTCCGTATTCCCTTGAGAAAAACCGTCCTTCAGCAAGTTGCACTCCCAGAGCCTCAGGGAAGTCGAAACTTACTACTGCCTGATTAATAAGATAGGTGTTCTTTTCCGGATCATCATCTTTAAAGAAAGCATTATTATTGAAATCAGTTCCAGGTACAGCCCTTGAAAACCCTGCTTTTTCCACACCCGGAATTTCCAGCAACTGAGTTCTGAATGATTCCATTTGCTGCCAGAAAGCATCAACTCTCCTGATTATAATAAGGTTGTCCTTGTTAAATCCCAGATCCTTCTTTGTTAATAAATTCAACTGATTATATACAATAATGGATCCGATAACTATTACTATGGAAACAGTAAACTGAAAAACTACAAGGATTCCCCTGAGCCTTTTAGACATTGAACCGGGACTCATAGTCCCTTTCAATACCACAGCAGGATTAAATGAGGCAAGCACAAACGCAGGATAAAATCCGGAGGCGATGCCGATAATTATAACCAGTGCAATTAGTGAAATTATACCAGAAATATTGCCTATCATTCCGATGGAAAGATCTTTGCCAATCATCTGATTAAAAAATGGTGTCAGGATAATAACAAGGAGCAGTGCCAGCAAAGTGGCAACTGTAACAATAATCAAAGACTCTCCCAGAAACTGAATTATTAATCCTGACTTGCTGCCACCTGATACCTTCCTTATGCCAACCTCTTTTGCCCTTGCTGCTGATTTGGCAGTGGCAAGGTTAACGTAATTGATTATGGCCACAACAAGTATCAATAATGCAATTACAGCAAAAATATAGACGGTGGTCAGGGATCCGGGAGGTTCCAGATTATATTGTGTTGCTCCCTTTAGGTGAATCTCCTTTAAAGGTTCAAGTACATAGCTGAAATCATTACCGGCTTTCCTGAAATCTTCAATTGTCTGACCTATAATCTCTTTTAACTGAGGTCCGACATATTTTATGACCATTTCCCGGAACTTATTCTGGAGATCATTCTTATCGGTGCCATCCCTTACAACGATATAGGTGTAAAAACTGTGGCTTACCCAAATCTGATCATTGGCGAGGCGGGGATATGTGCTCAGTGAGGCCAGCATGTCAAATTTAATATGGGAATTATCCGGGACATTTTGAAGCACTCCTGTCACAGTGTACAGAACAGTATCAGATTCTATAATAAGCCTTTGGCCAACAGGTTCCATGTCTCCGAAATACTTGTTTGCAAATTCTTCAGTAAGTATCATAGATCTGGGACGGACCAGAGCTGTCTGAGGGTCTCCTTTAATCAGCTTGAAATCAAACACATCAAAAAAAGTAGAATCAGCAAAAAGAACCCCATCCTCATTAAATTTTTTATCACCAAACTTAATGAGCCAGTCACCCATCGGTCTTACTCTGGTAGCTTTCAGGACCTCAGGGTAATCTTTGAGCATTGCCTGTGCCATAGGGGCTGCACTTACTGCCTGATCGAGCTCGCTGCCAGCCATCTGGCCTACTATCTTTATTCTGTAGGTATTCTCAAACTCCTTATGGAATCTGTCGTAACTTAGTTCATTTAGTACATATAAAGAAATGAAAAGAAAGCTGGTAAGACCAATGGCGAGACCACCAATATTAAGCATAATGTATCCGCCGCGCTTTCTTAAGATATGGGCAAGATTAATAAAAAAGCTTTTCATCATTTGGTTCGTTTTTGGCAATTAAAGACACTATTTGTGAAAAGACCCTGAAAAAACTGACATGCTGCAAATGTGAACGATAATAATCTTAAAGGAAATACTCTAATTAAGTACCTGATAAGAACTATTCAGTTTTAAGTGAACTTGCAGGATTCATTACTGATGCCTGGTAAGCTTTATAACTTATTGTTATAAACGTTAGTATGATTGTCAGTAAAGCTGCGGCTGCCAGGATTGAAATACCTATTTTTGTGCGGTAGACATAATTCTCAAGCCAGTTGCTCATAAAATAGTATGCCGCCGGAATGGCTATAATTATGGATATTGAAACCAGTATTATGAAATCTCTCGATATTAATCTGATTATAACACCCTCATCAGCCCCGAAGACTTTTCTAATGCCTATCTCCCTGGTCCTTTGTTCAACCATGTATGATGCAAGGCCGAACAATCCCAGGCATGCAATCAGGATAGCAAGAATGGTAAACATTGTAAATATAAGGCCCCGCTTCTCGTCAGCCTCAAACTGCCTGTTGAACCTGTCAGACAGGAAAGTGTATTCAAAAGGCTGATCAGGAAAAACCTCTTTCCATTTGTTTTCGATGAAGCTGATTACCTGCTCAGTATTGTTTCCGTTAAGCTTTACATATATTATATTGTTTCTTTCGCGGTAGACCAGCATAAGCGACTCAATTTCATTGTACATACCGGTCTGATGATAATCATGCATCACTCCTATGACCCTTGCGTTGATCTGAGCCCCATCTTGAAGCTGGACCTTTTTCCCGATAGCATCACTCCATCCCATCCTGTTTGCCAGAGTCTCATTCACCACGACACCTGTAATTGTGTCTGAAGGCATATCCTGCTGAAAATCTCGACCACTGACTATTTTAATACCAAGTGCATTAATGAAATCGTGATCCACAACAGCAAAATTGATCCCCCGTTGAGCCATTCCCTGGTCTGTTTCCATATTGAATATTGCTTTAGAAGAACCTTCACCGATCGGAGTATTTGTTGAGGTGACGTACTTTATTTCATTGTTTTCCGCGAGAGCCAGTTTAAGGACAGGATATTTTCTGGCCATACCCTGATTGAGCTGAAGTGCAACGACGTTTTCCTGGTTAAATCCCTGGTCCATATTCTTAAGATATTTCAGCTGCCTGAAAACTATAAGTGTGCAGACTATCATTGCAACAGATACGCTGAACTGGATAACAACCAGGATCTTACGGAAAAGGCTTCCGGCAGAACCCTGTGTTATTTCACCTTTCAGGACTGTTACCGCGCTGAATCTTGAAAGAAAGAAAGCAGGATAACTGCCTCCGAATATGCCTGCAACTACAATTACTGCAATTACCGATATTATAACAATCGGGCTGTACAGTATGGCGAGATTGAAGGATTTCCCGGCAAGAAGGTTGAACTTTGGAAGAAGAACTATTAGCAGTATTATACTGATTAAAAGTGATATAATTGTCAGGACCAGAGACTCTGACAGGAATTGAACCACAAGTGGTCCACGGCGCGATCCGACAACTTTCCGTAAACCTACTTCCCGGGCACGGCTTGCTGAACGTGCTGTGGCGAGGTTCATATAATTCATAGCCGCTATAAGGATAAGAAAAAGTGCTACAATTCCAAAAATAATCACATAGGTTATACTGCCTGTGGGCTCTGGTTCTCCGGGATTTGTGGAATAAAGGTGTATTCTTGTAATCGGCTCCAGAATATATTCAATATTGATTTTAAGAGGTTCGAATATTGTCTTCATATGGGCATCGTACATCCCCTGGATCTTGGTTTCAAATGCTTTAACATCCATATTTTGAGGAAACAGGAAGTATGTAAACACACCAAAATTACCCCAGGTTCCGAGTTGCTTCGGAAGATTGTTCCTTGCCGCAATTGCATCAAAACGGAAATGGGAGTTTGAAGGAACATCTTCAATTACTCCTGTTACCTCATAGGTGTTGTCACCGGCAGTAAGGGTTTTTCCTATCGGATCGGCACTGCCAAAATACCTTCCGGCAGCAGTTTCTGTGAGAACAATTTTCTTCGGATCACTGACAGCCGACTTAACCTCACCCCGGATCACCTTGTACGTAAAAATGTCAAAAAGAGTGGAATCGGCATAGTAAAAATTTTCCTCGATATACTCTTTATCTTCAAATTTATAAAGGGCTCTGGGCATGTTTATAAAACGCACAAACGACTGTACCTCGGGATAATCCTGAACTACCTGGGGACCCATAGGTATCTGGGCTACATTCCAGGTGAACTGGTCATCTGTCTCAGTTATTTTTGAGGAGACACGGTAAATCCTGTCAGCATTTTCATGATACCGGTCATAACTTACTTCATCAGATACGTAAATTATCAGGAATAATGCACTTGAGATACCTAAAGTAAGTCCAAGTACATTTAAAATGCTGTAACCCGGATGTTTACGGATATGCCGTATGGCAATTTTAAGCAGATTCTTTATCATGGCATTATGTTAAAATTTGTCCTAAAATAAAAATAAGATATATTTATTACTTGCCAGCTAATTGTTCTAGAATTAACAGAACATTAACAAATTCGAGCAATCAGATACGGTTGATTTTATGTCCCCGCTGATAAAAGACTTTATTTTTTATGAAATGCAACAGAAGTATTTTAATTTCGTCCTTAGAGTGTCATTATTTAACGGGTCATGATAAAAAACACCTTCCGCCTTGCCTTACGTAATGTGTTCAAGCATAAGGGTTTTGCAATTCTGAATATTACCGGACTGGCGGTCGGGCTGACTGCATCATTATTAATTGTTCTGTGGATTCTTGATGAGCTGAGTTATGAAAAGTTCAACCTGAATGCTGAAAATATTTACAGGGTGGAGGAGGACCAGTTCTATTCCGGGGAGAGGTATCATGTTACTGTAACTCCTCATCCTAGCGGACCTGTATGGAAAGAAAAGATCCCGGAGATCAGGGAACAGACACGAATAAACCGTCTTCCCCGTATCCTGTTCCGTCAGAATGAGATCGTATTTTTCGAATCATCAATAATTGCAGCTGACTCAGGTCTTTTTAAGGTCTTCACAATGCCATTGACGCTTGGCGATCCTGAAACGGTCCTGAATTCTCCCCACTCAATAGTATTGTCTGAAAAACTGGCTGCAAAATATTTCGGAGATGTAAACCCCATGGGAAAAACTCTTACTCTGGAAAATAAAATGCCATTTACAGTAACCGGAGTAATGAAAGATCTTCCGAAAAATTCCATGTTTACCTTTGAGGGTATTATCCCATACTCATTTCTGACTGAAATTGGCGCTATAAGCAACTCCTGGGGAAATAATTCAATCTTAACATTTGTTTTGTGTGAAAAAGGTATTGATATTAATGCTGTAAATAAGAAACTCACTGATGTTGTTCTGGAATATCTTCCTGAGACACCAACAAAATATCTTCTGTTCCCCCTCCTTGATATTCATCTGCATTCACAGTTTGGCTACGAAATAAGCAAGGGTCCGGTAATAGTCGTAGTTATTTTCACTCTGATTGCGGTTTTTGTGCTTCTTATCGCAAGCTTTAATTTCATCAATCTCTCCACAGCCAAGGCTTCAGGCCGCACCAAGGAAATTGGAATAAAGAAAGTAACAGGCGCTGATCAGAAGACCCTGATCATCCAGTTCATGCTTGAATCTTTTTTTCTGGTTTTAATTGCGCTGATTTTAGCCTTGATCCTGATGGGACTGTCGCTTCCCTTGTTTAATAATATTTCCGGAAAGAGTTTCATCCTGTCCGATCTCCTGCGTGTTAAGTTCATAATCAGCATATTGGTTGTTGGTCTTGTTACCGCGGTAATTGCTGGATTGTATCCTGCGCTTTACCTGGCTTCATTCAAACCGGTTACAGTTTTAAAAGGCGAATCTGTTTCTGGAAAGGGCAATGGAAAGCTGAGACAGGTTCTGGTTATTGTTCAGTTTGCGCTTTCAATACTCATCGCAGTTGCTGCAGTTTTTATGTACATGCAGTTAAGACACCTTCAGGATGCTGATCTGGGATTTGATAAGGAAAACCTTATTTGTATTCCGATGATGGGAGATATGAACCCAAAATATAATTCTCTTAAAAATGATCTGTTGAAAGAAACTCTTATTCAGGGAGTTACGGCAGCCAGAAGCAATCCGGTACGGATTGGGAGTAATTCAGGCGGTGCCAGCTGGGAAGGCAAGGATCCCGAGAAACGGGTGCTTATAGGAACCAATGCTGTTGATTATGATTACCTTGAAACAATGAAGATGGAGCTTAAATCGGGCAGGAATTTCTCAAGAGAGTTCCCTTCTGATTTTGCAAAAGATACAACAGGTAATTTCCTGGTCAATGAGGAGGTGGTTAAGATCATGGGCGTTGACGATGCTGTTGATAAAAGCTTCAGCTTTATGGGAATAAGTGGCAGAATAGTAGGAGTTTTGAAGAATTTCCATTTTAAAGGTGCCGACCAGCCGATTGAACCGATTGCTTTTGCATTGACCGATCCGGTACGTCTGAGTTATATACTCATCAGGCTTGCCCCGGGAAATATTCCTGAAGCTCTGAAAACGGCGGAGAATGTATGGAATAAAGTAATTCCCGAATACCCTTTCGATTATTTCTTTATCGATGAGGATTACGATAATCTGTTCAGAACACAGCTTCGTCTTACCAGGCTGTTAAAATACTTCACCATACTTGCAGTAATAATAGCCTGCCTGGGTCTGTACGGATTATCAGCATATTCAACTGAGAGAAGGACTAACGAGATCGGGATCAGGAAAGTGATGGGAGCAGGCACTCTGACAATACTATATGCGATGGTAAAGGAATTTATGGTGCTTATTCTCATCTCATTGATTTTTGCACTTCCTGCAGGCTGGATCATTGTTGGAAAGCTTCTCAACCAGTTTGCGAGCAGGATTGACATGAGCATTCCGGTCTTTGCCACGATAGCTGCAGGGGCTTTTTTAATTGCGCTGATAACCGTAAGCTTTCAGGCATTTAAAGCATCTTTAATCAATCCTGCAGCAGCGCTTAAAGTCGAATAACCAGAAAAACCATTATGATATGTTAAACAATCTCATTAAACACAGTATAAGGTCATTCAAACGTCAGCGGTCTTACATAATCATTAATATACTGGGGCTCTCAATTGGCATCGCCTGCAGTCTGCTAATTGCCCTTTATGTGATCAATGAGGCCAGCTATGACAGATTCAATGTCAAAAAAGACAGGATATACAGATTAGTGCTTAACGGGAAGCTGAGTGGCCAGGAATTTGTTGGCGCTTACACCTGTGCGCCTATTGGCCCCACAATGTTAAGAGAATATCCTGAAGTGGAAGATTATCTAAGGATGACAGGACGGGGACCAACTGTTGTTGAATACGAAGATCAGACTTTCACAGACGATCATGTGGTCGAGGCGGACTCTTCATTTTTCAACTTTTTCTCTATCCCCTTATTAAAGGGGGATCCTAAAAATGTCCTTAATGCACCAAGAAGGGCAGTTCTCTCAGAATCAACAGCTAACAGGATCTTCGGTGATGCGGATCCTATAGATAAAGCTATTAAGATCGGAGATGATACGGTAAGTTTCATTATTTCGGGAATCATGGCAGATGTCCCGGGAAACTCTCATTTTGAAGCAAGTATCCTGACATCATTTATGACAAATCCCAGGTCGCAGAATCCAATCTGGCTGAGTAACAGCTTCAGCACATATCTGCTTTTAAAGCCAAATTCCAGTTATGTGACTGTTGATGAGAAGATCCCTGCAATGCTTGAGAAATATGTAGGCCCGGAAGTAAAGCAGTTTATGGGGATCTCTATTGAAGACTTCATCGCACAGGGCAATAAGTACAGGTTTTTCCTCCAGAACCTCAAGGATATTCATCTCGATCCATCAATCCAGCAGGAATTCAAGGAAGCAAGCGATCCAAAATACCTTTGGATCTTTGGAAGCATATCAATTCTTATAATAATTATTGCCGCTATTAACTTCATGAACCTTGCAACAGCCCAGGCTACCAGGAGGGCAAAAGAAGTAGGGATCAAGAAAGTATCAGGTTCAACCCGCCGGATGCTCGTTTCCCAATTCCTTTCTGAATCATTTTTCCTTTCTTTTATTTCACTTATCATAGCTCTCATTATAATCGCGATTACTCTTCCTTATTTCAACAACCTGCTTGGAGCCAGTCTCAGCCTCAACCTTTTCTCCAAATGGTACAACATCCCGGTGTTACTGCTTTTTACACTTCTTGTTGGTTTTCTGGCAGGCAGCTATCCTGCCATGTTCCTTTCATCCTTCAATCCGACTGAGGTTCTTAAAGGTGGAATTAAAGGCACTGTTCATAATGGACGGATAAGAAGAGTGCTGGTAGTGTTCCAGTTCGCAATATCAATCCTTTTAATAACCGGAACTCTGGTAATGTACAGGCAGATATTTTTTATGCTCAAAAAAGATGTCGGATTCAACAAAGAGCAGATGCTTGTAATTAACATGGCTCATTCTCTTCAGACAAGGGTTGACGCGTTTAAGGAAACTGTAAGGGAAATCCCGGGGGTAATAAATATTGCCAGTTCAACAGCGGTGCCCGGACGAAATAATAATCTTAACGGCTATGGGATTGAGGGCAGGAAGGATGAATCCTTCCTGTTGCAAACCAGCTGGATCGACTTCGATTACATCGATACCTACGGCATGACACTTGTAAAAGGCCGGAACTTCGACAAATCTTTTACTTCCGACCAGGACGCCTGTATAATAAATGAGAGTGCAGCAAAGAATTTCAGTATTTCGGATATTTCAAATACAAGATTTCTGGCACCCCAGGAATCAGGCAAATATCGTTATTTACAGGTGATAGGCATCGTAAAGAATTTCAATTTTGAATCGCTCCGGAACCCGATCCAGCCATATATGTTCGTCAATAAGGGAGACCAAAATAACTGGGGTTACGTAACCGTGAAGTTATCCGCACAAAACTACCAGCAGACAATTTCAGAAATTGAGAAAAGGTGGAAGGAATTCACATCAAATGATCCTCTCCAGTATTACTTTGTGGATGAGGACTTTGAGCAGATGTATCTCCAGGAGAAACAAAATGCACAGCTTGCAGTGATATTTTCAATTCTTGCGGTTCTGATCGCAGCACTCGGATTGTTTGGACTGACCTCATTCACTGTGGAACAGCGCACAAAAGAAATAGGAGTGAGGAAAGCCATGGGATCCTCAGTGGCAGGGATATATTATGAAATATCGAAGGAAATCATCATACTGGTTTCAATCTCCGCACTTATTGCATGGCCGTTGATTTATTATATTGCCGGAAAATGGCTCGAGAATTTCTATTTCAGGATTAGCCCGGGAGTCTTCAGCTTTCTTGCCGGACTCTTGATTGCAGTTTTCGTGGCAATAATGACGATAAGCTACAGGATCATGAAAGCTGCAAGAATAAATCCGGCACAATCGCTCAAATACGAATAAAACTATTTCTTATGTTCAGAAATTACTTACTGGTCACCTTCAGGAACTTATGGAAGAATAAAGTCTTTACCCTGATTAACATAGTTGGTCTGGGCATTGCATTGGCTGTATGTATTGTTGCTTTCTTCAACCATATGTTCAATTATGAGTTTGACCGCATACATGAGAA
>Ga0115026_10000569_pt1 | contig 10421 bp, 10 predicted proteins | sample Mud_0915_D1_FD_83878 | JGI IMG/M metagenome (GOLD analysis project Ga0115026, IMG submission 83878) | Wetland microbial communities from Old Woman Creek Reserve in Ohio, USA - Mud_0915_D1 | ecosystem: Environmental > Aquatic > Freshwater > Wetlands > Sediment ...
AGAAATTTCGCCAATCAGGAAAAATCCTAAGGGAAACCCGTGAGGAAATGCGTAGTTATGTTAAAGAAAACATGCTTGCTATTGATGTATGCGAAAAAGCTGAAGCGTTAATTCGAGCTAAAGGAGGCGAACCTGCATTTCCTTGCAACGTCAGCATCAACGAGATTGCAGCACACTATACTTCTCCTCCTCAGGATGGCCTGCGAATTCCAGAGGGCTCGACCGTAAAAGTTGATTTGGGCGTCCAAATAGATGGTTACGTGACTGATACGGCATTTACAGCCGCTTTTAGTCTAGAAGGCCAAAGTATGGCTGCCACAGCTGAACTTGCCTTAAAAACTGCTACAGATAGCATTCATGGTGACATGCCGTTAGGTAAGATCGGCAGTTTAATTGAAACAACTATACGAAATCGTGGGTTTAAACCTATCAGCAACCTGACAGGGCACAGTGTTGGTCGCTATTTGATCCATGCCGGCACGTCCATCCCAAATGTCTCACAGGTTTCACTAAACAAAATCCGTCCCGGCGAAGTCTACGCAATTGAACCCTTCGTAACTTTACCTGATGCCATTGCACGCGTCGACGACTCTTCTCAGGTTACAATTTACCGTTTACTCAAAGCGAAATCTACCAAGAACCAAACAGCTAAAAAACTCTTAAAACACATCGAAACCAATTTCCGTACATTACCGTTTGCTGAACGCTGGTTAATAGGAGTAGTCCCATCAGAACAATACAGAATTGCATTCAACGAACTACTATCTTCAAAATCAATCATGGGATATCCCGTATTTTTCGAAGCGAGTAAAAAACCCGTGGCTCAAGCTGAACACACGGTGCTAATAAAAGAAGAAGGATGCGAAATCTTAACCTAGTATTTAGACGTTGTAGGTTTTCTCTTTTTCTTTAACTTCTTTGAAGATTGCAACGATCATTTGTTTGCCACCGCATTTCTCACAATTAGCATCGAGTTCTTTAAAGACATAGTCACCACGCTGGAACTCCCGAGAAGTTTTGCTATCACAGTTTTTAACACATCCAACGGTAGTCATGACTTTAGGAATTTCGATCTTTACTTGTGCTGCTGTCTGTCTAGACTGGTAGAGCAGAAAAACTGACAAAGCCATAGCGATTAAGCCAATAGCTGCTAAGACACCGGCTGCAATTTGGTCACCTAGAAAGTAAGTATCTACAGCAATAAATAAGGCGGCTATGGATAGAGCCATCACTACGAACACAATTAGCGTAAGATATGTCGAGATTTTATTACTTTGCGAGGTTGATTGAGTTTGGTTTTGTGTCATACGAGTCAACTTCATTATTGTCCAACTCCAATAGAGTTACCAACGCCAACAATTATGACCTTGTCACCTTCTTTGGTACGTTCCCTTATCATTAATTTAACCTGTTCAATGGCTTTATCGATTGAATCATTGATTTCTTTACGCATAGGTGACACTGCATCACCGATATCTTGTTTGATGATTACTGCATAGTTACGAATTTTGTATTTAGTAAGTTTTTCTTCAATCTTAAACGCGTCAACGCCAGGTCCACCGATGGCTGCACCGATTCCCTCTGCTACTTCACCGACTGTTTCACCTTCAAGCTTCAACCCTGCATCTATCATAATTAGACAGGCGATTTTACCTTCGTTTTCTTCAATAGCTGCTTCAACCGCATCACCAGGTTTGCCAACATTTCCACCTGGACCTTCGGCCTTAATAACCAATGCTGTACGTCCTTCTAATGGAACGCTTGCTATGACGCAGTCTTTGGGTAATTTACGCACCTCATAACCATGCATCAGTCTTCCTGCAACCAGCGGGCCTGCTCCATCTCCTATGGGTTGACCATACGCGAAGGCTTTAAGAGCTGATGCATATGCTTCAGCTTCTTTCATAACCAAAGGAAGAATCATCTGAAGCTGCATAATGACATATAAGCTCAGAGTCTTCTTTCCTTGGATGTAGTAATGCCGCACAACTTTGTAAATGAAGTTTAATGCCATTGCCGCCTCAAGGGTGTTTTCTAAATTGTTGATTTGAACTTCGTCATTTTCAAGTTGAGGTGCCATGAGTTTAACTTCTTCTTTTAGACGCTCATCTCTAGTGTCCAATATATGATCCAACTTGGCAACAATACCGGCAGGATCCATACTCTGGGGTGCTATAGTGAAGTATTCTAAATAACGATCAATGCGGGGTGAGGGGTCAATGGCTGGCTTACCCAGTTCTTTTATCACATCAATAGCTATCTTTTTACCCTCTTCTTTAATACGTCTGAGTTTATGAAGGGAGTTTTCGACTTCGCGTATCATAATGTACATTTGGATACGTTGGCCGTAGAAGATGAATCCAATGAAGAATACGTACATTACTAAGCTCAACACTTGCGTTATAGAATCAGTTCCTGGAATCAAGCTCACTTTTATTGCACCACTTTCTTTCAAAAACTATTATAGGACAGTTATAAAGGTATGCCAAATCTACCAAAGTTTTTTGGGGCTAAAAATAGTTGAAATGCTGCCAGCTTTCCCAGGTTCACGTGGCCTAAGACCACACTACAGCTGGGAACGGAACACGGTTTAACTTCTGAGTTCGGAATGGGATCAGGTGGAACCCGCGCCCTATGACCGGCAAACATCCTTAACTGCCCCCTATACCTTAATATACTTTTAGCTTTCCGACTGGGATTCTCTTTGGAAAGTCACTTATGGCGCTATTATAAGTTAAACAGTCTTCAAATGACTGATGCCCTTTCTTGTGTCTACTAATATAGAATAAAAGACATACCGTTATTTTTTATTCAGCTCTTCTAGGATTTCTTTCGCCCGATCTACACGAACTCTACGTTCCTTAACCATTAACTCAGCAACCACATCAATCTGCCCATCTTGCGCCCCTGCAGTAACGGCTATATTTCGTGCATGCAACGACATGTGACCTCGTTGAATGCCCTCACTTGCAAGCGCACGAAGAGCCCCTAAATTTTGGGCTAAACCAACAGAAGCCAAGACTTCACCGAACTCATTTGCAGATTTCACATTTAGAATTTTCATAGCAATTCGAGCAATAGGATGAGTTTTTACAGCTCCTCCGATTAATCCGACAGCCATTGGCATTTCGATGGAGCCTTCCAAATCACCGTTATCATTCTTAGTCCATTTAGAAATGGAAGTATACGGTCCATTTAGAGCCGCATAGGCATGTGCACCTGCTTCTATCGCTCGATGATCATTACCTGTAGCTAGAACCACGGCAATAATTCCATTCATAATACCTTTGTTATGCGTTGCAGCACGGTATGGATCTGCCACCGCAAAAGCTGAAGCATAAGCAATTCCATCTACGACTGCCTCTCCGCCCACAGCCTCTTTAGGTACCCTGCACCACGCTTTAACTAAACGTTTTGTTGCTAAATTCGAAATTATTCTCAAGTAAACATGTCCACCAGATAGTTGTTCAATCCTGGGAGCCATGGCTTCCGTCATCGTGTTTACTGCGTTTGCACCCATTGCATCTCGACAATCAACATACAAATGAATAATCAACATTTGCCCCATAGTCGTGTCGATGACTCGGGCATCCAAATCTTTTGCTCCACCACCAAAAGAGTTGAGGATAGCATCTTGATCGTTAGCAATCTTCAAGAGTTCTATTTTGGCGGCTAAAACCCGTTCTTTGGCCCTGTTTGCTTCTTTGAGCTTTACGACTTGGATTTGTCCAATCATTACTGGGCTTGTGCTGCTAGTATAAAATCCTCCACCGTCGCGAACCATTTTTGCAGCGTAGCTGGCTGCCGCTATAACGCTTGGTTCTTCTGTTGCCATGGGTATAAGGTAGTCTTTCTTGTTGATTTGGAAGTTTACACCAATACCCATTGGTTCTGGGAAGACACCAATCACGTTTTCGATCATGTGATCAGTTACATCCATAGGCAACGAGGATGATTCTTGTAGTAAATTTGCTTCTTCATTGGTTAAGCTGGCAAAATCTTTCACAATCGCTAAACGTTCTCTTGGGGAGAGTTTGTAGAACCCTGAGATTACAGATGACTTAGCCATGTTTAGATCACTTTGCAAGTGACTGTTTGATTTTCTACATTTAAACTTTAACTAAAACCCACTTCAAACAGCTCGCTCACAATGTTGTTTGACCAAAACTTCTAGGCATGGAAACTGCTGAAATGCCCAAGCGCTTATGAATTTCCTTCGCTAATGTATCGCCATTGCTTCGGTAATTATCTGTAATTACCTGTTTAGCTTTTGAACGTTTAACGTATTCGATTAGACCGTCAAAATCAGAGTGATCACTAAGCGCTATCAAATGTTCTCGATCCCCGATTTGCCTGCAAGGAGAACGGAATTCCCAACCGCTAACACAAATTCTCGAATTGCGAAGACCCACATGTTGACGTTGATTCATATGATAGAACGCCACACAGGGTAAGTTTCCATCTAAAAGTTCATGCCCTTCTTTATCTGTAGAACGCGACAGACAACCTAATCGCATGCCATGTTTCTCGCATACCTTGGTTACATCGAAGACACGTTCAGGCATCACAAACGGTACTTCTACATCCGCATTGCGGAGTATTTGCATTATTTCCTGAAGCTTTCCGTGATACCCAAACACAAAAACGGTGCCACCACGAAGACGTTTTTCAATCATCGAAACTAAGAGTTCCCGAACGTCAATTTTGAAATTGCGCCTACACGAAGGGCTTCCATAAGTTGCCTCAACTACTAATACATCGCAGTCCACAATTGGAGTACCTTCAAGTCTAAAATCACCCGACCAGACAATTCTAATCCCACCTGCATCCTCCACTAAAACTTGACATGCGCCTAAAATGTGATCAGCTTTGAGGAGGCTGATTTTTTCATCACCATATTTGAGAACTCTACCATATTCTAAGGTTTTGACGATTTTGGAATCTTTTAGTTGTATCGCTATATTCAGGGTTTCAGTAAGGTCGCGTGTAGCTTTGGTCATCAGAACCTTTTCACAAGCCTTCAAACTGCTACGCAAACCGTAAAGGTGATCTGCATGCGCATGGGTTACCACACGCAGAGGTCTTGATGCATCGTGGGCATCGCAGGTTATGCTGTCACCTAATAAGATAGCGCCACTTTCAGTCACAAAAGCCCTTTCAGCCAACTTTTTTCTTTCCTGCTAAACGTTTTTTTCTGCAAGCCACTCGATTACCTGCTGAGGTTGCTCAGTTTCAATGATAACTTTAATGGGACCAAGTGGAGATTCACCAGTAGCCTCACAAAAAGAAACGTGCCCCGCAAACGCTACCTGCTTGTTTAAGTAGAACACGATTCTGTTGCCACGGGTGGATTTAAAGAGCATTTTTCTTGCAGCATCACGAATGCGATCATTCCTCAAAATGTCTCTGAACTTTGTCAATGAGCCTTGCCCTTGTGCTTTTGCAGTCAGAGTCTTACCATTCTGTGCGGGCGCGAAACTCATTTCCGAAGTACTAAAAAAATTTCCTACGGCAGACCGAACTTTCTCCTCATCTTCGGTTGGGTTTATTTCAGTCTCAACGTAAACACTTACTTGCTCCATTTTTCCTCAATCCTTTCAAGAGACTCTTTAATTTTAGCTTTGACATACTCTACACTACTATTATTAATTACCATCTCATCGGCCATTGCTATGACATTTCCCAAACCGATGTCGATTTCCCGCATATCCCGCTCCTGAAACACTTGCCGCTCAGATGTATCGTCGCTTCGCCTTCTGTTTGCCAGACGCTGAAACCTTATTTCAGGAGAAGCATGAACAGCTATTAAACTGAATTTCAAGAAATTCTCTTTGAAAATTTCAGCTTCATGAAGGCTTCGTAGCCCATCGACGAGAACTCTGGGGTTGTTTTGCTCTCTTATTTTAGGCACACATCGATGGGCGATAACATAATTGCCTTCTTCCTGCCTCAGTTTAAGCATGACTTTACCCACGTTTTGAGGTGTTAGCTCAAGGCCGCGGGTTCTTGTTTCTTGCCTAATAACGTCACCCATCGCAACTATAGCATAGCCTAGTTCTCGCGCGGTTAGAACTACAAGAGATTTTCCTGAACCAGGCATGCCTGCTAAACCAACGACTAATTTGCTGTTGTCCACTGTTAGCTTACCTTTTCGGTTCATATAGCAAGCACTTTCATTAAAAAGCATTTATGAGACATAAGTGTTAAAAATACTTTGAAGAAGTAAGATGTCTGAGAAAATTAGAAGCTTCATCGCATTTGATATAGCAAACGACACTGTTCTAAGCAAGATATCCTCAACCCAAACGCTCCTTAGAGAATTAAACCTAGATTTGAAAATCGTTGACCCCAAAAACATCCATGTTACAATAAGATTCCTCGGTAGCATCAACCCAACAATGGTGGAAAAGGTTTATGAAATTATCAAATCCATCAAGTTTGAGCCTTTTCCGATTCAACTCTGTGGATTAGGCGTATTTCCAAGCTTAAACTATCCACGGGTAGTCTGGATAGGAATAACGCAAGGTGCAGAACAGATAAAGAGCATCTTTAGCCAACTTGAACCCCGAATTCAGGCATTAGGTTTTCCAAAAGACCCATACGGATTTAGTCCGCACTTAACTATTGCAAGAGTAAAGACAGGTAAAAACAAGCTACGTCTCACCGAGTTTGTCTCAAAGAAAGTCGATTTCGACGTTGGCACAATAAACGCCGATTGTCTCCGGCTAAAGAGAAGTCAACTTTCACCCAGGGGTCCAACCTACTCGACACTTAAAGAATATTGCCCACAAAAAGGATAAGCCATGAACAAAATTCAAACCGTAACTGAACGGGTTTTAAAGAAAATTACACCCAAAAAGTCTGAACGTACTAGAGTTGAAGCTCTAAGCCAAAATATTGAACAAAAAATATCATTAGCATGCAAAAATGAAGGAATTAACGCAGTCGTAAGGGTAGAGGGTTCCGTAGCGAAAGATACTTGGCTAAGTGAAAATCCAGACATTGACGTTTTCATTCGTTTTCCTACGTCGATTCCTCGAAAAAGCTTAGGTGAAATAGGTTTAAAGATTGCTCGAAAAGCCGCTGAAGATGCACGACAAGTGGAACGGTTTGCTGAGCATCCATATCTCGAAGTCTTCATGGGTGGTTACCGAGTGGATATTGTTCCATGCTACGATGCGGCTCCAGGCGAGTGGAAAAGTGCAACTGATCGAACACCCTACCATACAGACTACATTAAGCAACACCTAAACATCCAATTGCGTAGTGAAGTAAGATTGCTAAAGAAGTTTATGCAAGGTATTGATGTTTATGGTGCAGAACTCAAGATTGGCGGTTTTAGCGGTTACTTATGTGAGCTTTTAGTAATGTATTTCGGCTCTTTTTTCCAAGTGAGCCAGATCTTTGCAGAATATAATCAGCGTATCGTTATTGACCTTGAAGGCTTCTATGCTAATAGAGAAAAAGAACTCGCACTTCTTTTTCCTGAACCACTGATTATAATTGACCCCGTCGACAAAGGAAGAAACGTCGCTTCAGCGGTGCTTCCTCAAAAACTCTACACATTCATAGCCGCAGCTAGAGAATTCCTTAAAAAACCAACCATTGAATTCTTTTATCCTCCAAAACAAAAGGCTATCTCAGCCAGAGCCTTAAAAAACCATCTGGTAAAACGTGGTTCAACGGTTATATTCTTAAAAGTTAAGCAGATAGAAGCAGTTCCAGACGTTTTATGGGGGCAATTATACCGATCAAAACGTTCCTTAAGCAAACTATTAGAGCTCAACGATTACAATGTACTCAGGGACGCTGTTTGGAGTAACGAAAAGAACCTTAGTGTTTTTGTCTTCGAACTTGAATCACAGAAATTAGCAAACGTCAAAAAACACCTTGGACCACCACTTGAGAGAGAAGTCGAGTGCAACCAATTTTTGGCTAAATATGCTATATACCCGGGAGTTGTTTCCGGTCCATACATTGAAAACGGTAGGTGGATCGTTGAGTTGCCCCGAAAAAACACTGACGCTGCAACTTTCCTCAAAGAGAAAGTAACCAATGGTGGCAAGAACTCAGGGGTTGCAGACTTGATTGCGTTGTCAATTAAGGAGGAGTTCAAAGTATTAGTAAATTCCGAAGTCGTTGAATTCTACAACGAAAACAAAGAGTTTTATGTTTTCTTGACCGAGTTCTTAGCTGGTAAGCCCTTTTGGCTGAAAGCATAATAACCATTCATCTTTACTGGGTTACGGAGTGGTACCAGCTGATTATGTATTCTGGCAGGTTAAGACCTCTTTCGCCCAGACGCTCAGCTAGTTTAACAGGTAATGGACTTAGTACATAAGCTGCACGTGTATAGAATCGCCTTGGAGTGCTAGGTTTAACTTCTTCGGGTAAGATGATTTTTAGGTCAGCTTTTTTTGCGAGCGTTGAGTCACCATTACCTGTTATGGCTAAGACAGTTCCGCCAAACTTCTTGAGCACATCAGCCCAGATAATGACTGGACGCGTTTCACCTGAGAATGACAGCAAAATTTCAAGGTCCCCAGCACGCGGGTGCGGGGTGTTGACTCCCCTTGTAATGTAAACGTTATCACCGAGAAAACTCTTAATGTGGAAAAGGCGTACACCAGTCATTTTGGCTATTTCGTTTCCAGTGCCTTTTCCTCCCAAGAAAACGTTTGTTCTTTTTTCCATAATGTCAATAAGACGCGTGTAGGTTTCTGAATTAACATTAGAGTCTATCATATCGCCAACTTTTTCAAACTCCTCTTCACAGAGACGAAAGACATCATCGACTTCTAAGTTGCGGAATATTGCTTCAATCATACTATTTAGAAGCTCCAATGTGCCAAGCTCAAAGATATCACCCATCATTCCAGTTTCAGAGTATTCGGTTCCTGGTTTGGATTTGCCGCGTCCTTTAAGCTGGACCACCTGACCGTATTTTTTAGCAATTTCAGCCAATGGTGATTTAAAAGCAGATGTTAAGAGTCCCATTGAGAAGTGATTAGTTTTCTTTTCCTCGATATATCTAGCCAAATCTTGAGCCATAACTAATGGATCGTCAGAATAGCCACTTCCCGAGTTCATTAAAAGTAACGTCTTTTTATACCTGCGCTCAAGGTCTGGTGCCGCATCATACATACTTTTCCCTGGAAAACCAGGATCATCAGGCGTTAAGATTACTTTATTTCTCCATCCAACTTGACTCAGAGCGATTTGACTCATGGCAGCGTTAAGCGAGTAAAGTGAGCGGCCAGATCCCCCGCAGATGACGCAGTCCGCAGCTTTGAGATCTTCATAAAGAGGTGCTAGTTCTTTTTTTCTAATACACATTATATTTTCTTGGATTTTGTTGACGTATCCTATGTCGCTGATTTTACTTTTGATGGAAACGGCACCTTCCAGTTCAAACATCATTAGCTATTCTCTATATTATCCTTGTGCTTGTAGTATGGCAAATAGGTTAATTACACTGACGATCTCTGAATAAATATTACCGATGGCAAAAATCCTCAAGCCAGATTTGTAAATTATATACTTCTTAAATTCAGAGCTGCTTATTAAAAACATTTAACCTCGCACTCATAAAAAGTGTTATTTAGCAGTTGGAGCCTTCTTGTATTTCTCGGTGTTGCGATTGGATTTTAAAAATAGAGATATAGTATCAATAGAAGACTTCTCTCAGACCGAAATCAATCATATACTCGATGTTGCCAAAACAATGGAGCCTCTTGCTGAAACAGGATCAGACCTACTTAAAGGCAAAATTCTAGCCACCCTATTCTTCGAACCTAGCACTCGTACACGTCTGAGTTTTGAAACCGCGATGCTGAAACTCGGAGGCAACTACATTGGGTTTGCAGAACCAGACCTAACCTCTGCCCGCAAGGGTGAAAGCCTAGCCGACACCGTACGAACAGTTGAAAATTATTCAGATATAATCACCCTCAGACACAGTCTTGAAGGCTCAGCCAAGTTGGCGGCAGAGTTTTCCAAAGTTCCAATTATTAATGCAGGAACCGGCGCCGAAGAGCATCCGACCCAAGCCTTCATCGACCTATACACAATGCGCAAGGACAAAGGCAAAATCAACGGCTTAAAAGTTGCGTTAGTCGGCGACTTGCGTTACGGGAGAACTGTTCATTCTTTGGCTTACGCGTTAGCTCTCTACAATGTTGAACTCTATCTTGTATCACCAGAATCACTGCGCATGAGAAATGACATGCTTCAAACAATAAAGAATAGAATACCAGTAACCGAAAACGCCAATTTAGACGCTATAATATCCCAAATCGATGTTCTCTACATCACCCGGATCCAAAAAGAACGGTTCCCGGACGCTGCAGAATATGCCAAAGTTAAAGGGGTCTACAAAGTAGACCTAAAAACGCTGAAAAACGCCAAAAAAGACCTAATCA